>Ga0114957_1004292_pt1 | contig 12370 bp, 7 predicted proteins | sample BantaG_FD_87175 | JGI IMG/M metagenome (GOLD analysis project Ga0114957, IMG submission 87175) | Marine algal microbial communities from Bantry Bay, Ireland - BantryBay_4 metaG | ecosystem: Host-associated > Algae > Red algae > Unclassified | place: Bantry Bay, Ireland | collected 2014-11-21 | reverse complement strand
TGCTCCACCTCTTTCATTTAATCCATCAAAAGTAGCTACTCCAACTGACACAGGATCAATCGCCATCGTATTGTTGACAAAGACATTTTTATCTAACCAATTGCTATTTGGATAAGGGCCTGAGTAGGAAAAGTCATCCATGAACGGTAAGTCAATCGTATCTTGAGCAATGGAAAAAGGAATTTCGTAAGTATCACAAACACAGAATGCATCGCATATTTCAAAGGTCACCACATCATTACCTGCAAAGCGATTGGCTTCGTAAAAAATACAACTGCCAAAAGAATACACGTCTCCAAATAGTGGATTATTTCCCATCAAATTTGCGCTGGAATAAGGAGTAGGAAGTATGTCCGTATCTACACAAATGGTAATCGTATCTTCTGCATTTAGAAAAGTGGTCGGTAGTGTAATCGTATTTTCTGGCCGATGAACATAGATTGGATAAATCGTCGTATCGCAAGCACCACTATTGGTATTACAGACTTTCATCGTGAGACTATCTATTCCAAAATCAACTCCTGCATCTGCCACATAAGTGATACAGGTAGAATCCAAACTAGCTGTACCAAAAGCTAAATCTCCAAGATTAATTAATTCAAAACTAGTAGAATCGCCAATATTGGTCGTATCAATGCAAGTGATAAAAGTGTCTTGAGATGATAGGCAAAACCAATTTTTGATAATCACATCTCGACTTTGCACATTGGTCGGAAAGAGTTCCGCTTTTCGTTGAGTCAACATCGACTGGATTTGCTGCTGTTTGACCGCATGTTGGTTTTCGAGAATTGGATTGGTGGCAAGTGGAACTTCGTTGATTTGAGCTTGTAGGATAGTTGTTGTAATTATAAAAATTACGATAGCGTAAATTCGTTGCATAGTTGAATAAGGTTTATGGTATTTTCTTAAGTCCAGTTTTTAAAATGATCTGAACATAAACTTATCTTGGAAAAAACGCATAATTGAAATCTTTGTTGTCGATTTAGAAGTGGAATATTGAAAAAAGATGCGTTTTGGAAGAATGTATTTGTTAGTTGAGTGTTGTCAAATTAAGGAAATTGGAGGCTAGATTACTCACAAGGTGACTTCGAGTCACCTTGTGAGTAGAAAAAGTTATCTATTCAAAATTCTCATTTTCTTCATCGTTCTCTTCTTCCTCATCTTCCCTCGGTGCTTCCAATTCATTAATCGCACCATCGCAATCATCTGGTAAGTTTTGAGTCAAACGCAATTTTACTTGTTCACCAAATCGAATGGACGATCCTTCCGCAGGATTTTGTAACCAAACATAAGCATTGTCTTTATCGACTACCGTTTGGTCTGCTTCAAAATTGATGGTGAGGTTGCTATTTTCCAAAATCAATTTTGCTTCACTTAATGTTTTACAAACAATATTAGGAACATTCGTATTGCCGTATCCTTTTTTAGAAATGACAATAGTTAAAGGCGTTTTTGAGTATTTCGGCACTTTATCATATTCCCCATCTCGCACTTGATCGGTAATTTTTTCTCCTTTGTATTCAATATCTAAAATGGTATTTTCTGCCACTCGACTATCCACTCTGTAAAGACTCGTATAATTAATACCTCTCAACATTAATTGTTTTCTATAAACATCAAAACTTTCGGTACTACCATCTAATGGTGGAAGTTCAGCATATTCAAAACCTGCTTTTTTTACTGCCAAATAAATGGTTCGTTTTTCTTTGACCAACGCATCAGGTTTTGGATCTTGATCGAGTACAGTTAATGGAGGTAATTTTTTATTTCCCTCGGTATTTCCAACTGAATCCACTACGATTTGAAAGCCTTTTTTCTTTGCTTCATTTTTTACATCCAATAAGTTTTTCCCAACATAGTTAGTCATGTGAATTGCTTCGCCATGATTAGTATAACACTTCAACCAAGTTGTGGTAAAAAAGAAAAGCACGATCAGCATACCGATTACTCCTGCAAAATTTTTGATAAAAATTTTACTAGTGATAAAAGCAAATACCTCGAAACTGAAGTATTTAATCTTTTGCCATATTTTGCTTAGATTCTCTTTCATAGATACGGTGTTCGTTTATTTGCCGCAAATTTAACTAAATTATCTTTAATCTTGGGCGATATATAGGAATGTGATTTCGTCAAATATTTCAGCAAAAAATAATAGTTATGGTAATTAATAACTTGTTAATGAAAACCAGATATTTGGGAATCCATTTTCATCAATTGCTTTAAGCCAACCAGTTTTTTTATTCTTTTCGAAAAATGTACAACCTTCCCCTGATTCATCCGATTCGGCGTCATAAAAATATTCAGTTATTTCAACTTTCGCCCAGTTATCTTTGGTCTCTAAAATTTGCATATGAGTGTGGTATGGTAATTCCCAATCATTTCCAAGAATACATTTTATCTTTGTTGAGTTTTTAGAAGGTTTTTTTCTTAAATTTAAACAACTCTTTTCTAAGTTTACCCCAATATTTACCGAATCATAAAAGCCTTCATTTTTTAATGGAATTGAATCATTGAAAAGAAGTTCTTTGTAAGTATAAAAAATAGCTCCTTTGTCTTTCATTTCTTTTTTATTTACAAATAAACCATTTTTGGAAGTTTTCCACATCACTTGAAAATAATTTTTGGATTTTGATTCTTTAACTTTAATAAGCTCGAAAGTACTATGACCAAGATATTCTAATTCGCCATTTTTAAATCCTAATTCTTTTCCATTCTTATCTCTTAGTCGAACGCTTTTATTTATCGTTTTCAATTTACCGAATTTATTCCCTTTGGTGTCTTTGTAAATGTTTACTTCAAATTCATTTGGAATATATAGAGTTCCTATTCCCCAATCTTCATCTCCACCTCTTGGAAACATAATTGAACAAATATTTTCAACACAGATATTTGAAAATCCAAAACTTAATATTGAAATGATTATGATTAATTTGATTTTCATTTTTTTTAATTTAAAATTAAAAAATACCGCTTACTTTTACATTCTATTTCGAGTATTTGCAATAGTTCAAATATTATTCGTTACGTTTTTAATTTAACCTTCATCATTAAAAATACTTCGTGAACAAAGAAATCCTCCGCCTCGCCATTCCAAATATCATCAGTAATATTTCCATTCCATTGCTGAGTACCGTCGATACGATGTTGATGGGAAGAGAGTCAGAATTGCACCTTGGAGCAATTGGGATTGGAGCGATGATCTTTAATTTTATCTATTGGAATTTTGGATTTTTGCGCATGGGAACGACTGGAATTACAGCTCAAGCATTTGGAAAAAAAGATGACTCCGAAATTATGCAAACTTTAAGTCGAGCACTTTTGGTGGCGTTGATTTTAGCTGTGGTGATTTTTTCTTTGCAAATTCCTTTTGGAAAAATGAGTTTTTATCTGATGAATATTTCTTCGGAACAATATCATTTGGTGGAAGAATATTTTTATATCCGAATCTGGGCAGCTCCCGCCACACTTGGATTGTTTGCCATGTTGGGATGGTTTTTTGGAATGCAAAATGCCATTTTCCCACTCATCATTACCGTCTTTGTCAATCTTGTAAATATATTGTTAAGTTACTTTTTTGTCAAAATACTAAACTGGGATGTCGCAGGCGTGGCGTGGGGAACGGTCATCGCTCAGTACGCTGGAATCATCTTGTCGTTTATTCTTTTTTATGGAAAATACAAAACTCACCTTTCGCATTTCAATCAAAAAGCGATGCTGCAAATTGATGCTTTAAAACAATATCTGACCATCAATCGAGATATTTTTATTCGTACTTTTTGTCTCACTTTTGCTTTTGGTTTTTTCTATAGTCAATCTTCTGTGGCAGGAGAAACTGTTTTGGCAGCCAATGTAATTTTATTACAATTTCTAAATTGGATGTCCTATGGTGTGGATGGATTTGCCTTTGCCAGCGAAAGTTTGGTGGGGAAATATGCTGGCGCAAAAGATCAGATGAATCTCAAAAAAGCGATTCGTTTATCTTTCGTTTGGGGGATGATTTTGGCAGTTGGATTTAGTTTGACTTATTTGTTTTTTGGAAATGAGCTACTGTACATTTTTACAGATAAAGAAAATGTGATTAAAGCAAGTTTGCCTTTTTTATTTTGGATGATCGTGTTTCCTGTGATTAGTACGCCTTGTTATATTTGGGATGGAGTGTATATTGGATTGACTGCTTCGAAGGCGATGCGAGATACGATGTTGGTGGCTTTGATGATTTATATATTGTTTTATTTTTTATTGAAAGATGGATATGGGAATCATGGATTGTGGGCGGCGTTGTTGATTTTTATGGGAGCGAGAGGATTGATTCAATGGATTTATTATAGGAGTCAGTTGTCAGGTTGATCGCTATGCTCTCGGTCATGAGTCAGGGGCTTTTGATGCTCACCAGATTTTTTGAAACTGTGGTTCGTCAAGCGCAGCGTTCGTAGTTCTTGTTTTATTTAAAAAATTAACAGATTCCAATTTGATATTTGCAAGGGAATATTTATCTTTAAAAAATTAGAAAAAAACGATAGTGCGATATAAAAGTTATATATATCCATTTGATAATCAATAAATTAGACAACATACTTTTCAACAATATGCTTACCTCAAGTTCAAAATTCAAACATTGGCGATTTATCGTTGCCAGTAACAATAGGTCGTTTACTGATCCAATCAGCTGGCTGCTATTTTATTTTTTGACAATTGGATTTTGTACCCTTCATTTTTTAAATATGTATTATTTGATTGAGAATCCACCTTGTGGCTTTCTTGAGTTTGTGACTAATTTGGAGTGTCAGCAAGGGATGACCAAAGCAACTCCAGTCGATGCATTTTTAGTTATTTTGAAAAATAGTTTGGTATATACCTTATTTATGATGGTGCCGATTTATTTTAATTTGTTGGTACTCAAACGATATATTATTGATCCGAGCGGCGGGACAGTTTTATCCTATGTACCTTATTTAATTGCGGTTTTGGTCAATGCTTTGATCTTTGCTTTGTTAATGAATATCATTTACAATACTTTTCCAGGTTTTATGAAAGTGAAATTTCGGTACGTGGTAAATTTGTTGACGATTTTTGGAACTCAATTGGTGGCGACAGGTTTGCTATTTCGAAGAGAGACTTTGGAGTATATTCGAGAATTGGAAAAAATCAAACGACGGGAGCAAAAATTTAAAGAAGAAAATGTCCAACTCAAAGAAAAATTGCAAGACATCGAAATTAGCGGAGACAATAATTTGCTGAAAGTTGGAACAAAAAAATCCTATAAAATTATTCAACTCAAAAATATTCTCTACCTCCAAGGAGATGGAAATGAGCCTTTGATTTTTACCAATGACGAAGTTCGAAAATATCGTGGCTCCAAAAGTATGAGTGATTATAAAGAGCATTTACCTGCCGATCAATTCATTCAAGTGCATCGAAGTTACATCGTTGCAAAAGATAAAGTGATTGGACGAAAAGGAAGTGTTTTGATTTTGAAAGGCACTTCTGAAGAAATTCCAATCAGTAAATCTTATGAAGCCTCGGTAGATAGAGATGAGTATTTAGGCTTCCAACCTGACATTGATAAAGTGATTTCTGCTTTGAAAAATGGGGAATAACCTTTCGCTAATTCACCTAATTATGGTTCTTTAAGTGTTCCTAAATTATCAATACCGCTCCAACATCTGTTCATTCCTATAATCTGCATAATTCCAAGACAACCAAGAATACTTATTTTTTTTCTCCTCGATTCTTTTCATTTTTTTATCGCAGAGTTTATTCAAGGTCGCTTGCGTATAACCTGGTGGCAATTTTTTGACAATTTCATCATTATATTTTTTGAGCAAAAAAAGATTTTTGTCCGAGACATCTTGCGTTAAAAATTCAATATCGAGCGGTCTTTTTGTTTCTGCCAAAATATTATAACGAGTAATCGCCACATCCCAATTCACCAAGCTCACCAAACATAACAATATGTACACGCCCCAGGCATTTCGATTGATGAGATAGTAAAAACTGCGTTGCTCCTGCACTTTTTTAAACATCGTAATCAACCCAAAAATAACTGCGATCAAAAAAATCACCACGCCAATTCGTTTATACGCCAAACCATGATATTCGATATATCTAAAATTTCGCATACCCACAGAGTAGGCTAAAATGGCATTTTGAAAAATCCATGCATAAGTAAAATATTGTAGCGTTTTGTTTTTGGAATAAAAATTTAAGTTGCCTCGAAAATAATAAATGATGATACTCATCGCCAACATAATACTTGCAATCAAAAGATATGTTCCTTCGTGAACATAATTTTTTAAACTATAAGCGGGCTGTTCTTCAAAGTCAAACCAAACAAATCGTATATCAATCACGTTGACCAAAAGTAACAAAATATTCAACATACTCATCATCAATACAGCTGTTTGAAATTCCTTTTTTAGCAAAAGCATTTTTGGATTTAAACTAGGGAACTCTCTTTTTCTTCTTTTTCGAAATAACGTTTCGGAGTGCGAATTATTCAATCGAACTAAATGAGGAATGGCTGTTTTCCAAATTGCAGCTCCAACAATTAACAATCCAAATAAGAAAAACAAAATGCTTTCGAAAGAAATATTCCAATGGAAGTAAGTGAAAAATAGATTCCAAGTTTGATCCGAAAGATGAGCAAACTTTGGATTGGCAGAATAATATAATCCATAAAAAATACCCAAGACGACCAATGGCAAAATGGTAATTCGAGCATAGACCAAACCTCGTTTCCAATTGCTCATCGTTTGTTCGAGTTCATCTTTTTTTCCAAACAAATTTTTAGGAATAGTTTCGAGATGAAGTAAACTTTGAAATGATCCATAAAAAAAGAATTTCAATTCCTTCTGATGAACAAATCCAACCATTGACATAAATGAAACGCCAAACATCACCATGCTCAAAATAGAATTATTCACCAGCACCATCGTCGCCATCAGCAAAGTGATAACGGAAGTCAAAATGGCTTCCCTTGATAATTCTTTTTTATTAAAAATAAAAAAGTAAGTACCTAAAATGTAAGTGGCAAAAAGCAAAACATTTATCCCCATTTTTTCTTCCCAAAAAAAAGTATGGAAGAGGATCGTTCCAAGTAAAACAAAACCTGTTGTTATTTTTTGTTGATTCATTTTTGATGTTTTTAAAAGTACTTTGAATTACAAAGTAAAATTATTTAAAACTCTTTTGCAAGTATTTTTTAAAATAAAAAAACAAAAAATGAAAAGGTAAAATGTAATGTATTGATTTACAGTACTTTAGATGTGTGTTTTGTTGTTTTTGAAAAAACAAATTTCAGATTAATATTAAATGTCACGTGGTGGTCTGCTTTAGCTGACCGTGAAGAAGGAACAAAGCGACAATAAAAAGGCACCAGAGAAAGTATAAGTAATTTTTGATTCTCAGGATTAGGAAAAATGATGTTTTTCTTTTTATGGTCAGCCAAAGCAGACCACCACGAGGTATTTGATTCCTTTTGATTTTGATTAAAATGTAAATCATATTACAGAAAACTGTCTTGAATCTCTTACTTTTGCAAAATGAAATTAAAGTTGTTTTTTCCAATTATTGAAAACTTTTCAACTCATTCTGCTCAAGATTGGAGGAAAGATTTGATTGCTGGAATTACCGTTGCGGTGATGCTAGTTCCTCAAGGAATGGCTTATGCGATGCTCGCAGGAATGCCTCCGATTTATGGATTGTATGGAGGTTTGATACCCCTTTTGTTATACGCAATATTAGGAACGTCTCGCCAAATGTCGATTGGGCCGGTGGCAATTTCAGCACTTTTGGTGATGGCAGGAGTCAGCCAAATTGCTGCTCCGATGACTCCCGAATATATTTCATTAGTTATTTTGACAGGACTTTTGGTGGGACTTGCTCAGTTTTTATTAGGTGTATTTCGATTAGGATTTTTGGTTAATTTTATTTCACATCCTGTGATAGTTGGGTTTACTTCGGCGGCGGCGATAATCATTGCAGTCAGCCAATTGAAAGATTTATTAGGTATTTCAATTCCAAGGTTTTCACATGCTTTCGAGACGGTTCACTATGCAGCAGATCATTTTTCCGAAACCAATTGGTTGACGGTAAGTTTATGTTTTGGCAGCATAATCGTCATGGTAATTTTAAAAAAAATAAATAAAGCGATTCCTGGAGCATTGCTAGTAGTGGTCGTCGGAACCCTGTTAGTATATTTTTTGGGAGAAGAAAAAATGGGTGTAGAAATAATAAGAGATGTACCACAAGGATTCCCTACTTTTCAAATACCAGAAATAACTTTGGAAAAATTAGAGATCTTAGCTCCAACTATATTTACGGTCACCATTATATGTATCGTCGAAAGTATTGCCATTGCAAAAGTCCTCCAAGCCAAACATGGCGATTACCAAATACGAGCAGATCAGGAATTGATCGCACTCGGTATTTCAAAAATCGGAGGCACATTTTTTCAGTCCATTCCAACTTCGGGAAGTTTTACTCGCTCGGCAGTTAATCACGAATCGGGCGCACGATCAGGTTTTGCTTCTATATTTACCGCCACCTTAGTTGGGTTGACCTTGCTTTTTTTGACACCACTTTTTTACTATTTACCGAAGGCGATCTTGGCTGCCATTATATTGTTATCTGTCAAAAGTTTATTTGATTGGAAGGAAGCGAAACATTTGTGGCAGACACATCGCTCGGATTTTTATATGATGTTGACGACCTTTATCGTGACGTTGGTTTTGGGAATAGAGCAAGGCGTTTTGGCGGGAGTGATCTTGTCGATTTGCATGGTTTTGTATCGAAGTTCCAAACCGCATATTGCTATTTTGGGAAAATTACCAAGCTCGATTAATTATCGAAATATTGATCGATTTGAATCAGCTAAAGAACCTGAAGATATTTTAGTGATCAGATTTGATGATCAACTTTATTTTGGAAATGCTTCTTATTTTCAAGAAATAATTCAAGAAATAGTCAATAAAAGAGAAGTGAAACCTAAAATGGTTTTGCTTGATGCGAGTAGTATGCATGATATGGATAGTACAGGAATACATACTTTGGAAGAGATGCAAAAATATCTGAATGGGAAAAATATCACTTTTTATATTTCAGGAATGCGTGGACCGGTGAGAGATTTTGCAACTAAATGTGGGATCATTGAAAAAATGGGAGAGCAAAATTGTTTTTTAAATATCCATCAAGGTGTGACTCATTTTAAAAATATGCAGGACGGTCTGGAAAAAACGTGGACACGAGATGCGTTGCAATCGAACTTGGATGAGGATGCCAATTAGTAGTAGATAGTAACGTAGCTTTGGCTTTAGCCGGATGGATTTATTTTATCCGTTCATTTTGCGTGCAAAGAATCGAAGTATTCAGTCTAATTATTACAGGTATTCTAAATCCTATTTTTTACAAAAAACTCCCAATATTGAAAAAGCTAATTGTTACCTTTTGTATTTTAATTATTTGTTTGACAACTGTACTTGCTCAAGATTTTAAAAGAAAATCATACACCACCGCTCGAGTTCAATCCGAAACTCCAGTCATCGACGGTATCATAAATGAGGACGAATGGGCAGATGTGGAGTGGGGAGAAAACTTCACGGTTTTGGAGCCAAACAATGGAGATCAACCAAAACGACAAACGAAGTTCAAAATAAAATATGACAACGATAATATATATGTTGCCTATCATGCTTACCACGAAAATCCTTCAAAAATCGAAAGTAGATTAAGTCGAAGAGATAATTTCCCAGGTGATTGGGTGGAGATAAATATAGATAGTTACTTCGATAAAAATACAGCTTTCTCATTTACGCTTTCTGCTTCGGGCGTAAAGGGAGATGAGTTTATTTCTGGAAATGGAGATAATTGGGACACCAACTGGAATCCAATTTGGTACGGTGACACTAAAATAGTTACGGATGGTTGGACAGCAGAAGTGAAGATTCCGTTGAGTCAACTTCGCTTTGCAGACAAAGCGGTTCATACTTGGGGCTTCAGTATTATGCGCCGAGATTTTGGAGCAGATGAAAGAAGTACATTTCAATTCATACCTCGAAATGTGTCTGGTTGGGTCAGTAATTTTGCAGAACTTCACGGTATCAGAGATATTAAACCAAAGCGTCAAATTGAACTGCAACCATATATGGTGAGTAGTTTCAATTTTGCCGAAAAAGAAGCAGATAATCCTTTTGCCAAAGGAACTATAACTAAATTGAATGTGGGATTGGATGGAAAAATAGGAGTGACCAATGACTTAACTTTAGACTTTACGATCAATCCAGATTTTGGTCAAGTGGAGGCAGATCCTTCGGCATTGGCATTGGATGGTTTCCAGATATTCTTTGATGAGCAGCGACCTTTTTTTATTGAAAATGCGAACATTTTTAGTTTTCAGGTGGCCAATTTAGATGCAGGTGGATCATTTGGAAATGATAACCTTTTTTATTCTAGGAGGATTGGTTCGTCACCGTCGGGGAGTGTATCGATTGCTGATGGAGCCTATTCTGAGCGATCACAATTTACCAATATTTTGGGCGCAGCAAAGTTGAGTGGGAAAACCAAAGATGGGTGGTCTATCGGTTTATTAGAAAGTGTTACGTCAAAAGAGTATGTGAAAATTTCGTTGGATGGAGAGGAAACACAAGAGTTAGTTGAGCCACTTTCTAATTATTTTGTTGGACGGGTTTCCAAAGATTTTAAGGAGGGCGCATCGCAAATTGGAATTTCTCTGACGCATGTCAAGAGATTTATTGATGATACTAATTTGATGGATCAATTTCACGATCAAGCCTATTCGGGAGGAATTAATTTAATGCATACTTGGAAGGAAAGAGAGTGGCGAATCAATGCTAATTTTATTTTTAGTCATGTGACGGGAACGGCAGTAAAAATAAAAGAAACACAAGAATCATTCGAGCATTATTTTCAGCGACCAGATGCGACTCACCTTTCGGTTGATGATACCAAAACGAGTTTGACTGGACAAGGTGGCACCCTTTCGATTGGGAATTATGGTGGGAAAGATAATTTGAGTTTTCAGTCAGGATTGACTTGGCGATCGCCTGAGCTGGAATTGAATGATATTGGTTTTTTGAATACTGCTGACCAAATTGATTTTGTGAATTGGGTGGGTTATCGCTGGCCAAAACCATTTTCAATTTTTCGACAGTTGGGTGCAAATCTCAATACTTTTTCTCGGTGGAATTTTGACGGAGCAAATATTTATCAAGGAATCAATGCTAACTTTAATTCCTCATTAAAAAATTATTGGAGTTTTGGTGCAGGAGGAGTTTATGAGTTTAAAGACATAAGTGCCAAAGCACTTTTTGGAGGACCGAAGCTTCGACAATCGAGCGGGATTTATAATTTTGTAAATATTGGATCTGATTCCAGAAAGAAAGCACAACTGTTTTTGAATGGCGGAATGTTTAATGGAATTGGAAAAGATAAAGGTTCGGTGACGGTTAGAAGTTTGAGTGGGAATGTGAGTTATCAACCCATCAATGCGCTTCGACTTTCGCTAAACGTTTCTTATTTTCAACAAAAGCGAGTGATTCAAAATGTAAGTTATGATGTTTTTGAAAATGAAGATCGTTACATCACAGGTACTATTTTTCAAAAAACATTTTCTACTTCTCTTCGAGTAAATTATAGTTTGACACCAAATCTTTCTTTACAATATTGGGGGCAACCTTTTATTTCTAAAGGGAATTATTCTAATTTTAAATATATTACTGATCCGACCAATCGGAATTTTGAAGAACGGTATAGTTTATATGACGAAGATCAAATTACTTATTCTGAGGCGGGCGAAGAATTTATAATTGATGAAAATAAAAATGGAATAGAGGATTATAGATTTGGGCAACCTGATTTTAATTTTATAGAATTTCGATCCAATATGGTGATTCGGTGGGAGTACAAACCAGGGTCTGAATTCTTTTTGGTTTGGACACAATCGACAACTAGTTTCGGTGATCCACAGAATGATTTATTTCCATCACTAAGAGATGATTTATTTGGAAATCGAGCAAATAATATATTCTTAGCGAAGTTGACTTATCGATTTTATTAAAGTAGCTGGTCGCTTTAGCTGCCAGTAAAAAAAACGAAAAGCTAAAAAAAAAGCAGGTAATCTAAGGTAGATTACCTGCCTTTTTATATTGTATAATTGGCACTTATACCGAATTCAATAAGATATGTACGACACCTCTTATTGAATTCGGTATTATATAATTTCCCAACATGCTCTAAATGTAAAAAGACTATTTTATATATTGGATTGCATTGGCTTTAACTGAAAATTGATCTCCATCGTCTTCATTTTCTTTTCCCAACTCATCATAATTAACTTGACTTATCACTTAGGGTG
>Ga0114957_1004289_pt1 | contig 12373 bp, 13 predicted proteins | sample BantaG_FD_87175 | JGI IMG/M metagenome (GOLD analysis project Ga0114957, IMG submission 87175) | Marine algal microbial communities from Bantry Bay, Ireland - BantryBay_4 metaG | ecosystem: Host-associated > Algae > Red algae > Unclassified | place: Bantry Bay, Ireland | collected 2014-11-21 | reverse complement strand
CATCGGTAGTGGTTTTTCTTTCTATTTCAAAACCAGTTTCATTATTTGAGTTATCATTCCAGGCTAAATTTATTTGAGTCGGAGAGATAGCGGTTGCAATTAAATTGGTGGGCGTTGTCACCGCAGTATCTGTGGCGTCAATAAATTCTTCACTTTTACAAGAAAAGATAAAAATTATTACGAGAATCAGAACAGTTATTTTTTTCATTTTATGGAAGTTTTACTAATCAAATTTTCGGTTATCATAGGGCAGTAATTTTCCTAACATCTGATCCTGCACCGATGGCTATTTTATTTATCTTTCGCCAAGATCGTCTTTTTTAGTCAAATTTCTAAGAAAAATACGCTTAAAAGAAAATTCTATCTGAATTTTTTATTAGACTTGTTATCCTTTAAGGATCATTAAAAGAATAACTTATAAAGGTTTGGGCGGTTAATTGGCTCTATAAATAAGTAAGGTTAATTCGAATTTATAATCATTTTTACAATCCAAAGATATTGGGCAACCACATGGTTATACCTTCAAAAAAGGTGATCAAAAACAGTACAAAGACCATTGCGGCTAAAAAAGGAAGCAAAGGCTTAATTACTTTAGTTACGGAAATTTTTGCAACACCTGCGCCCACAAAAAGTATGGTTCCTACTGGTGGTGTACACAATCCAATACAAAGATTTAGTACCATGATAATTCCAAAATGAACGGGGTGCATTCCCAGTTCTGTCACCACCGGAAGGAAGATGGGAGTAAAAATTAATACTGCCGGAGTCATGTCCATAAATGTCCCGACTACCAATAAAGTGATGTTGATAAGCAGGAAAATCAAGATCGGATTACTAACTGTATTTAACAAAAACCCAGTCATTAACTGTGGAATACTTTCAAATGAAAAAAGCCATGACATCGCCATTGAGGTACAAATTAAAAACATCACAATAGCGGTTGTCTTAGCACTATTTAATAATATACCTGGCAGGTGTTTGGTAGTAATTGTTCTATAACTAAATCCCAAAATCAAAGCATAAAGCACCGCTACTGCAGCTGCTTCAGTCGCTGTAAAAATACCCTGAACAATTCCTCCTACAATGATGACTAGCATTAGTAAACTAAAAAATGCTTTTCGAAAATCTGTCCACAATTGACTCAATCGTACCCGTTTACCTCTTTTGAAATTTTGTTTTCGAGACGCTATTGCTGCCACGATCATCAATGCCAACCCTACCAAAATTCCAGGCAAATAACCTGCTATAAACAAGGCAGCTACGGAAGCGGCACCTCCACTCGCCAAAGCATAGACAATCAAAACATTACTCGGAGGAATTAGCAATCCGGTTGTTGAAGAAGTAATATTTATCGCTGCACTAAAGGGTCGAGGAAACCCTTCATTTTCCATCCGCTCGGTCATTACACTTCCGATAGCGGAGGCTGCGGCCACCGCCGAACCTGAAATTGCGCCAAATAACATTGCTGCTAAAATATTGACATAACCCAATCCACCAGGTAAACTCCCAACCATCGATTTGGCAAAATTTATCAATCGGTTGGCTATCCCACCACGATTCATTAATTCACCTGCCAGTACAAAAAACGGAATCGCAAGTAGCGCAAAACTATCAATCCCGGTAGTCATTCTTTGGGCAACCGTTGTAATTCCCGGGACAGCAGAAATATTAAACAATATGGTTATTGTTGTTGAAATTCCAATACTATAAGCAACAGGTACTCCATAAGCCAGGAAGGCAAAAAAGCTAATAAATAAAAACAGGATACTAATTATTTCTATAGACATTGAAACTGGTTTTCTTTTGTAACAAATCAGGTGCGGCTAGTAACATCACTATAATAGAACTTCACATTATAAATGGAATAAAACATAATCAACAAACCACTGATCGGAACAATCGAATATACATAGCCCAAAGAAACATGCATTGCTGGAGACACCTGACCTAAATAAAGGGTGGTATAAACTAAATTCCCTCCTCCAATAACCATAACTACCAAAGCAAAAACAAACATTAATATTTCAATAACCTGCATTCTTTTTGCTAGTTTCTCACGACTTAATTTCTGTAATAAAAAATCCATTGAAAGATGTTCTCTCTTGCCATTTAGATAAGCTGCTCCTAATATAGCTAACCAAATCAAAGCAAATCTGGCAAACTCTTCCGTAAACGAAAAAGATTGATTTAGTACATATCGCCCAAATACTTGCCATAAAACATCCAAAACCAGAAGTGCGAAAATAACCACCAGTACTAACTCAATAATTCGATTAATGTTTTGATATATTTTTTCCATTGCAATATCTATTGTGCTTTTATTTCATCAATAATTTTTTTCATCCCAGGATCTTTGACAAATTCTTCCAGAACTGCTTTTGACTTCTCTGCGAAAAGGGACTTGTCTGGTTTATAAATTTCAACATCAGCCGCTTGCAAAACATTTAAACATTCTTCTACGTTTTTCTTCCAAAATTCTTGTTGTGATTTTGAAGAAGATTTGGCTGACTCTTTCATCCACCCCTGTTCCTCTGGAGAAAGCGTTTCCCAATATTTTGTTCCAATCACGAGCACATCAGGAATAGAACTATGATCATCCAAAGTATAGTATTTACAAACTTCATAATGTCTTGATGTAACAAAAGAAGGTGGGTTGTTTTCAGCACCATCTACGACGCCCTGTTGCAAGGCCGTATATAATTCACCATAAGCCATTGGCGTTGCGGAACCGCCCATTTCATTAACCATATCTACGGACATCTGATGATTCATCACTCGAATTTTTAATCCATCCAGGTCTGCTGGTGTTTTGATCGGTTTATTTTTAGTGTAAAAACTTCTGCTTCCTGCGTCATAAAAACACAATCCACGCAATAAATAATCGCTACCTGAAAGCAATAATTTTTCGCCTGTTTTCCCTTCCAGGACTTTAAACAAATGCGCTTTATCTCTAAATAAATAAGGCACTCCCATTACTTTGTATTCAGGTGCAAAATTGGCCATGGCTGCGGCACTTACTTTGGTCATGGCGATACTGCCAATTTGCAATAATTCCAGTACTTCTCGCTCTGTCCCTAATTGTCCATCTGGAAAAATCTTAACTGATAATTTTCCTGCCGACGCCTGTTTTACTTTTTCTGCAAAGACTTCCATGCCTTGATGAACAGGATGAGAAGTCGGTAAAGTATGTGCCAGATACACAACTTTTTGATTACTCAATTCACCACAAGAACTGATTCCACCAAGGAAAAAGCAGGCAAGTATATAGAAATAATTTTTCATTTATTTAAAAATTAAAATATCGTTTTGCATTATGGTAACAGATGTCTTCTACTGTTTTTCCCAGCCACGGAAGGTCATTTGGCAACAATCCATTTTCAACATCTTTTCCAAAAAGGTTACACAAAATTCTTCTAAAATATTCGTGTCGCGGAAAAGATAAAAAACTACGACTATCCGTCAGCATTCCTACAAACCGACTAAGTAATCCCATATTTGAAAGCGTATTAATTTGCTTTTCCATTCCATCTTTTTGGTCTAAAAACCACCATGCTGCCCCCCATTGAATTTTGCCAGCGGAAGTTCCATCATTAAAATTCCCCATCATGGTTGCAAAGAGTTCATTATCTCTCGGATTCAAATTATAGAGAATAGTTTTGGCCAATTTCCCTTCCGTATCCAGACGATTTAAAAATGCTGAAAGTCCCACTGCCTGTTCATAATCACCAATACTATCTGCACCTGCATCCACTCCAGCCAAGTTGAGCAGGCGACTGTTATTATTCCGAATCACACCTAAGTGAAACTGCATGGTCCATTTTTTTCGATGATAAATTTTTCCCAATTCGTGAAGCATCACCATCTGAAAAACGGCTACCTCTTTTCGCTTAATTTTCTTATTGTTTTTTCTTTTTTGTAAAATTTTATCCAGGTTTTTTCCTTGAAAATCAACAGCAAAAAGTTGTGACAAACCATGGTCAGCTAATTGGCAACCCAACGAATCAAAAAACTCAATTCGATTTTCCAGGGCGGACATTAAATCATCAAAAGTGGATATATCTTTCCCTATGATTTCTTCCAGTTTTTCTAAAAAAACTAAAAATTCAGGATTGTCAATCACCACAAATTTATCAGGGCGAAAAGTAGGCAGCATCTTCAAATCCCCCATCGCTTCTTTTTCTTTTTTATGAAATTCCAGACTATCAGTCGGATGATCAGTTGTACAAACAACTTCCACGTTCATTTTACGTAACAATCCTTTTGCCGAATAACCAGGTTGTTGTAAAGCATAATTTGTTTGTTTGTAAATACGCTCTGCTGACTTCAATTCCAACAATTCATTTATTTCAAAATACCGCTGTAGTTCCAGATGTGTCCAATGATACAAAGGATTTCGCATGGTGTAAGGAACAGTTTCTGCCCATTTAATAAACTTCTCTTTATCATTATTATTTCCTGTGATATATTTTTCAGAAATCCCATTCGCTCGCATTGCTCGCCATTTATAATGGTCCCCTTTTAACCATACCTCGGTGACAGAAGAGAACGTTTTATCATTTGCAATTTCATCAGGAGACAAGTGATTGTGATAATCAATGATGGGTAGATCTTTTGCATAATGGTGATACAATTGCTTTGCAATCGAATTTTGCAAAAGAAAATCCTGATTTAAAAATGGTTTAATTATCATCGTATTTTATATCAACTCATTTGATTTTATAATTCCTAACTCTAACCCTCGCAACTCTGCCAATCCGCGTAATCTTCCAATTGCAGAATAGCCAGGATTTGTTTTTTTATTCAAATCATCCAGCATCTTATGGCCGTGGTCAGGGCGCATTGGAATATGGCAATTTTGTTTTCCGGCTGCAAGCAATAAATTTTTCACTACCTTAAACATATCCACATCTCCATCCAAATGGTCGGCTTCAAAAAAGTTGCCTTCCTGATCTCGTTTGGTGGCTCGGAGATGAATAAAATTAATTCGCTCCGCAAATTTTTCTACCATTTTTGGTAAATCATTATCAGGTCGTACACCAAATGAGCCGGTACAGAAACATAAACCATTATTATGCGATTTAACTTTTTCAAAAATAAAATCAACATCATTTTGGGTACTTAAAATTCGAGGAAGGCCAAGCAATGGAAAAGGTGGATCGTCCGGATGAATGGCCAGTTTAACATTTACTTCATCCGCTACGGGAGTTATTTGTTTTAAAAAATAAATTAAGTTATTTCTAAGCGCCTCCGTATCAACATTTTTATAAGTATCTAAAATAGCTTGAAACTTTTTTAAATCCAAAACACCTTCTGTGGTTCCTCCTGGTAAACCAGCAATAATATTTTGAATTAATCTTTCTTTATCTGCAACCGTCATTTCTACCAAGCGACCTTTGGCCTTTTCAATCTCGGATTCAGTATAATCATTCGCAGCGTTTGGCCTTTTTAAAATAAATAAATCAAAGGCAGCAAAAGCAGATTTTTCGAAAAATAAACCGGTCGAACCATCTGGCATTTTGTATTCAAGTTCAGTTCTTGACCAATCCAGGACAGGCATAAAATTATAGGTCACAATTCTAATACCACAGCTAGCCAAATTGTAAATGCTTTGTTTATAATTTTCAATGTATTGCAAATAATTTCCTGATGCTCTTTTGATATCTTCATGGACAGGAATACTTTCTACCACTGACCATACTAATCTGGCCGCTTGAATCTCATCCTTTCGCTTTTGAATTTCTTCAATTGTCCACACTTCGCCGTTTGGAATTTGGTGCAAGGCCGTTACAATTCCGGTTGCTCCAGCTTGTCGAATATCCGCGAGACTAACACCATCATTTGGTCCATACCACCGCCATGTTTGTTCGAGTTTTTTCATTTTATTTTTTTATGAGTAGCAAAAAATAGTCAAGTCAATCAAGATAAAACAGACTTTCAACCCCTGACTCGCATTATTGAATAAAAAACTAAAAAATCACACACCGCTAAAAGCACTATACCCTCCATCGACAGGAACGACAATTCCTGTAATGAAAGAAGATTTATCATCACATAGCCATAGCAAAGTACTAATCAAATCATCCGGTTCACCGAATCTTTTCATGGGTGTTTGGCTGATAATTGTTTCACCTCTTGCCGTCAAAGAATCATCTTCGTTGAGTAACAAAGACCGATTTTGCCTGGCGACAAAAAAACCTGGCGCAATAGCATTGACTCGAATTCCATTACCAAATTTATTGGCTAACTCTACCGACATCCATTGCGTAAAATTATTAATAGCAGCTTTCGAAGCGGAATAACCTACGACTCTGGTCAACGGTAAAAAGGCAGACATCGAAGAAATATTGATGATACAACCTTTACCCTGTTTGACCATTGGCTTGGTAAAAGCAATCGTTGGTATTACGGTTCCCAATAAATTCAAATCACTAACCTTTTTGAATTGATCAATAGAAATATCGAAGACCGTTTGCTCGGGCATGACCGTTGCACCTGGCATATTCCCGCCTGCACCATTGATAAGAATATCTACTTTTCCCGCTTTTTCCAATACTTTATTTACGGCGTTTTCAACAGATGCTTCATCGAGCACATCACATTTGACGGCATGGATTTCATAACCCATTTCTTTAAAATCCTCTATCATCTTTTGCGAGGCCTCTTCGTTATAGTCGAGCGTAAAAACTTTTACGCCTTGCCCTGCCAAGCCTTTGGCAAATGCTCTTCCCAGGGTTCCACTCCCTCCGGTTATTGCTGCTACTTTGTTTTTCATTTTTTATAATTCATTTGAAATATTATTTAATATAAGACCAATTGCCAATGCCATTAAAATCCCGATAGCTAAACTATCATAGGTGCAGAAAAAGGGCTTATGTGTTATTTTTTCAAAAATTTTTTCATCTATCAGATATCCTATTTTATTTCCTAGCCGTAGTAATAGATTACCGCCAATAAAAATTATTCCAAAAGACATTAATTGATTTTTCCAAAATTCTTCTTTATTAAAATACTTATTTTTCATCCATTGAAACACCATAAAAACTGGAATAATGACGACTGCATTCCTTATTACAAGAGCAGTTTGACTAGTAGGGAACCAAGGAGCAAGTCTTATATTTGTTAAGAAAAATATCAAGAAAAGAATCACGACGCTTTGAAAAATAATTATGACTCTGTAAGTCTTAAACATTTTGCAAAGAACAAATTCAATTAAGTCAACTACTTTCAAAATCAGAAAAATAAAGAATCCAACAGCTAAAAAGATTAGTGGCATAGTATCTATATATCCTAAGATACCAGGTTCTAAATTATGTTGTATTAGTTGTCTTGCTTGAAAGCTTTCCCCGGAATTAACAATATCATACCGCTCTTCAAAAGATAAGTCTTCTAGTTTTTTTTGAAATGGAAGATTATTTTTAAATCCTTCTATAAAATAGAAATTATTGTCGGCGTGTATAGAGTCTGGTTTGAAATAGTAGTAATTATAGGTTCCAAAATCTCCATTTTCAAATCCGCTAAATTTATAAATCTCTTTTTCTTTCGATTCCGTCTCAATAACAAATACAATAGGTTCATTATGAGGTAAAATAGTTTGAGATTTATCAACACTAATAATCTGGTAACCATCCTTTTCAAAAATCACATCTTGCTGATAACGCAGGTAGTGGGCCACAAACAAAAACACTCCGATTAACAGCATTATTGTGAATAAATATTTGTTAGCGTTATTCATCAGTTTGTTTTTTTGTCATTCTGCACAACGTTGAAAGAAAAAATTCGGTAGCTTTATAAAAATTTCCGACCTTTATTCCTTAGGAATGTTGATAAAATAAATTAAGACACTATGCTTCACTTTTTCTTAATGCTCACCACAAGCACCAACTTTCCTTCGCTTGTTTACACCTCTTGGTGTAGCTACAAAATCATCCATACCACATAAATGCAAACTCCTCATCATTGCAGATACCTTTAAGCCTACTTCAAATTTACGTTTATTTTGTTGTTCTGACAATAATGCCTTTTGATAATTGAATTGGCGCAGTCTGTATGTGCGAGTTTAGCTGGCTGGTGGTAGAAGCGCTGGGATTTTGGAATGACGATTGATCAGCTCGTCATCTTCGATGGCAATATGCCGGACGAAATAACTATAGAGGACAAAAGTTTGATGGAACAAGTTAAACTAATCGCTCAGCTCGAAGACGAAGAAAAACATTATTTATACAATTTTATCCAACCACTGGATGCGGCGGGAGAAGGTTCGTACCGTTACAAATCGGACTGAAATATACTCGATCAAATCATCGTTTCTCCTAACCTGACAACTGGAAAATTACGGGCGGTAAAGGCCAATATCTTTCAGGCGGATCATTTGAATTATGAGGATAAGAAGTTGGGTACTCGACCTAACAAGACTTATGGCGGACCAAATTATTACGGTGGAACGAGTGATCATTATCCGGTTTATCTGGAGTTGGTTTATTAATGAGTTAATCACTAATACTCATTTTTCAAAGACTCCAGTTGTTTGATTAATGGAACAATTTCTAAATCATATTCTTTCAATTTATTCTTTATTCCAAAATAAAAGCCAACTATCATTAATCCTGAAACCCCTACGTGACCTAATAGTCGAATAGGCCAAGAGAAGTAATGCAAAGCTTCGATATAACCTATATTAATTCCCAAGATCAACAGGATTGCATAAATCCACATATCTCTGGAAGTAAGCAAGATTCGATTTTTTAGTTTTAATATTTTATTTTCAATAAATTTCTTGTTGTTAAATTTTTGTGTTAACTCAATGGTAGAAAATTTATTTCTATAGATCATCCTTAGTATAAATAGCATGGCTGTGGACATTAGCATGACCGAAACCAAATAATAGGAGTTAGAAATAACAGGCATTACTATTATCAATACCATTATCGTAATCGGGATAAAAATGGTTAAGATAATTCTTTCTATCCGGTGCTTTTTTTCTACGCGATTAAAACCTGATAGCAGAGCATTCGTATCAATTTCCTTTGCTTCGTTTTTTTGATAAAGGCCTTTCCATTTATTTAAATCATCATTCATGATCCATTATTTTTTTTAATTCTTTTTTAATACGGTTGATCTTAACACCGATATGATTAGCTTCCAATCCTGTAATCTCCGAAATTTCTTTATAGCTTTTATCCTCTAAAAGCAGCGAGATAATTATTCTATCTATTTCTTTTAATGTTGAAATAGCTGCGTACAATTTATTAATTTGTAAATCCACGGATGGGTCGTGATCTGCTCTGATAAAATTCAATTGTCCCGAGGGAACTTCTTGAAGTTTAGTCTTAGATCTTTTCTTCCGGTTGACAAATAACAAAGCGGTATTGGTAGCCACCCGATAGACCCAGGTTTCAATTTTACTTGCTCCTTTAAATCCATCCAGGTTACTCCATATCTTTAGTAGCACTTCCTGCAAAAGATCATCTGCATCCGCATTACTTCCTGTAAATCCCAAACACAATCGATAGATTTTATCTTTATTGGCTTGATATACTTCTTCGAAATAGGCACGCTTATTTTTTTCCATAAAGAAGTACTATAGAAATAATTCCAAATTTTTAATAAACCATGCTGGTTCGTCAAACATGATAAAATGCTTAGCAGTATCAGCTATTCTAATGGTACAATTAGCCGCTTTCGAAAACTGGGTTTGAAAGTTTTTCTCAATCACTTCTTTAGTAATCCCATAATCTTTCGCTGCATACCAACTACCAAAAACCAAGATAGGACACTTAACTGATTTCACCGCACCTCTCAGGTCGGTCGTCATAATTTCATACATCGCTTGTGCCATCGTTGCTCGATCTGTATCTATCGACCATTGCGTAATAGCGGAAATATCGCCAGCGTCTGTGGCCATCGATTTCATCATTATTTTTTGTTGATCCGCAAAAGCCTCGTCTGTCATCGTCATTAAACTTTTCTTCAACATCTCTGCCTGAACCTTCACAAATTCAACGGTCGCCATTGGATTCATAGCGGCAGAATAAAAAGGATAAGCATCCACAATCACGATCTTTTCCAATAAATCCGGTTCCGCACTGGCAATGGAAAGCGCCATAAATCCACCTAAACTATGTCCAATTATAATGGGTTGCTCCGTTAATTCTTCCTGAATATACTCGATTATCTTAGCTTGAATTTTTGGTAAAAAAGCTTCGCCAAATTTAATAGGTGCTTCGCCAACAAATCCTGACAGGGTCAACACATGGCAAACATGTTCTTTCTCTAAAACCTTAACCGTCTCGTCCCAAACACTTCCCGGAGAAGACAATCCAGGAATAAAAACAATCGGTTTCCCTGTTCCTTTCACTTCAACCTTGAACGGATAGTCCTTGTTACTGCTTTGTGAAAATAAAGAAATAGTGCTAAATAAAATGACAATTAAAATGGTTACCTTTTTCATGATTAATATTTTTACCCTTTAGATCAGCAAAGATTGAAAATATTACAGAATTTTAGATTTTTTTTTAAAATAAAACGGTAATAAATAATCATGAACGCCAAGACCATCCAAATCATCACCTGTCTATTGATCCTCTCCCTCCTATCCTCCTGCAGATCGGATAACACAAGAAGCGGTCTGCCCACTAATGAAAAAAACATCCCCTCAAGTATAATGGAAGAAGATAGCTATGCGTCGGACTTATTTGATTCAGAAGTAAGATGGAAAGGTTCCAAAGATATCGTGGAAAAATTATTTGAGGAAGCGATGGAAAAAGACAAAGAATTAAGAAGCTTGAATAAGCGAATTAATCAGAAATTCGTATCCGAGATAGATAGTCTGGCTTCTTACGACTTCTATGCCGAAACCAACAATAACTATTGGGAAGTAGCCAACAGATACACAACTTAAATTATAGACAGTTTGCTACGAAATAAAATGAAGATTTTAATTTTAGAAATGGAATCAGATTATCGAAAAAGCGTACTTCCTTACGAAGGAAAAAAACTACAAATACTTAATAAATCAATAGCATTGAGTGATCAATTGGTCGCTCTAAAGTTAATGACTTCCTTAAAGATGATCAGTCAATATCAAAAACATGGTATTCCCAAAATAAATCAGCTAGAACATTTAATTAATGATTATAAATTGTTAATAAAGGAAAGTCAGGCGGTTATTGAGCAAATAAATTGATTTTTTTTAAATTAGATTATTGAAATTTTAACCAGCTTATAAAGATGTCGTATTTGGACGTAGAAGTCCAAACTAGCAAGTTCTGCTGAAGATATCGTTACCATAAATCTAAACTCCCTAAACTCCCCTCATAAAAAATGCCAATTCGAATAATATTCGAATTGGCATTTTTTTACGAAAGCTTTAGCTATAGAATTATCCTTGGTCAGATTGTCTTTTGCCATCGTGTTTTTGTGGTGGCGCTTGTTGCTTTCCTTTGTTTCCTTTCACCTGATCTAAATCTTTTCCGGTGCCTTTTGCAGACTTAATTGCTTGATCCTCTTCTGGTGGATTGTGGGCTGGATTTTTACTTTTGTCCTTTTCCATGTTGTTAAATTTTTTGGTTAAAAAATATTTGGTATTCCTCTTTTAAACGAGTAAGTATTCTTATTGTTCAGGGGTAAGGTCGTAATTTGGATGTGGAAGTCCGAACTAAGGGTTGTATCTGGGAAACGCATTAACTATCTAACTAACAAGTATTACCCTTTCAAAACTATATTGTTATAATTTTAACTGGCTTATAGGAGGTCGTATCTGGCTAGCAAGTTTTACTAAAGAGAAATTGTATCTGGACGTAGACGTCCAAACTAGCAAGTTCTGTATCTGGACGTAGACGTCCAAATTAGCAAGTTCTGCTTGAGAGAAAAATGCATTAGCTACCTAGCTAAAATAAAAAAGGCTTAACAATAGTATTTCCTATCATTAAGCTCTTTGTTTTTTAATCTATTCTACCAATCAACTACCAATCACTTCGACAATCTCCAGTCCGTATCCCGTCAAACCGATTCGTCGTTTTGGATTATTCGTAATCAATCTTAGTTTTGAAATATTCTGGTCACGAAGAATTTGAGCGCCTACGCCATAATCTCGTTGATCCATCGCGTTGGGCTTTTTAGGTGCCAACTCCTTTTCTGGCTGATATTCTTTCAGGCGAGAAATTAAATCCTGGCCTTTTTCACCGTGGCACATAATCAGCAGTAATCCTTTTCCTTCTTTACTAATCAGGTCGAGCGAACGTTGAACTTGTCCGGCATGGTCATCAAACAAGATACCTAGTATATCTCCAGATGCACTGCTAGAATGAACGCGTACTAAAACGGGTTCGTCCGTTTCCCAGTTGCCTTTACGGAGTACCAGGTGAACATCTTCGGT
>Ga0114957_1004288_pt1 | contig 12373 bp, 18 predicted proteins | sample BantaG_FD_87175 | JGI IMG/M metagenome (GOLD analysis project Ga0114957, IMG submission 87175) | Marine algal microbial communities from Bantry Bay, Ireland - BantryBay_4 metaG | ecosystem: Host-associated > Algae > Red algae > Unclassified | place: Bantry Bay, Ireland | collected 2014-11-21 | reverse complement strand
GTCTGCCGGCACTCATTACGATCGCTTGATCGGATGGTCGATCGACCAGTGCCGTTGTTTGTATTAAACCACCGTGGGTCCGGGGTCGCCGTCGTGGGCACCACCCGGCTCCCCATCGGATGCTTTTCAACAAAAGGTCTTCTTCCTCGCCGCGACGGCGATAGAACTCGCTTTATTGCTTGGCTACGAACGGTCTCAGTACACTGGTAATTGAACTAACGTTATTAATACCACAGGTACTTTCGAGCGATTTGAGGGCAAAAAAGTGTGGTGCCCTATCGAAACCGCAGCCTACGACTTGGAATGGCCGGTCGGGGATCCGGCGACACAATTTCTCGGTTTGGATGGCATGCCCTGCAGCTACGACCACGAGAATCAAGCTCACACGGCCAAGTCCAAGGCTTGTGCATCACTGTAATGATGCAATTTCACGAGTTCAGGAGGAGCCTCGCCCCTGGTGCACTCAGGCAAGATCGCTGTCAGCGCCGAATGGTGAGGCCAGCAGCGACCGGCCTCAACGTCCGAGGTTGAGTGTTTCCGCCCCGCGGCAAGGTGTTTTGAGACGACTTTCATTGAAAAAGGGTGATGTCCGCATTTTTCTGCTCGTGTACCGGTGTGTTTCCAGCAATATGATAGGTTGGCGGTGGCCACTTCTTCCATAAATGCCCCCAGAGCACGTGAGGGTGCGGGAGAGACCCCAACCGGCATTACAGATCCCGCGAAGGGCACCCCTGGCGGCCGGCGCCAAATCCCCGCCCCCGCCTCCTGCGCGTTGGCTCCAACTCTGGTCGCGGCTTGTGCGGTGGCGGTGATGATGGCGGTGGCCATCGCTTCGAAGGATACGGCAGCGGCTGAGGGAGGGGGGGGTAGGGGGGGAGGCGGGGCGGCGGTGGGGGCGGCCTCTGTTAGTCGCGGCCGAAGCGGCGGACGCGGCGGCGTCCGCTGGCGCCGCCGATCAGTCGCGGCGGTGTCGGAGGCCGCCGTCGGGACGTTATTTGCGGCGGAACGGCGGCGGCGGGGCGGCAAAGGTAGCGGCGGCAGGGCCCGCCGGTGGCGGCCGCAGTTACGCCGGCCTCCCCGGGAGGTCGGTCGCGCGGGAGCCAGAAGGTGGGACAGCCTCGGCGGGCGGCGGCGGGCGGCGGCGGTTCGGCGGCGACATGTGGCAGCGGAGTGCCAGCACGGTCCGCGGCTGACCGCGGTTAGGCTGCGAGCGGCGGCGGCGGCAAGTCGCGCCTGCGCCCCCCCACCTTGAGGAGGCCGAGAAGGGCGCACGTTCGGGGGGGGTGCGTGGTGTCGGCAGCGGCGGCGGCCAGCATCGGCGGTGTCGGGCAAAGGGCCGGCGTCGGCTGCCGCCGCCACGCGTTGCCGCCACCGCCGGCAATGCGCACAGAGGCGGCGGCGGATAGGGGTGCCGGCGATGCGGCGACCGGCGGCTGCGGCGGCCGCGTTGTCGGCGCGGGGGGGGAAACCGGTAGTGCAAAGGGCGTTGGCGGTGTCGGCAGCGGCAACGGCAAGCCGCCGCGGCTGAGGGCGACAGCGACGCGGCGGCGGCGGTTGTCTCGTCGGCACGGGAGAGCAGCCTGTCCACGTGCTTGCCTCATGGGCCCGCAACGGCCGATGATCAGCGCGTGGAGGCGGCGGGGGGGGGCGTTGCCGGTTTTGTGGGACGTGGTGGCGTGGCGTGGGCGACGGCGTCGGTTAAGGGTGGCAACAAGCCGCCAGCAGCGGCGTGCGCCATATGGGGCGCAGAACGTGGCGGGTGCGGCTGCGCCGTTGCGGCCGGCAGTGTCAGTAAGCGGCTGACACCCGCAGGGAGAGATGGCGGCGTTGTGGCTGGCGGGCAGGGCATGCGGAGACGCTGCGATGACGAACGTGGCGGAGGCAACGGCAAGAAGTGCGGCCACCGCCATACTTCGGCACGCGCCGGCCGAGGAGGCGCAAGCGCTGAGGGAGGGGGGTGGCATCGCCGTCGCCGCATGCAGCAGGCGAAGCCCGCCGCCGCCGGGCAGGGTTGCGGCGCCTCATCCGGCGAGCTCGACGGGTGGGGTCGCGGCGGCAACGGGCGATTCGGCGGCAAGGACAAGCGGCACGGCCCCCCCCCTTCCCCGTCCCGCGACGGCCAAGCAGGTGCGCGCGGCTGGGGAGAGGGAGGGCGTCGCCGGCGCCGCGTCGACCCCGGGTGAGGGGCGGGCTTCAGCGGCGGCGAAGGGGTGGGCCGCGGCGGCTGTCGCGGTTTTTGCGCCCACAGGCAACAGGAGCACCGCGCGGGGAGGCGCCTCGGCAGCCGACGGGGGCAGTGACTCGGCGGCGGCGACTCGGCGACCGTGCCTCGGCGCGGCCGGCCGCAGTCGGTCGACGGCGGGGCGACGGCGGCGGTGGCCGGCCGCAAGGTGGCGGGCTGCACCGGCTGTGGGGCGGCCGCGGGAAGCGCCGCCCCAACACGTCCCCGTGATATGGTTGGTCGCGTGTGTGTCATTAATTGGTACAAAATTGGATCAAAAATCGTCATCCGCCAAATAATACTGAAACATATTAGCAATATCAGTGGTTCAAAAGTTGCGCAGGTTTTCCTAGAAACCGGCAGGGCCGGATGCGTATCCGCGGCTGAAGTGCTCCCGTGGTGGTAACGTCTGCGACACATTTAGCCTCGCTGCGCGACTCTCTGGCGACACTTTGTCGTGTTGTGTTGCCAATGTGTCACCCATAAGGAACCAAAAAGTGACCTTAGGCACGACCGCCGAAGATGCTGCCGTCTACGCTTCCTCTGCAGCGTCTCGGAATTGCTGAGCCAGATGGCTCAGGTGCCTCGTGTCAGCCGCCGGCAGCAGCACCCCTGAAAGCGCTGCGCCACCGACCTCGTGTAGTCTGGGACCCGCCCCGCCATCCCTCAACGGTGCGTCAAGTGACCAGTGGTCCCGGGCGGCCTGTTGCCACTGTGCAGGTGCTACAGCTGCCGGGGTCACCCCGAAACCTCTCTGCAGCTTCCGGCGCTGTCGCTCGTCTTCCTGCAGCGACAGCACATGCGTCGATCGGATCGTACCGAAGCCGGCGGGAATTACGGCAGCCCGGGTACCCGCAGAGCTGGCCACCGCCTCAACAGGGGGAGGACCAAATAGCGGCGCCCCGGACTGGCGCTACCCCTTCAGGGGCGAAAGGTGAGCTCCCACGCCCGCACGCTGCGCCTCCGCCAGCGTAGACATCCGTCCCGCTCCGGGAGGATGACGATCCCCGGCGGTCGGCGTGCGGCCGGGATCCTAGGGCGGGGAGTTCGACTCACCCGCCACCGTACCGCCGCCGCCATCCGGGAGCGCCCTTTCACCCCCAACAAGGGCCACGGCGCCCACCGCCGATGTTGGCCCAGGGTCTCCCGCCGGTGGCGCGTCCGTCACTCGGCTAGTGCCGGGCATCTCAAATGGAAAAGCGCCCCCGTCGAGCGGAAAAGATTCGGAAAATCCGCGAGCAATGGAAGTGGGGCCCGCGTATCGATCGGATGTTCCCTGTCACCGCACGGCATTACAACCAACGAGGGACCCCCGACTCTTGGTACCGAAAGAGGTGCCGATCTGCAATACGCACTGCGTGCGTATACAGCGGGTCTCACCAGGAGCGCCCAATGAAGTACCACAAGCAGAGGGGTTAACCTGTAGAGGAGGGAAGTAACAGCCAACTGGGCCGCTCGCGCGACACTCGCTATGGGACTCGAGGTCCGGGAAGTCGGGCCGATCGGAGCGCCGAGAAATGAAGGCACGGTGTTTTTTCTGGCGACGACGGGGCCTCCCACTGTCGTCGTCCTTCGTCCTAAAAGGGCGGAAACCGTCGCCCAGGCCCAAGTTCCCAAAATGGGAACTGACCCGGGCCGTCACCAACTATTGCAGATAATTCCGTCCATGCATATCGAATCCCCCGAGGCGAACATTACCAGACGAGTGAAAGTAACCGTCCCACGCGCAACGTGATGTACCCGCCGCGAGAGGCCCGGCCAGACGTTGCCTGCCGCGCCCTCCCGGGTGCGCCAACACGGCCCCTCGTGAGGCCCGGGTGGGGTACTGCGGCGGGTCCGGTACGCTTCTCCGGCGTCTCGGGTCGGGAATCGCTGGCGGCCTCGTGGACCCTGCCCCCGCGTCTCCGTCCCGCCGGTCCCCACCGCCGCTGGCATCACTTCCCCCAGTTGGGTGCCGCGTCCCCCGGCGCCGCCGTCGCCCCCACGGACGCCCCCAGCACATACAGGACCCCGTTGTACTACAAATGTCGTTGGAGCGGCGCAGTTCCAGGATGAATTGCTTCACGGAGGAAGGAGCAGCAACATCGCACAGGCTCGCCATAGCGGCGCACTCGGACAGGATCGCCACCACAGCATCTGTAGTCGCCCTCTCGGCCATCAGTGAGCACCCGCTACAGTTTGGCGGGTCGTCAAAAAAGGCGTTCATTGTTTGCCTCACCAGAGATGACAGCTCCACATCACATATGTTCACAAACCTCATACTCGCGGTTCGCAACTAGGCGCTCGTACGTACCGGAAAGGGGTTGCTGGAGCCGTAAATCTTTGCGATGGAGCCCACTCGCGCCGCGTTGATCTTGACCTCGACCAGGACGTGCTTCATAGACTTGCGCTTGGTGAGAGTGTACTTGAGCTGCTGCAGCGCGCGAAAGGTCCCATCAAAAGTCGCCAGCGTGGCCGAGGGCTCCTGCTCCACTGTCGACTCAGTGCTCGACGGGGAAACAGAGGGCCACTTGTGGCGCCGTCACCGCCCTGTCACCGTGCATGCTCTGGTCTGCCGCCATAGCGCCGACCAGGCAAGCGCCTCCTAATGTTGCTCCAGCGTCCTTCGTGGCCGCCACTACCGCGTCCGCACGGCGCGCCCGAGGCCCAGCCGCCGCGCCTTCAAGGCCCAATTATCGACAATAGTGTCGGGATTCGAAAATTGTACCACTCAGCTACAGCCACAATACCGGTGTGAATGGTCCTGGGGAGTTCAAACTTATGGTCCAACACTCCCCCTAACTTCACAGGACCTGAAGTCGCCAGGTCTCGTGTAAGCAGCCAAACCCAAGGCTCCTGCGACTGATTTCCTTCCAAGTTGCCAACTTGTGAGATTTGAACCTGCGACCTCCTGCAAAGTCAACCAGCACCAACTGGAATTATCTGGGCCCATAACCTGTCGGAATTCGAAAATTGTACCACTCAGCTACAGCCACAATACCGGTGTGAATGGTCCTGGAGAGTTCAAACTTATAGTCCAACAAATAGTAGCATGCGTGACGTGAGCTGCCAAAATGCTGCCACCATTATCGCTACATGTCGCGGCTAGGGCCACCTTGCCGTGATTGCGCTTCTCTTTCTGTTGAGGCGCCATCTGGGGTCGCTTGCTCGTATTTTCCGTCGAGCGTGCGGGCATGTCACTTGTGCTGTGCTTACCGCAAATAAAGGCGGTTCGCTGGCGTGATCCTTTTGGAATCTCGGAAAATTGCGTGTCCTCGCAGACGTAGGTGGCGTTCATGTGGAACGGGCATGTTGTGATGGTGTGCACTTGCATCCGGCACACTCCACGAGGAACTCAACCTCCATGGCGGTCCCCCCGACGTCGATGGTGAGAGACACCTCCGCGTTCACAGTGAGCAGCTGGCCCGAGGCGTCACTCACTTGGGTCCGGGGCGGCGCCCGCTGTGCATACTCGGTCCACCGTTCTGGCAAAATATCCGCGCGGATCACGCTGGGTCCAGCGCCAGTTTCGACCACCGCCCTCGTGGGGGTAGGGGTCGGCCACGGCGCCAACTCGTACGACGCGCAAATCTCGAAGTTCATGTTTCAAAACAGCAACAGCATCCCAATGAACCGCGGGCGGTATCGCAACAGACGGCAGGGACATCGGGCCAGGACAGACCACGTCGCGGTTACTCCCGAGAGGGCAAACATGACGTGACCGGGGGCGACCGGGAAAATTGGGCGGACAGAGGAAGTTGAAGGGGATGGCGAAGCCACCCCCATAGGCGGTCCCCACCCCGCGGCGCCCCCTAGCCGGGGTTGCTACGGGAGGGGTATCCTCATCTTTCGTCTTCGTTGACTCCGCGCCGCCCAACAGGTCGTCCCACAGCAGGGTCACGACGGAGGTGCGATCCAGTGCGGCGCCCGCCTCCGCGTGTATTTGTCGAAGGAAGGTGCTCCGCGCGGCATTTATGAGGTCCCGCTGCTTTCCCGTCAAATTCTCGCAATCAGGGACCCAGTTTTCTCGTGTCTAACACATGTAGCAAAACGGGGGACCCATCGGGGCCTCCCGCCAAGGGTAGGGCGCTGCTCCGGCCGTTCGGCACCCAGGGGTACCTAAGGGCAACACCGCGACCATGTCGTGCGTCGCAGTGTCGTCCTTCTCCCACGTGGAGTTGAGGTTGTTGACCGAGCGCCCTCGGGACCCCTTCGAAGTCTGTCCCATCCGCGATGATCCTCCAGGGGACCGCCAACTAGCCAACGACATGTCGTCCTTGGCAGCTCGGTACTTCCCCGCCACGTAGGTTGACATTTGCTGGTCGCTTCGTTGCGCCGTGTTGCAAACGAATTCATCCGTCCGTAAGTGCTCCGGTAGGCCCTGGATCAGCTGCTATTTCATCGTTCCCTCGGATGAATGTTGCCGCAAAGCTCGGCGAGGCTCCGTAGGCGTGCCGCGCAGGCATCCACCGCCTCGTTGTCCACGAGCGCCGCCCGGCTACACTTGCCCTGCGCCAGCTCCAAAGCGTGCGGCTCCGCGTTGTTCGACCACAGCCAAAAGACCGTCGCGAGGAAGGATCCAAGAGACGCGACCCGTGTCAGCCCACGTTATCCGACTTCAATAGGTTCCCAGTGAACCAGGCCTCAGCGTCGCCCGAGAGGAAGTTGGGATTCAGGTACAAACCCATCCTCTCCGACACGTCCTTGTCATCGCAGGCCTTGACGAACTTTTGAAGCCAAGAGAAGACCTTGAGGGGTTCCTTCTCGTTAAACATCGGGGTACCCCCGAAAGAAAGCTTCATGTTCTTGGCCATTCGTCCCATCTTGCGGGCCTGCAACACCCCGCAGGTCGAGTGAATGTTCCGTAGGCGGTACGATCGGTAGGCCAGGACGCCCGCGAAGCGGTCGTACGGGCACGCAGGGACCGCTCACTTGGCAGCCCTCACCTTGCGCCCCACGCGGTCGTCATCGTTGTCGGTTGTCGCCGGTGACGGCGAAGAAGATGTGGACGACGATCACTAAGAGAAACTACGGTGACGCCGTGACTTCCTTTTGCTGCGGCTCTTCCGCGTGTCCACCGGGAATTCTCTGTGGGGGGCATCTTGAGCAGAACCCGCGGGGCTCGCCGCGATGATCGTAGAAACGATGGCCAATAACTCCTAGCGGAACGTCGACAGCGCCATATCCAGATCTGCCATCGTGCGAGGCGTCGCCAAACTCTGAACTTAACCCGCCAATCCCGTCCGTCAGTCGTGACGTCTAGGAAAAAAGTCATCGGCCCCCGGTGTGAGCCGCCGTAGCGCTTCGCTTACGATATTTGTCACTGGCCGAGGCGGAGTGGAGGGAATCCTTGATTAACCCGCGGATTCCCCTGTCGCAGGGACCGCTGGGGTCACCGCGGATGTACTTGCCGGCATGCCGCTACCCATCGCGTCCAGCTCGAGGAGATCGGGCGGCGACGCCGTCATAGTGGCCGTGCAAAAATCGAAAGCAGACCGACGCGGAGATTCAAGTCGTTTTGAACTCAACAAACCAACCAACGATCAGGGAACGGGCTACCCGATACGGGCGTGGTAATGGTCAGAATCCACTGCTGCTACACCAGAAACTGTAGCAGTTATAGACACCACCACGCTGATTCGTCGTCCGGCCGAAGTGACCTCTGGATCAGCTCGGTCCGTCGAAGGAGCTGCCCCGGAAATCAACCCACAGCGCAGCCTTCCCCCACCGGGAGCAGATGATCACGGCAAAGCCGAGGGGGGAATCTTGGTTCAAAGCACAGTTGATTTTATGAAACGGCGACAAGGACGGTGTTCCCGCTGTCCCTCTACACCTCCTCAACCCGAACACCGCCGGCCAAAGAAGCCGCCCCAAATGCGCGAAAGAGATAAATCGCTCCAAAACGAAAAGTTAAAACGAATGGTAAGGAGGTTGGGGAATTCACAGCGCAGCGGCCCCAAAACCGTCGTCAAGAGTACGTCTGCCTTAGGGTCTTTTGGGACGAAAAGGTAATCTGCGAACCACCCTGGGGCTCTGTCAAGGCTGCTTCTTTCCAGAAAAAGCGCCAAAATCATCTGTTGGCCGAGATAGATGCATCTCCACTCGTAAAAGGAGAGACACAGCATAAGACGCATAAACTTTATTCTTCCAGAATGCAAGAGAGACGGAAAAGCGTCTATGGCCCTGCTAGCAGGCGCTATATGTGGAGTGAGGAACGATTTCAGTTCTCGACAACACGAATATGCAAGGATCTCGTATGAGATGGCCTTTGAGAGCCTTTCAAGGATGGGCCATCTATTTTTTGCACAGGACTTCTGTTTCATGAAACAGGAACACGAGCCACCGAGAGGCTCAAAACAGGAAAAAACAGACGTGCTTCTGACGTCGGTTCTGGGCTCGGTGCGCAGGGGAAAGACACCAAAAAAGCCCATCCCTTGACCAAATCCGATCTCCCCAATATCCGGACAGGTTATTCCCGTGCTGACTCGGATCGGGATAGTTTCAAGGCGGCCCCCGGGGGTGCGCTGTCCACAGCTGAGGGGCCAGGCCCCTTCCAGCTGTGGGACGCCCGACCGACACAGTACGGGAATTCTTGAAGGTTGAGAACAAACAGCGAGTCAACTCGGCGGCTAGTGCTATGAAAGCCCGACTCGTTGCCATGCTGCCGGAAGGATCAGATAAGAAGCGGCGTGGTCTGGACCTGTTGACCTGGACGCGGAAGCTAACGTCAGGAGTTCTTGACGGCGGAAAAACCGCCATCGCATGTGCTGGGTCCTTCGTGGCCCTGAGAAAGGCAGCTAGGATGGACAACTGCAGAGAACAGACGCCCTCGCCCACTTGGCGCCGCTCGCGAGCCGGCGTGGGGTTCGGATGCGGGGTGGAGGCTGTCAACACGCTTGGCAGCACCGTGCCCAGCCCAAGGCGGTCTTCGACTGCGTCCGGCCGACGCGCCGGCGCCACTGGTGTTGCACAACTCTCATGTGATGGGCAGACACGTGGTCGTGGCGTGCCTCTCAAGCCAAGCGGCATCATGCCTACCAGTGTTTCTGCTGTGGCTGCAACTTAAGAATTGTCACACGCAACTGTTGGTGCACACGTATCGGCCGGTGGGCATCCGCGAGACCTCCGTGCCCCGGCAGGACCACTAGCGGCTGTCGCCACCAGATCTTCGGCAGCCGTCGGTGGAACCACAGTTGCGCGAGCTTTGAATCTAATACGAATCAATCTGGGACAGCCGGTCAGCCGTCGATCTAATGGGCGAGCTGGACGCCCCTTGTCGGTGCTCGCCAGGCGACAGTCGAACCTCCCGGAGTTTACCTGCTTGCGTATAGCCGTGGCGACTCACTCCAATTTTACCCTCTGGTCACGTGCCGGATGCTCCGGAAAGCCAATTACGGCTTTTCGGGGTTCTTGAAGTTTTCATCTGAGTGCTGGCGTCGGGTGAGGCTGGTCTGCTGGTCAGCTATCCGACTGCGGCACTCGTTGATTCTTCACCGGTGGCACCCAACAATTCATCGGTGTCTGCTCCACGCGCTCGGGATACCGCATGAGCACGGCCAGCACATCACGGCGGCGGCCATCTTGGCCGCCCAATGTTTGAGCGAGCTGGCGTGCGCTCCCTGGTTGAGGGCGACGGCGCAATTCCTGGGCAGATGGTGCTCGGTGACGGCAGCGCGCCTGCTAACGATCTAGCAGTGGGGACCTCTGATCGCGGGAGCGATGCAGTTTTTCTGCCGCGTCTGGTACCCCTGGTGCCTTCGGCACCGCCATCGATACCTCATATTCTCAGCAAAGCCGGTGGGAAGATGCCCTTGCTCAGGTATTGGGGAACCTGAGATGGCTATGATATGAGCAGCAGTTGTGGTGACAGAAGAGTGTGATTCTGTTTTCTCTTGGAGCGTGTGAAAAGAGTGGTAGTTGGGTGAATGCGTTGCTTTTCAAGAGACCGGTCTGACGCGCGAGGCCAGCAGGCTCTTAACCCCTCCGTCTGCCTCTCTCGCAGCGTCGTGCCGGGGCACCCCCCAGCAGCGCAGTGCTCCACTACTTGGAACGTACAGGCTCTCACTACCCCACAAATCGTGATGCCCCTCAAGAGGCTCACAAGAATCTTGCCAGCTCAGCTCCAAAGTGAGCTGCCCTCGATATACAAGTACCAGTAATTACATCACGGACATACATCAATTCATGTGCATGGCACGGCCAAACAAGCCGATGACCCCATAAATACTGCTGGAGTTATCCATGCAGTCCGCGGTAACTCCGACTTACCTGCGCGGGCTTGAGGGGCTGCCTCAACACCTCCCTCAGCACCCCACAGTCCGCGCGCTTGCCGCCTCAGCGCGGTCCCAACCCGGTTCGACCAGTGTGGTATCTCCCGCCATCATCCGAAGTCGAAGAAGTGCCCTAGTCGATCCCCAGGTCCCAGGTGTGACTCCTGCAAAGTCGACCTCCGCCGAAATCACCAAAATATCCGTTGACGTGAAGCAGACGTCGAGGTGAGGACAGCGCACTCGGGCGCGTCTCGAATGAAGACGATCCGGAGCATTGGCTGCCGGTCAATCGCGGCTCAGCGACTTGGCCGAACATCGGCACCACCCGAGGGAGCAGTAGGCCTACTGCTGCATACCACTTTCAACCAAATAACGACTTTCGCCAAATCGATTCGGGCCCGACTGGCCGACTTGGCACGAAGCTGGAGACTTCCAGAAGCGTGCTCAAGACCACAAAGAAATCGACTTCACCAAAATCGACTCGACCCGACGGAGCTGTAGGCCTACAGCTCCCGGCCGAAATCGCCCAAAATCGACTTGAGGCAAATCGAGTCGGGCGATTGCCGCGAACCCGGGGCTGCGCCACTGCTTGGCCCCAGTGGCGCCACAGCGCCCCAAGACGGTTTCAACCGGCCGTCCCCCCAAGGCAACAGCGCCCCATTGCCGGCCCCAAACAAGGAAATCGTAGCGCAACCGTCCACGGCCCGCACCTACCCGCAGCAACGTCGACGGGGGTCGCTGCCGCGAGTCCGGGGCTGCGCCACTGGACGCCTTCAGTGGCACCGTGGCGCCTCAGCACTCCCCCAACAGGGGGTCGCAAAGCCTGGCGCCCCGCGCAGCCGCGCCGGGGTGTTCACCAACCCCGAAGGCAGCCCGAAAAGCCGTGAACGCCGGCGACGGCAGCGACTTGGTGAGCCCATCGGCCGGCATGTCGGCGTTCGGGAGTAAGTGAAGGTTGTTGACAAGCGCCGGGCAGGACTGGCTGACCTCCGCGTTCGGCACGACTCCGCCGACGACGCCCAGAGCCGACAGCAGCTTGCGTAGCCAGAGCGCCTCCCTGGTCGCCATCGCGGCGGCCACGTACACGGCCTCGGCTGACGAGGTCACAACGGGCGACTGCGTTGTCTTGATAGGCGTAGCCATGATAAAGCCCGTGGAATCCTCCAGCGTCGTCATGAAGTGGATGGAACCACCAATCGACTCAGTGAGTGGGCAACCAATCGTCGGCGGTTCTGCCCACTCGTTTTTTCGGGTCGTTTCGTAGTAACTTCGAGGCGACAAAGGCGCGAGCTGTGTCGCCAAGAAGTCGCCAACGGGGACTACAAAAAGAGTCATGAGGGGGATCCAAGGGGACACCCAAGCAAACGGATAGCTAACCGGTTTGTCCGGTTTCAGGCAAAGTCTGCGAAACACATTTACCACTGATTTCGGGTATATGTTTCAGTACTTTTTGGCGGATGCAGATTTGTTGATCCAAGTTTGTGCCATTCAATGACTGGCACGCGACCAACCGTATCAGGGGGACATGTTGAGGCGGCGCTTCCCGCCGCCGCCCTTCCGCCGGTGCAGCCCGCCACCTTGCGGCCGGCCACCGCCGCCGTCGCCCCGCCGTCGGCCGACAGCGGCCGGCCGTGCCCAGGCGCCGTCGCAGATATGCCACCGCCGAATCGCTGCGCCCGTCAGCTGCCGCGGCGCCGCCCCCGCGCGGGGTGCCTGTCGCCCGCGGGCGCGAAAACCGCGACAGCCACCGCGGTGCCGCCACCTGCCGCCGCTGGTGCCCGCCCCCCACACGGGGTCGACGCGGCGCCGGCGACGCCGCCATCCCCCCCAGCCGCGCGCATGTCCTTGGCCGCCAAGACCACCGCCGCCGCCGCGTCGCTGTCGCCGCACACCGCCGCGGCTT
>Ga0114957_1004287_pt1 | contig 12375 bp, 8 predicted proteins | sample BantaG_FD_87175 | JGI IMG/M metagenome (GOLD analysis project Ga0114957, IMG submission 87175) | Marine algal microbial communities from Bantry Bay, Ireland - BantryBay_4 metaG | ecosystem: Host-associated > Algae > Red algae > Unclassified | place: Bantry Bay, Ireland | collected 2014-11-21 | reverse complement strand
TCTTTAAAAATATAAGTTGCAATCATCAAAAATGGGAGCGTAGTCAAACACACCAAAGTCAATTTCCAACTTGTAATCAACATGATCGCCAACACCGCAAAGACCGTAAATAAATCTGCCAATATCGTAATTGCTCCTTGCGAAAAAACAGTATTAATCGTTTCAATATCATTAATTGTTCGAGTCGTCGAAGTCCCAATCGGAGTCGTATCAAAATAAGATAATCGCAAACTTGAAATATGATTAAACATTCTCACTCGCAAATCCTTGATCACCGACTGCCCCAACCAACTGGTAGAATATATAAAAACGTATCGAAGCGCCACATCAATCATCAAAATTACACCCAAGAGCAACGCCATATTTGTCAGACCTGGAATGTCAAATTTAAAGATATAATCGTCCACCATAATTTTAATAATATACGGACGAAGTATCGCCAAAGGTGCCAGCACAACAGTCAAGACTCCTGCAAGAAGAAATACTTTTCGATAAGGCTTTGCCAATGCTAAAACCCGACCTAACAATAAATAATCTATTTTATTTTTACTCATATTTTAAACAATGGTTAATACTGTATGGTGAACAATTAATTCACCTAATAGTTAATTACAAACGAGAAATTAACCATTCACCGTTTAACCATTCACCATTATTTTAAACGCAGCTAATTTTTTCCACTCGTCGTGCATGTCTTCCTCCTTCAAAGTCAGTTGAGATAAAAGTTTTGACCATTTCCAAAGCTAATTCTTTGCTGACAAATCGAGCAGGAATGGAGATGATATTTGCATTATTATGTTGGCGAGCTAATGCTGCCAATTCTTCAGTCCAGCACAAAGCAGCTCGAATTCCTTGGTGTTTATTGGCAGACATTGCTGCACCATTTCCACTTCCGCAAAGAATGATTCCAAGTTCAACATTTTCATTTTCTACATTTTCTGCGACGGGATGAATAAAATCTGGGTAGTCCACCGATGCATCAGAATCTGTTCCAAAGTCGAAGACTTCAATATCATGATTTGTTAATAATTCGATGATGGCATCTTTGTAGGCAAACCCTCCGTGATCGCAACCAATGGCAATTTTTTTGATATTCATTGTTTTTTTTTTGAAATTGTGGTTACCTCATCCCCCGTCCCCTTCTCCTTTTGGGAGAAGGGGGCGGGGGATGAGGTAAAAAAAAAGCGATACCTTTTCACAAAAGTACCGCTTCTTCTTATTCTTTTAAAAAAAATTAATTCCTAAGTGGAGTTAATTCGTAAGGTTTAAATGTTTCTTGTAACTGTTTATAATACTCTGAATCTTTTCCTTCTCCTTCTTGCACTAGTCTCATCAACTCATCTTTTGCTCCTGGAGAAACTCGGTTGCCTTGTCGGTAACCATTGTAGAATTGATTTTCTCGACCAAAACCATATCGACTAGTTCGAGTTTCTTGATCGATGGTTTGGAAAAAATTCAAATACTCTTCCGTTTCGTTAGCCATCAATTCGATCTGAGGTTTTGCTTTATCGTAAGCACCTGCTTTCACATAAATGTCTAACATCTGAAGAGATTGAAACTCATATCGAAAATTCATAAATGGAAATGCTTTGAAAAATACATCAGCCATTTCAATAGCCTTAGCCTTATCTCCTCTTTCCAAGAAAGTTTGTGCAGCACGAACCATTCCTGCTTTTTGAGATTGGATAGCTGGGCCAAAACTTCGGTCAATGAAAGTTTCATGTTGATCAAATCCACCCCATCGGAATTTAGTTGACATCAATTCCAAGGTCTTGTCCGCATCAATTTTTCCTTTCCCCATCATACCTAAGAAATCATAAGTTCGATCTCTATTTTTCAAAGGAACTAATTTTAATCCTAAACCTTCCAACTGGAAATAATCATCTAATCCCATCATCGACTGAGGTCGGCAAGTAACGGCAAAGTAGATTGGTCGATCTTGGAAATTAGAAGAAATAATATCCAAAACAGCCACATCACCTTTTAATAATTGATTATTATTTTTAGGAGCTTTTCCTTGAGCCAATGCTCTTTCATTTGCCTCTCGATTAATATCATCAATATCAAAAACTATTTCATTGACAATTTTATCATGATCGACTTGGTTGACCATCTTTCTAGCTTTTGCTTGGTCCACAGGAATACTCAATTTACTAGTTGGCCAATAACTTTCAAGTTGACCATTTGTTGGGCCAGGGTTATCTTCTCCAGCTATTTTTAATGCACTTGATAATGGCATCTTATATTCACGTCGACTTGCATCTTGAGGTACAATCAATTGGTTTCGTTTATAACCTCTTAATTGGTTCATCGGAATACTCATTTTGATGGCATCCGATTGATTAACTTTTCTTCTCAATTGTTCGATGTACCAATCCACGGCAATCAAACTTAAGTTGACCACTCTCACATCAGTTCGAATTTCCTCCACTTCTTGAGCATACCAAAGCGGATAGGTATCATTATCTCCATAGGTGAAAATAATGGCATTCGGCTCGCATGATTCCAAGAAGTTACTGGCATAATCTCTTGCACCAGAATGGTTTTTTCGAGAGTGATCATCGAAGTTTTGGAAACCCATCAAAAGTGGCGCAATCATCACAATGGCAACTGCAACGGGAGCAGCAATTTTCCCTGCTAGATTTGCTTTTGTTCTCATTAATTCAAAGAGGGCTAGCGCACCCATTCCTATCCAAATACAATAGGTAAAAAAAGAACCGACCAAAACATAATCTCTTTCCCGAGGTTCATTCGGAGGCTGATTGGAATAAATAATCAACCCAATTCCGGTGATAATAAATAAAGCAAAAAGTCCCATCGCTCCATTTTTATCTTTGGAGAAATGGAAAAATAAACCTAGTAACCCAAAAAGGAAAGGAAGTAAATAATATTTATTTCTCGCTTTATTATTGGCTAACCTCGAAGGTTCTTCTGCTTGGTTATACAATCTTGAATCATCAATAAAGCTAATTCCTGATTGCCAATTACCATCGGTTGCATCCCAAGAATAAAACCCTTGATCGCCATTTTGTCTTCCTCCAAAGTTCCACATAAAGTATCGCCAATACATCCAACCTATTTGGTATCGAATAGTAAATTGAATATTATCCATGACGCTTGGTGAACCTTTGGCTCCCCATGTATCCATCCACATTTTATATAATTGAGGACGACTTTGAGAACCATCTTGCATCCGAGGGAGAAATGTTCTGTATTTTGATTTTATTTTTTGGGTAATTTTTCTATCAGTAATTACATATTTATCTTTTCCTGCTACTCGTCCATATCTATTTTCTACTTCAGTCGTAATCCCTTCTCGTGGCACATCGAAATTTGGTCCATTGATTAATGATCGTTCTCCATATTGTTCCCGATTCAAATAAGGTAATAATCGCATCGGATCACTTGGCGCATTCATATTAATTGGTGTATTCGCATTCGCTCGAATGACGATAACTCCAACAGTAGAAAATGAAATAACCACCAAAGTCATACTGACCATAACTAGTTGAGAAATATATCGATATTTATCAAGCGCATAAGTTGTTCCCAAAAATAATACGCCAATCAGGATGGCTAATTTTGCAAAACCTCCTAAAGTTATACTTGATCCAGGACCTCCTCCGTAACTTAAATAATAAAAAACGGTCAAGGCTAAAACGCCCAATGCTACATAAATAGGAATAAATGTTTTTATTTTTCCATGAAGATAAAGTAGCGGAAGTGTCAATAATGATCCAACCAACAAAACGGTCGGAACAACTCCTGAATGAAATGGCAAACCTAGTGAATTAACTGTCATCAATTCAAAAGCAGTCCATAGGTGAGGAATTCCAGTAATAATTAAAGTTTGTAAAGCTACAATCATCACTACTCCAATCGCAGATGCACCTGCCATTCCTAGCAAAGTGTGGTTTTCATATTTTTTAAAATAATAAAAAAGTGCTAGTGCAGGGAAAGTCAAAATACTCAAAAGGTGAACGCCAATCGAAAGTCCTGCTGCATAAATGGCAAAAACTAACCAACGATCTGAATCCGGTTTGTCTGGCAAATTATACCATTTGATAACTGCCCAAAGTGTCAATGCTGTAAAAAATGTTGACATCGCATACACCTCACCCTCAACTGCTGAAAACCAAATCGATGTAGAAAATGCTGTTGCCAAACCTGCAATTACCCCTGAACCCAACAAGGCAATTTCTTGTCCTGAAGTTGGTTCTTCCTCTTTTTCAACTATCGCCATTTTTCCCAACATGATCGTCACCCAACAAATAAACATTGCAGCAAAGGCACTACAAATTCCAGAAAGCATATTTACTGCGAAGGCAATATTCGCTGGATCACTTGAAAATACATTTCCGACCATAGCAAACATTCGCCCAACCAATAAAAATAAAGCTGCACCAGGAGGGTGAACTACTTGAAGTTTGTGAGCTCCTGTGATAAACTCTCCACAGTCCCACAAACTACCTGTCCGTTCAACTGAAAAGAAATACACGATGGTCGCAATTCCAAAAACCGTCCATCCGGCAATATTGACTAATTTTTTAAATGATGAATCCATTAGCTGAATAATTAATATGTAGCAGGTCGCTTTTTAGTCCTTATGGAAGCTGCCTGTAAATTGTTTTATAAATAAAAAAACGTATTTTCAAAAGAACTGCAAAAGTAATAAAATATTGCTAACCTTTATATGTGTAACAATGGTTAAAACATTGAAGTTATTTGCAGAATGAAGTGTATTTTTGCAAAAAAATTAGAAATGAAATATTTAATTCTTTTTGGTTTAATATATATGGTGTATAAGTACAATACGTGGAAATCCCAGTTGGGTTCTGCCAATCAAAAAGAGCACTCAAAAATTAAGGAAAATGAAGCAGAGGATGGAGAATTTATTGATTACGAAGAAGTGGAATAAATATAGGAGTCAGGCGGTCAGGTCATCCGCCTGTGGCGGATTGTCAGGAATCAGGGGCTTTTGATGCTCCCCAGATTAATAAAAAGATTTAACTAAATATTGAGAAAAACAAAAAGCCCCTGACACCTGACCGAGAGCGCAGCGACAAACCTGACCGCCTGATACCTTTTCTAAAAAAAAAAAAGAACATGACCGCACAAATAATTACCATCGGCGATGAAATATTAATCGGACAAATCGTCGATACCAATTCCGCATGGATGGGACAACAATTAAATATGCAAGGTATCCAAGTTGAAAAAATTATAACCGTCAGCGACACTCACAAAGATATTACCGAAGCAGTAGATACTGCATTTTCGAAAGCAGATATAATTTTACTTACAGGAGGTTTGGGGCCGACAAAAGATGATATCACTAAAAAAGCACTCGCTGATTATTTTGGCGTAGATATGCGATTTAGTGAGTCAACTTATAATCGAATTCAACGCTTATTTCAAAAATTTGGAAAAAGCATGACCGAGGCGCACCACGAACAAGCGTACATGCCTGCGAATGCAGATTTGTTGATGAATAAAATGGGAACTGCTCCAGGAATGTGGTTTGAGCATAAAGGAAAAGTTTTGGTTTCGATGCCAGGTGTTCCCTACGAAATGAAATATTTGATGGAAGCGGAAGTTTTACCAAAACTTAAAAAACAATTTCCGGGGAGACCAATTGCCCATCGAACGATCTTGACAGTTGGCGAAGGCGAGAGTAGAATTGCTGATCGGATTGATTCTTTTCTCGAAACTTTACCTACTAATATAAAAATGGCCTATCTCCCTGGAACTGGTCAAGTTCGACTGCGAATGACTGGAACTGGCGATGATGAAAAGGAATTAAATATATTGTTAGATCAAAAAGTGGAGGAACTTAAACCATTAATTGCGGAGTTCGTTTTTGGTGTTGAAAAAGAAAAGCTAGAGGAAGTCGTTGGTAGTATGTTGATAAAAAAAGGGATGACTTTAGCAACTGCGGAAAGTTGTACAGGAGGTCTTTTGGCACATAAAATTACTTCGATTCCAGGTTCGTCAGCTTATTTTATGGGGAGTGTGATAGCCTATTCTAATGAAGTAAAAATAAATCAACTTAATGTCAAACCCTCCACCCTCAAAAAGTACGGAGCGGTCAGCGAAGCAACTGTCAAAGAGATGGTGCAAGGAGCATTGGATTTATTAAAAACTGATCTTGCCATTTCTATTTCTGGAGTAGCTGGCCCAGGTGGAGGAACACCTGAAAAACCAGTTGGAACAATTTGGATTGCTATCGGCGATAGAAAAAATATAAAAGCATACCAACTAAATCTGTGGAAAGATCGTATGAAAAACATCGAATACACCACTACTGTTGCATTGAATGTGATTCGAAAATTTTTATTAGAACTATAATTCCTGTAATTTTGCGCTGGAAAATAAAATGACCTAACCAAACCATTTAACTTAAAAAAAAAATATGGCTCAAGTAGAATTAATTATGCCCAAAATGGGTGAGAGTATAATGGAGGCAACCATTTTGAAATGGGTGAAAAACGTTGGCGATGCTGTTGATGTTGATGAAACCATTCTCGAAATTGCCACAGATAAAGTAGATTCTGAAGTGCCTTCTCCCGTAAAAGGAGTTATCAAAGAAATCTTTTTTCAAGTAGATGATGTAGTTGAAATTGAAAAAGTGATTGCAATCATTGCTACAGAAGGCGAAGAAGTAAACTCCACGCCAGCTCCGAGTATGGATAAAGCACCTGCTGAGAATGGACAACAACAAAATGGAAAAACGAAATCAACTCCTGCTCCAATTTCCGTTCCTGCTGCAGCGATGGCTACTCCAGCTGTAGCGACCAATGGAGTTACAAAAAGCGATCGATTCTATTCTCCTTTGGTAAAAAATATTGCGAAACAGGAAAATATTAGTGTAGCTGAATTAGATACAATTCCTGGAAGCGGAGCAAAAGGAAGAGTAACTAAAAAAGATATGTTGAGTTACCTTTCCAATCGCTCATTAAGTACTTTTACTGCACCTGCGGCAAAAGTGGCGGCACCTACAACTTCTCCAAGTGCACCTGCTCAACCTCAAGTTTCATTTGATGGAGGAACTGAAATTGTGGAAATGGACAGAATGCGAAAATTAATCGCAGAGCATATGGTGATGTCAAAACATACTTCACCACACGTTACTTCATTCGTAGAAGTTGATGTAACAAATTTGGTCAATTGGAGAAATAAAATTAAAGTTGGTTTTCAAAAAACGCATGGAGAAAAAATCACTTTCACTCCGATTTTTATAGAAGCAGTTACTAAAGCAATTGGTGACTTCCCGATGATTAATGTGTCCTTAGATGGTACTAAGATCATTGTAAAGAAAAACATCAATATCGGAATGGCTGCTGCGCTTCCTTCTGGAAACTTGATTGTACCAGTTATCAAAAATGCGAATCACTTGAATCTCCTGGGATTGACTAAATCAGTTAATGATCTTGCTACGAGAGCAAGAGCCAATAAACTTAAACCAGAGGATATTCAAGGAGGAACTTTTACCCTGACTAATGTTGGAACTTTTGGAAATGTGATGGGAACACCAATTATCAATCAACCTCAAGTGGCCATCATGGCGGTCGGAGCAATTCGAAAAAAACCTGCTGTAGTTGAAACAGAATATGGAGATGTCATTGCGATTCGTCACATGATGTTTTTATCATTATCATACGATCATCGAATCGTAGATGGTTTTCTTGGGGGATCATTTTTGAGTCGAGTAGGAAAATACTTAGAAGCTTTCGATGTAGAAAGAACCATTTAAATAAAAAAAAGAGGTGCTTCATTTTAGAGACACCTCTTCTTTTTATTTTCCAAAAAAAGACACAAAAACTTCCCCAAACCGTTAAATGATAATTCAATTAGTTTCTACAACGCTAGCCTATCACAACTAGAGAAATTTTAAACTGTGAATTATGAACACAATAAAACTTATTTTAACTACACTTTTTATCTCTTCTTTTTGCCTTGCAGGAATAGGACAGTTTTCTGGAAAAAAATTAAAAGATAAGGCCAACCTTTACTTCAAAAATGACAAATTTTTTGAAGCACTTCAGTTATATCAAAAATATGATAAAATAAAATCGAAAGATGAGCAGGTAAAACTTCGTCTTGGGATTTGCTATTTTTTTAATAATGAAATAGATAGAAGCATAGACTACTTGTCGGCATTGGTTTATAATAAAAAGAAACCTAAAGCATTACCTTATTTTTATTTAGGCTGTGCTTATCATTCTAAAAAAGAATTTAAAAAAGCAATTAAAAACTATAAATTGTTTTTAAAAAATAGTCCTTTTAACGATCCTAATCGGCTAGCTGTCAAAGATGAAATTCAAAGATGTGCACAAGGGTTAAAAATAAAATACCAAAAAGAATTAGCGGTTGTTGAAAATTTAGGAGAAAATGTAAACACTCGCTTTGATGAATTTGCCCCAGTTGCAAGTCCAAATGATCGGGATAAATTATATTTTTCTTCTGCACGTACTGGTAACTTAGGTGGTCTTAGAGATAAGAATGGAAAAGTGAATGAAGTAAAAGGAAAATATTCAAGTGATATTTTTTCTATCATTCTTCAAAATGGTTCCTGGACAAACCCTAAGCGCATGAGTAATTTGTTGAACAGTACTCAAAATGATGTCATTTTAGATTTTAATGAGGATGGTTCTGCGATGTTATTATTCAAAGGATTTGATCATTTTAGTGGACAAATTTTGGTTGATTCATTTAAACCTATTGAAGATAAACCTTTGTATCCAAATAAATTTAAAAGTTCAGTTGTCGCTGAAAGAGGAGATGCTTCCCCGTATTTTTTTAATGATTCAACCCTTATTTTTTCGAGTAGAATAGAAGGTGGTTTTGGAGGAAGTGATTTATATATTTCCCAAAAATCAAATGGAAAATGGTGCCCACCACTCAACTTGGGACATACCATAAATTCAGCTTATGATGAGTGTACTCCATTTTTAGCAGAAGATGGTCGTACTTTATATTTTAGTTCCAACACAACAAATGGGATTGGTGGATTTGATATTTACAAAGCAAATTTTAATGATTTTAAAAAGGAATGGAGCAAGCCACAAAGCTTAGGTTTACCAATTAATTCGCCAAGAAATGATCGTTATTTTCGATTGAGTAGAGATGGTTCGTTGGGATATTTTTCTTCCTCAAGAATAGAAGGATATGGAGGGCAAGATTTATATGTGGCGTATTTTAAAAATCAAAATTTGGAACAATTAGTTTCTTCCTCTCCGCCTGGGTTTCACACTTTAGCTTTTAAAAATCTAAACCTTGAACCTGATGCCAACTATGTAAATAGTAATGATTATGCATTCAAAGGGGAGATGAGTGAATTTGAAGTAGAATCGATACATTATGAGTCAGATGATGATTTGTTGAATGCAAATAATATTGAACAGTTGAATAAAATTATACGATTGATGCAAGAATATCCGCAATTGAAAATTGAACTTACGGGAAATTCTGACAACCAAGATCAAGCACAATTTTCTTTATTTTTTTCCATAAAAAGAACAGAGCAAGTAGCTGAATATTTGATTAAAAGTGGTGTAGAACCGTCTAATATTTTATTGAAAGGATGTGGTTCAAATTTCCCTATTGCAAAAAATATATTTGGTGATGCGCCCAATTTATTAGGGCAAAGGTTGAATCGAAGAATTGATTTTAAACTATTTAATATTCAGCGAGTGCCGATCAATTTTATTGTAAAACCCCCAAAGGTGGAAGAAGGAATGGTTGCATCAAAAGGGATATACTACAGCAAGGTTATCAAAGGACTTTCGTATAAGGTTCAAGTAGCTGAAATTAAACAAAATTATAATAGCCGAATGATTGTGGATTATCCTGATGCGATGGTGGAAAGTAATGCTGATTCTCAATATTATAAATACACGATTGGATTATATAAAACTTTTGAATCGGCCAATTATCTTCGAAAAGAATTGCAACGCCAAGGAATCACCATTGCAGAAGTTATACCTTATATCAATGGAATTCGATTGAGTGAAAATGAATCTGAAACTCAATCTGCGTCTTATCCTGACCTTTTGAATTTTATGGATAGTGCTTCGCAAAAATAATTTTTATCAGAAAAAAAATAAAAAAAAGGATCATCCAGTTATTTTTGGATGATCCTTTTTTGTTGTTCAACTCACAAGGTGACTTCAAAGTCACCTTGTGAGTAATTCAGCTCTACTGCGCCACCCCACCCGAAAAATCTAAAATTTCCTCCACATATTTTCGGTGATTCGCCAATCGAGGAACTTTGTGTTGACCACCAAATTTACCTTTTGATTTTAGCCATTTATGAAAAGTACCTTTTGGCATTGGTCGCATTTTAAGTTGTTTGAGTGCCATACCTTTATATCTTTTTGCTTCGTAATCAGAATTGATTTTTTGCAAATTTTCATCCAATAATTTATTGAAAATTTTAAGGTCGGCAGGTGTTTTTTCAAACTCAATTAACCACTCATGACCACCTTTTCCTTGCTTCTCTAAAAAGATTGGCGCAACTGTATATTCTAGTGCAACTGCACCTGTTGATTGACAAGTTTGAGCCAACGCTTTGTCTGTATTCGAGACCATGACTTCTTCTCCAAATGCATTGACAAATTGCTTGGTTCGACCCGTGATTTTAATTTTGTAAGGAGAGGTAGAAGTAAACATTACGGTGTCGCCAGGTACATATCTCCACAAACCTGCATTGGTGCTGATGACCATCGCATAATTTTTTCCCATCTCAACTTCCGCAAGTGGAATCGCTTTTGGATTATCTTTGTTCCACTCTTCTGCTGGCAAAAATTCATAGTAAATTCCATTGTCCAACAGCAGCAGCATGTCTCTCGTGTTCAAATCATTTTGAATGGCAAAATATCCTTCAGTCGCATTATAAATTTCCATGAATTGAACATTTCCTGAAGGAAAATATTTATGAAATTGTTCTCGGTAAGGTTCAAAACTAACGCCTCCATGAATATAAACTTCCAAGTCAGGCCAAACTTCCGACATATTTTTTTTGCCCGTCAATTCTAAAATTCGATCTAAGAAAACCATCGTCCAAGTTGGCACTCCACCAATCATCACCATGTCTTTTTCCTTGCTCGTAATTTGAGCCATTCGTTCAAGTTTTTCATCAAACTTACGCATCGTCGCTGTCTCAATATCTGGAGTAAAAAATGGTCGACCAATGTAAGGCATATTTTCCATCATAATAGCAGAAACATCTCCTACCAAAGTATCAGAGTGTGCATCAAAACTATCTAAACTTCCTCCCATCAATAAACTTTTACATTCAAACTGGCGAGCATTAGGTCGATTATGGTAAAATAAATTCATCGTATCCCAAGTCCCTCGAATATGACATTTTTTCAAATTCGTTTTGGAAACTGGAATAAATTTACTCTTATCGCTTGTCGTTCCAGAAGATTTGGCAAACCAGATAACTTTCCCACTCCACAATACATCAGCTTCTCCCAACATCATTCTTTCGATATATGGTTTCAATGATTCATAATCTTGAATCGGTACTCTTTCGGCAAAGTCAGCTTGATTTTTAACAGATTCGAAGTCGTGATTTCTTCCCCACTCGGTGTGCTTGGTAGATTGGATGAGCTCTTTGAGTACGGCAGATTGCACTTCATGAGGGTGCTCCATGAAATGAAGAATACGCTTGTAGCGTTGCTGGAAAAAGAATTGCATTCCCTTGTTGATCAGCTTCTTCATGGTTATATGATTGTAAGTTTAGAGTTTTGGTTACTTTCCTAAAATTAAGGAAATTTACAACTAGAAACAAAGTAAAAACCTTTTTTCGATTAATGAGAGAAAATTCGCTCTAAAATGTACTAAACGTGTTGTGTGGTTGAAGTTGTTGGGTGAAGTGCTAACAAATTTAACAATAAAAAAATCCGATTACGCTTAAAAGTGTAATCGGATTTTCCGAAAAGGGGAATTAATTTTCTTTGTATTAGAATGATTTTTAATCCATTCTAGAATTTTATCAAATCTCATTTTACCAGAAGCAATGTCAATAACAAATTGATATTTTTAATCTTCGGAGGCTTTTAAATCTTTATTTGAACCTAAAATTATCAATCTTGAGAGGGTATATCCTGTCCTTTTTTTTCCATCCATAAAAGGATGATTAATTGTGAACATGAACTTAAGTAGTCTAAAACAATAGGTAAATTTTCATCAGGAAGATTGGAAAGTATTTTCTGAATTTATTTCTTTTCTACTCATGACTCATAAATTTTTTCATTACCGTACACTTTTAGTTTGAAAAAAGTTGCTTAAAAATTAGGAAAGAAAGAACGCAAAAAAGAGGGTTTCCTGAAGATGATACATCTTTGCAAGAAACCCTAATAAAATTGT
>Ga0114957_1004284_pt1 | contig 12379 bp, 11 predicted proteins | sample BantaG_FD_87175 | JGI IMG/M metagenome (GOLD analysis project Ga0114957, IMG submission 87175) | Marine algal microbial communities from Bantry Bay, Ireland - BantryBay_4 metaG | ecosystem: Host-associated > Algae > Red algae > Unclassified | place: Bantry Bay, Ireland | collected 2014-11-21 | reverse complement strand
GGGGGGGGGGCACCGCGGCTGTGCGGGAAGAGACCGGCGCTCGGGACCACGGCGGTGGGGTGGCGGCCGAGGGTGCGGCCGTCGGCGGCGGGGCGGGTGCGGCAGACGAGGCGGCCGACGATGCGGCTGCGGAGGGGGAGGCTACCGCCGGGGAGGTCGGCGGCGGCAAAGCCATGGACGGGGATGGTGCGGAGGCAGTGGCTGCAGAGGGAGGAGCCGTCGACGGGGAAGGTAGGGCGGGTCAATGACAGGCCGCTGGTGTACCGTCTGTTGGGGTGCACGGGTGCCACAATGCGGCAGCGTCTCTCGCTCTCAGTGCGGCGGCCGCCGACCGCGTGCGCGCCGGCGGTGGCGCCGACGCGCACAGCGCAAGGCCGGTGTGGCGGATTCCATGTCCGGGTGCGGCCGCCAATGGGCACAGGGAGACGGCTCTGGATATGGGGTGCCGCTTGTACCTCTCACTGCCTCGCGCTCGCCTTCGTCCCATCTTCCTCCTCGGCGGTCGGGTGATGCATCGCTCGTGATCGGGCGCCTGGTCCGAAGCGTACGAAAGCAAGAATTCTACGGTGCCCACGCCCAGAGAAGCGTTTTAACCCCATGGCCGGACCGCGGCCAGGCCCAGTCGACATCGGCAGTGGCCACCACAAGTCACCCCCCACAAGCCGCCCCGTGCCGGGCGGCGCAGCGAAAAAAACCTGACACAAATAGAGACGAGGCGGCCATCAGACGCCGTGCAGCCAACCAGAGCGGGTGCACACCAACCAGAGCAGGATAAAGAGAGGGAACGGGGGTGAGGCGCACGATAACAGAGCCGCTACAGGCCCGACAAGGAGGATGCCAGGCCTCGCCTCTTTTGGCCCGACGAGTTGGCCGCCGGCCGTGGCCCGTTATTGCTCTGCGGCGGCGGCGGTGGGGGGCTCGGCTCGTCGTCCGCGACCATGTCGGCCAGGGACATTGAACCGCCGTGGCGGGAGCGCCCGCCGCGGGGGTAAGCCCCGGTGACCAGCGTCTCGAGCAGCGCGCCGACCTCGTTGGACGAGTGCAGGTAGTAGCGCGCGTGGCTGGGCTTGACGCCCACTGTACAGGTGAATTGCTTCACAGACGGGTCCAGGTGGGTGTCCAGGTATGCAAACATGTCCTCGTCCGTACGGTCGTCGCCGCAGCACAGCACAAAGTCCGGCGCTTCGGGCATGTCGCGCAGGATGGTCTCGACCGTGACGCCCTTGTTCATTGCCGACATCCGGACCTGAAGCCACCCGTAGCCAGATACCACCTGCACAGAGAAGGGGGAGAGGAGCGACTCGAGGTGGTCGCGCATCTCCTTGGCTTGCCACGAGCCAAACTCCCGGTCCGCGTCGAGGTAGTGCCACACGAGGCCCGCCTTCTTCTGCTCCACGTACGATCCGTCTGTGCGGTCGGTGTACATGAGCATAATCCGCAACGCCAGCTCCATCCACGACAGGTCTGCGTCTTCGAGCAGCTTGTTCCACTCTGTCGAGTTCTTCTTGCGGAAGTAGAAACCATGTTCCGCCGCAATCCCAATGGCGGGGGAGTTGTTGAGGCCGGCCTCCAGTACCTCCGTCTTGCGGCCCGACATGATGTAAACGTCGTTGAGCGGGTCCTTGGACAGCGTGTCCAAGTTGGCAACCACACTCTCGTTCGGCCGCGCCCACGCGTGAGCCATTTGGGAGGACTGCTCGGTGATGGAGGTCAACGTCCCGTCGTAGTCAAAGAGGAAGAGGCGCCTCTTGGCAGCCTTATAGGCACGCAGGACAGAGGAGCGGTTGAGGAGGGTGAACTCATCATACGTGAGGACGCCCGGCAGACCGGCGAGCGGACCGACCTTCACGACCGCCCGTGCTGGCTCCGACGCCTCCTTCAGATCGTGCAGAAAGGATTGCGCCCATTGCTGGGACGAGTGGGCCGACACGTACGACTTGTCGGCCCGACGCTTGAGCTCCACTTCGGGCGCCTTGCTGAGAGCCTTTTGTACGACCATGTCCAGCACGCCGCGCAGCTCCTCAATGTCCCACGGGTTGACACGCACGGCCGAGGAGAGTGCCCTGGAGCAGCCCGTAAACTCCGAGAGGACAAGCTGACCCTTGCCCTCCGAGGTCGACACGATGTACTCGTACGGGATGAGGTTGAGGCCGTCTCGGATGGGTGTCAGCACCAGCGCGTCCATGATGCTGTACAGGGCCAGGCGGCTCTCAAAGCTGATGCTCTCCTCCAGGTACCACACTGGTCGCCTTCCCGACCCGTCACCGTGCTTATCGTTGATGGCGGCCACCAGCTCCCGGATCTCGTTGCGGACCGACTCCTTGACGCGGGCGGCCTTGGGGATGGCCACTTGCACAAGCACGACCTTTCCCCGCATGTTAGGCGCAGTGTCCAGGTACCGCTGGAATCCCAACAATTTGAGAGAGATCCCCTTGATCAGATCCAAGTCGTCCACTGCGCCGAGGACCATGCAGTCAGCAAACCGCTGCTTGAACTCGGCCACCCGGTCAGCCAGAGACGATTCGTTGAGGCCCTCGGAGAAGCGTTCGGGGTCGACGCCGATGTGGCTGACGCGCAGCATGACGTGGCGACCGTCGTACTCGAGGCCAAGCGAGCCCCGGTTGGCCTCATGCTCCAGATTGAGCAGCCGCACGCACGCGGAGAGGAAGTGACGAGCATAGTCAAACAGGTGGAAGCCGAGCAGGGTGGCCGATAGCATACCCTTGAGAAGCTCGTTCCGCCACGGAAGCACACGATAGACCTCCGAGGAGGGCCACGGGATGTGCAGGAAAAAGCCAATCTTCACCCCAGATAAGCGCGAGCGCAGCGCCTGAGGCAGCAACATCAAGTGATAATCGTGCACCCAAATCAGCTGCCGGTCGCCGTCGTACACCTCAACCACCTTGTCTCGAAACATCCGGTTGACGTTCATGTACACCCGCCAGAGCCGGTCATCGAAGCGAGTAGTGTGCTGCGTGTGGTCTGTTGCCGTAGACACCATGTGGAAGAGCGGCCACAAGACGCCCTTGCAGAAGCCCTCATAGAACTGCTTGAGCGTATCGTGCGGGATGAAGACCGGAACGCAGTTAAACTCCTCCAGCAGACGGTCGGCCACACCGTCTCGCTCTCGCATCGGCACCTCCTCATCCGAGTTTAGGATGCCGACCCACAGGGGCGCCACCTTGAGCTGCTCCAGGCCCTTTCGCAAGCCTGTCGACGTGAGGTACAGGGCGTCGTCATCCCACTTGAAGTCCCACGCCCCCGTAGTGTGGTCGCGCTTCGAAATGATGGGCAGACGGTAAAGCACGATGACCAAGCTCTCGATGGAATCGCCAAACCCCTCGTCCGTCGTGAGAAAGCACTTGACTCGACCTTCTTCCTTGTCGTTCCACTTCCCAAACTCCCCGTCGTTCACGATCATCTGGCCGGAGCGGGTGGTGAGGGTGCGGTTCTCTTCAAAGAGCTCCCATTGCATGGTGCCGTCCACCGACTCGGGACTGAGGATGCCCGCGCTGCTACCCGAGCCGCTGCCCTCTGCGCCTCCCCCAGCAATAGGCGTGGGCGCTTTCATACCGGGGCCGTCAGGGCTGCCGACCAAGAGGGTGTCACCGGCGAGGGCGCTGGGGTTGCTCTGCAGCACGACGTACTTGTACTCCACCTTGTGTCCGGCGGGAAGGTCAACGGAGACGCGCCATGATGGCCACGCACCCGTCGAGGTTGTCAGCTCCACGCCACGACGCGGGTCCCAGCCACCGAGACGCGAGTCATTTCCAATGACACGCACCCTGCGAGCGCGCACACCAATACCACAACAGATCCGCGATCAGCCAAGAGTAGAATACACATGTTAAGTCAGTACACGCGGTCGCCAGTGCCCATGCCGCCTCAAGAACAGGGCCCAAGGAATACTAGAACGAGGGGAAGCACACGCAGGCACCCCCGTTCTGGGAAATGGCATTCGACGCCACCTCTAAACCGTCCGACACAGAAGGATGACTGGTGCATCCACCAACAGCGTGATGGGGACCAAGTAGCAACCGCAGACCCTGCTTCCAGGCAGCGAACCAGGGCCATTGTTCCACGCCGGTGCCCGAGACGCAATGGGCGGCGGATGCGAGGCGCAAAAAAAACGCACCGTTGACCGAACTCGGTTGCACAGCGCAACACAAACGTCACGCGCGAGTTGGAGACAGAGGAGGAAGGGAACGACATGCTGCAACGCGCCCGCAGCGTGTCGTGCCGCACCACAGAAGGCAGCCGCTCCCGTGCCTCCGTCGTGGGCCACCGCTGCCGAGCGGGTGCAAGACAGGGGCAGCGGGCAGCGCTCGTCGAGGCACAAAACACAGCGAGGGCTCCGCGGTTCTGCCCCGATGGTGGAGATTTTGACGATAGGGCATGAGAGCGCCACTTGTGTGGCCACGCTGTTGATTGGTCACCACAGCGATGAAGCTCCGGTTCTTTACAGTTGACGAAAGACCGTCACACAAATGCAGACGGAAGAACTTACTCTCCACCTGCGACCGGGCCCTGACAATTACAACAAGGGTTGCTGTCCTGCTGATGATCCGCTCTATGCTACTGCCACCCGTTTCCCCAGTCGGCCTGCTGGCGGCATCGACTTGGTCGCGCTTGGCTGTCCTGCCCCATCTCTGCTCTGCGGGCGTTCGTGTCATTGGCACGTTTGGCCGTCGTGTTCTGCTTGTGGGGCTCTTGTTCGGCTGAACCCCGATTCCATCGGATACCGTGCCTGTTGCTTCGTAGCGGGTCACCATGGGGGAGTCCGATTACTCCTTTTCGCTGACAACTTTCAGCCCCAGCGGGAAGCTCGTGCAGATCGAGTACGCGCTGAACGCCGTGGCGGCTGGCGCGACGTCGCTGGGCATCAAGGGTACGCTGTGAAGCCTTCCCCATTACCAGGTGTGAAATGCTCGTGAGGCGTCGCGATATGCGCCTGATTGCTGCTGTCGCTTGTCGCTCGCAGGTCTTGATCTCGCTGGCGGCCAGCTGCTCAGCTGGCATCGCTGCTGGTACGTGTAGGCCGACCATGGTTTCCGTTTCTAATGCTCTAGTTGCTTTTTGCTCGTCCCCTGCCACTTGATTTCCCTTCCTGCCCCCCGCGCGAACCGTAACCCCGCGACAGCCAAGAATGGCATTGTACTAGCAACAGAGAAGCGATTGCCGAGCCCGTTGATGGACGAGTCGACTATCGATAAGGTGACGTCAATCACTGCCAACATTGGCATGGTGTACGCGGGAATGGGCCCCGACTCGCGGGTACTGCTGAAGAAGGCGCGCAACTATGCACAGTCCTACTACCGCGTTTACAAGGAGTCCATTCCCGTCAGCCAGCTGGTGCGGCAAGTCGCGTCGGTGATGCAGGAGTTTACGCAGTCGGGCGGTGTGCGGCCGTTTGGGGTATCCCTGCTGGTTGCGGGCTTTGATGATGAAGGACCGCACCTGTACCAGGTCGACCCGTCGGGCTCGTACTTTGCTTGGAAGGCGTCGGCCATTGGGAAGAACATGGTCAACGGCAAGACCTTCCTGGAGAAGCGGTACTCGGACGACATGGAGCTGGAAGATGCCATCCACACCGCTCTGCTCACAATCAAGGAGGGCTTTGAAGGGCAGGTGACGGAGAACAACATTGAGGTTGGCATCGTATCAGATGACCTCAAGTTCAAGAAGCTGACGCCCGCGGAGGTCAAGGACTACCTCAGCGAGGTAGAGTAGCCGCCGCGTGTGCTCGACAAGGGGATGTGTCGATCTGCGTGTTCGGGTGGTTACGCCCCTTGCCGAGCGGCGAGCGGTGGGGCCCGACGCTTCGGCTCTCGATTCTCCACACTGTGTATAATGTTTTTTGGCGGTCCCATTATGCAAGCGCCATGGTTCTCTTTTCTGAGCAGCAAGTTTGGCGGTGCAGCAGCTGGTGGTCAGCCATTCCCCCATTCCGAATGTCCACAGGTCTCTTCGGCGACGCGTCCTGACGCTGACGGATATGCGTGCAGCTCCGCTGGACTGCAGGCAATGCGGTCAATGGCTTCGCGTGTTCTGCGATCGGTTGCTCGCCTACATCGCCGTTGCACGCAATGTACAGCTGCTTCTAGTTTGTGTGCTCGACGTATGGCCGTCACCTGGACAGTCACGTGCTGGACGTGCACCGATCACTGCAGCGCTCTCGTCCACACGCGACGTCTCGATCAGCTCTTCGCGGACAATGAGCCTGCAAGGATATCAAGCGCGCGGGCTTTTCGCCATACGCCAAGTGTCCTGCCGAGAACACAACTGCCCGCTCCACATGTAACGCGCCCTGCGCTGTGGTTGCCAGATTTTATTGGCACGGCCGACGCCTACATGTGAGGGTGCGGATTGTCCCGAGCCCGCGGCGCGGCCTTGATGATGTCGTCCACCCGGATGATCATCTCAGCCGCCTCCACCGCCGAAGACAGCATCTGACGTTTGAGCTTGAAGCTCTCGGTGATGCCCAGTGCCCGCACATTCCCAATCGTTCCCCGGTTCATGTCCAACCCGGCCTCGGCGTCTCCCGCTGCGTGCGCGGCGCGGAGCTGGGCGACCAGCTCCGCCGAGTCGTACCCGGCATTGTCCGCAATAATGGCGGGAAGGGCGCGGAGGGCGCGTGCAAACGCCTCTACAGCCAAACTGGCCTTGCCCGCGACCGTCGGCGCCAGCTCATCCACCGCCCGCGCCATGAGCGCCTCAGCGGCGCCACCGCCCAGGACCGTGCGCGTGTCGACCGCCGTCTGGGAGAGGACGCACAGGGCGTCGTGGAGCGACCGCTCGGCCTCATCCAGCAGCTGGCCCGTAGCGCCCCGCAGCACAATGGTGCAGGCGGCGCCCGACTTGCACCCAGAGAAGCGGATGACCGCGTCCTCCCCAATCATGTCCTCTGAAACCACGTCGCAGTGGCCGAGCGAAACCGCGCTAGGGTCATCAAAAGTCGACACAATCTCACCGCCAGTCACAAGAGCAAGGCGCTCGACGCCGTCAAAGTCGGCGTGCTCAATAGCCATTACGCCCGCCGCCGTGAAGGCCTGCTCCGGCCGGTTGTAGATGAGCTGCCTGTTGATAAACACGTTGCAGCCGTGCGCCAGAATCTTGTTGACTTTGGCAGTCATCTTCTCCGCCTCGGCCTGCTCGATAGCGGCCACCCGCGTCAGCGAGTCGACCCGCACCCGCGACGCGTAGATCTTGACCTTGTCTGTGTCCATGGCCGTGTTGGCGATCAGGATGTTTGCGTTCTCAATGCGCTTGGGCTGGCCAACACCTAGCTTCTTCTCCAGGATGAAGCCCGGCTCCAACCACGAGTCGGCCAGGGAGCCACCAGCCTTCTTGATAATCTGAACATGGTCCAAGTTGGTCGAGCCCTTGAGACGAAGGACCGCGTCGACCGAGATCTTGGCAAACAGTTCCTTGGCCTGGGACAGGACCTTGGACGAGAGCGTCGTGCGAGCGATGTTCAGCAAGTCCACACGGAACGCGTCAACGTCCGTGCCATGGTCTACCGCCGCCGCTTCCAGAGCCTTGGCCGCCGCAGTGGCAGCAAGCCGGTACCCCGAGACGACCGTCTGCGGGTGCATTTTGAGGTCGAGCAGCTTCTCGGCTTCACGCAGGAGCTCGCCCGCCAGGCAACAAACCGAGGTGGTGCCATCACCCACCTCGTCGTCTTGTGTCTTGGAGATATCCACCAGTACCTGTACCAGCGTCACGTCAATGACAGACAAACAAGGATACCACGATACACCAAATGACCCAGAATCTAACCAGTCAGCTCACCAAATATGACGCAGAGGCTTATGCCGTCTACTCAAAAAGAGACGCCCAGAACCATCGACGAGACCAGCCAAAAGCACATACCTTGGCAGCCGCGTTGTCAATATGAATCGACTTGAGGATTGTCGCCCCATCGTTCGTCACCTGCACGTCACCGCCCGTGCTCTGAAGGATTTTGTCCATACCCTGCTCCATGCAACCAACGAGCGTATTAAAAAAAAGTCACCGCAGCACAAAAAGCAGCCAAGAAAGCAGCGCCAGTCAGCGACAGCCCTGTGGATGACCCCAACTCAATATTCCTCTGCCACGGGCGACAGATGGGGTACCACAACCGGTGAAGCCAGTGAAGCAACGCCAGCGCAGCAGCGCAGACCAAGCTCGCCAAAGGCCACACCAACACAACCCCGCTCGAGAATCCTGTTGGGATGCCACTTGACAAACGAGGGGCTGCCATCCAGCGGCATGCTACTCAAAGGAAACCGAACACAGCTCCAAATGTCCCTCCAGGCTCCTCCAAACGCACCTTGGGACCGAGGGTGGTCTTTACCAAGTCCGTCACCGCCAGCGCGCCGACAAACGCGTTCATCCGGGCTCCCTCGCCGCGATCCTCCGACGCGCCCTGCTGCAAGACAGACGGCACGACATTCATGCCAAACGGCATGCCGCCAGCGGCGCCACCACCCCCACCGCCAAACATGATGGTCGAACCGATGGAACAGCAAACAAAAAGTCTGGGCGGGGCGGGGTGTGCGGCCAAAGTGCGAGGGGATGAGGACGCCAAGGAGGGGCTGTAGGCGACGCGGCGCACCGTCGGTACCGCGTCGGCGATCAACGGAAGTCCGGGAAAGAACCGCTGGCAGTGTCGCGTCAGCTGACAAGTATATTGACGGAGTACAACGGTTGGACCAACCCGACGAGCAATGCCCTGTACTTCTGATACTGTAAAGAACTATTCAAGTTTTTCATGCCAATCACTTGAGGCTGAGCCACTGTTTTCAAGACTGTCGGCGGTCAGCACGTCACGGCGCGCCCAGCAAGTTCTATTAATAGCTGTCCCGCACAGCTCAGAGTCTTGCTGCACCAGACGATGGTACGGCCGAGCGCCTTAGACACAGTGCTCTACCATCTATCCTGGTGCTCATGGAGGCCCGCCTCGTAAAAGTTTTCCATCCGCCATTCAACAGTTTGGGTTTGGCGCCCTTGGAGCTAGTCGCCTTCACAGCGCCTTCCGCGTAGGTCCGCCCGCTCACATGCCGCTTGCCACTGCCCTTCTTTTTTCTGGCGTGTTCTGCCCCGCGTCTCTGGCGCTCTTCTCTCATCCCCTGCCCGCGCCCCAGTCATGGCTCCGTCGACGTCATGGACCATGGCCGACCTCGAGCCCCAAGCTGGCAAAACCTTTCTCGTCACGGGCGGCAACTCGGGCATTGGCTTTGAATGCGCGCAGCACCTGGCCCGCCGCGGCGCCACGGTCCTAATTGCTTGTCGCAACGCGGAGCGTGGCATCGATGCTGTCACTCGCATCCAAGTGGCTCTGGCGGGCACCGACGTCACCCCCGGCGGGTCGGCTTGTCGGATTTGACGTCGGTCAAGGCCGGGGCGGCAGCGCTCAACGCCGCCCACACGGAGCTCCACGGGCTTATCCTCAACGCCCTGCTGTTGCCTCTGCTGACGGCCACGCTGGGTGCTCGCGTAGTGAGCGTTTTGTCCGACGCGCAGCGGCATGGCGCCGACCTGTCCCTCGTCGATTGGACGATGGAGCAGGGGTACTCACCAACCGCCGCCGACGTGCGGTCCAAGGTGGCCAACATACTTTTTGCGCGGGAGTTGGCGCGCCGCTTGGCCGCGGCTGGCTCCCCCGTCTTGGACGTCGCGGCGCAGCCCGGGTGGTGCACCACCTCACTGTTGGTCAAGGCCACGCCCGAACTTTCCACGTCGATTATCATAGCCGTCCTCAAGCCCTTCCTCAGCCGGTCGGCGGAAGCCGGCGCATGCTGCCTGTTGCACGCCGCGACCGAGGCGGGGGTAGCCGCCAACGACTATTGGGAGCCATCCTTCTTCCATGCCAAGGGGCCCCCGACGCGCTCGTCGGCGCGCACGGGGCTGGTGGTGTCGGATGAGGCGGCGGCGGCTTTGTGGGCCAAGAGTGAGGAGGTCACGGGGGTGGTCTACCCGGTGTAAGAGGGCGAGTCGGCGGCTGCGGCGGGCGAGTGCAACGGAGGTGGGGGCCGTTGTTAAATCACAGACCACGGGCCGCACCTTCATGGAGTTGTTTTGTGCAAAAACAGTCAGACAGCATTCTTCTTTGTTTTTGTTAGTCATCGGGTCTGTACTTTGGTTGAGGAACAATGGCGCCGCGACGGCGACACGCCACGGGATCGTTCTTCGCTTTCCCCCCCCGTGGACACGGCGGCGATGCGGTTTGGGGAGGTAGGGCCGACGCGAGCCGAAAGCGCCGCGTCGCGGCGACGCGAAAAGTGGGACTCGCTGATGAAGCGGGCATCACGACAACAGAGACCGTCGACGCACGCGGCCCACTACGCACGGAGCGAACGGCATGATGTGCCGGTCCCGCCATGCACTCCCGATGCAGCGTGGTGCGCGGCACTCGACCATTGCGCCCGATGCTGTTGACGTTTATCGGATCGACCACCCCGTTAACCCTTTCCACCTCCACCACCGACACCCAGAAGCAACTATCCTTCACATCGTCTCTGCGTCGCGGCAGAGCTCGACACTTCTTGCCGCACCCCTCGACACCGCAAACCCTCTGCACAACTCCACACGGCACACAAAAGTAAGTGCAAGCGCCTCCAACCGCCGTCACCACCGTAGGCGGCCACATGCGTCGACGATGGAACCACCCCCCTGTCCTCGTTGCCCCCTCTCCCCTTCAACTCCCCCGTCCCAACCGCGTCTCAGAGAGTACGTCCACTCCTGCTGCGGCCGAGGTGGTGAGGCCGCCCCGTCTTGCTCGCCTACAGTCGCCCCGCCGCTTAGTCGCTCTACCGGCGTTGGTCCGGTCGCGCCGTCACCGTCCACCAGCCCACCGACAGCCGCACCCGCCACGCGGCCGCCGCCCGTCCACCCCACCCGCCCCATCGGCGGCCGCCACCTGGCGTCGGCGGCACCCCCGGGCACCACCCGCCCACGCGAGCACCTGACCGCCGCACCAGCAGCGGCGCCATCGCAGGACACGCTCCACCGCTCCAACCTCCGCCCCCCACGCCCCCCCTGCCCCGCCGCTCCTCGCCCCTCTGCCCCACCGCAAACCACCCGCCTTACACTCGAGGCTGCCCCCTCGAGCGCCACGCCCCCCTCACCGCCGGCGCGACGGCGGCGGTCGGCCCCGCACCCGTCACCGGCGTGACGGCCAACGGTGCCGCCACCGTCGCCACCGACGGTGCGGCAGCCGGGGCGGCCGGTAGGTCCAGCTTGGCCCGCTCGTTCGTCAAGACCATCCGCACGCGGGCAAGTTCGTCCACCGCCCCGCCCGCCGACACGGGCCGCAGCGCAGCGGGGGTGTAGGGCGGCGGTAGGTGGAGGGTGTCCAGGATTGTAATGGTCGTGCCCTGCCACGAGACGGGCAGACTGTTCGGGTGCAAAACGGGGAAGGCAGCGTGAAGACGGGCAGCAACAATACGGAGTCCAAGAAAAAGTACGTGGACACAGATACCATAACGAAGAGCAGCTTGGCACCAAAAAGAAACACATCAAAACCAAACGAGCGCACGGGGCAGGTTAGCTTCTCCATGCATCGTCCACGAACGGCGCACATATCCCCAACTGGCACCCCCCGTATGAGACCGACATGTCGCCCGCAGGAGCGCAAAGCTGTTGCCACAGCGGGTGACGGACAACAGCCACCACCACAATTGCCGGCCGCAGGCGTGCGCAACAACCACCGCCCGTGTCCATGCATGCAACCGCACGCAATCGCGCTCCCTCCTTCCCAAATCGCCGCAGCAGCTCCTCGCGGCGCATGCCAGCCGTCGCTTGCCCCCCCGGCCCCCCACAGCAACACTGCCCCTGTCCCGCGCAACCCCATCCAAGCTCCTCACCAACAAAACGTACGTCTTGGCAAGCGCATCAAACACGGCCTGGCCGTCTGCGCCGACACCCACCCCCACCCGCGCGCGCTCACGGCCAACCACCTCCCCCACCCGCCGCGCAGCGGCCGCCAGCTTCTCCCGCGTCGCCGCGGGCACACCCCCCGCGCTCGCCACCGCCGCCGCCGCCGCCGCCGCCGGCGGGCTGCCGGCCGCCGCCGGAGCGGCAACGACCCCCCCAATCAGGCGGCCCGGGATCAGGCGGAGCCCCCCCCCCGGCAGCCGCAGTGCGAGCACGTCGCACGCCGCGTCATACGCGGCGACGGCGCCCTCGACAGTCGACGGCAGGCCGCCACCGCCGCCGCCGCCGCCGCCGAGCGTCACCCGCACGCCCGCGCCCAGGCGGTAGCCTGGCGGCGGGGGGGGGTGCGCCGACGCTGCCATGGCCGCCGCGGAGAGGTGGCGGGGGGGGTGGCAGGAGGGGGCGGCGGGAGGGCAGGGGACGGGGGGGGGCACGGCCACGGCCGCGGGTGGGGACCGGCGCG
>Ga0114957_1004283_pt1 | contig 12381 bp, 6 predicted proteins | sample BantaG_FD_87175 | JGI IMG/M metagenome (GOLD analysis project Ga0114957, IMG submission 87175) | Marine algal microbial communities from Bantry Bay, Ireland - BantryBay_4 metaG | ecosystem: Host-associated > Algae > Red algae > Unclassified | place: Bantry Bay, Ireland | collected 2014-11-21 | reverse complement strand
ATTCATGGTATGCTTTTCAGATATCATAAAAATGAGCCACCAAAAAAATATGATCTTTGGATTACAAAAGATGATTTAACTCAATAAAAATTAAATCGTTTCAATGAAATTAAAATCAATTCTAATTTTTACAATTTTCATTTTTAACGCTTTTCAAATTTCAGCAATGGGTTTAGGAGATTGGGGAAATACGACTTCAAATGGAACTAGATTTGCCGCACTAGGTGATGGTACAAGGATTTATCTAAAAAATGGCACAGAATTCAAATACGGTAAAGAATGGTATTTCTATAAAATCATATTATTGGAATAGGAAAAAATCACATCATTGGAGGAGGAAGAAGGGGGGTACATAAATAATTATTTTATCATAGATGAAAAAACTGTAGAAATAAAGATTTTTGAAAACCAAAGGGATTGGAAAAAATATATCCATGATTATGATTTAAATCCTAAATTTTGGAAAAGGTCATTTAGTGATAATTGGAATCATTTAGAATACATCAAACTTATGGCCTTCCTTTGTTTTCCTATCTCCATTCCAATAATTTTATTTAATATTTACTGCCTCAGTAAAATATTCAAAGCTAATGACGAATGGAGAAAGTGGTTAATCTTTTCATTGATTGTTCCTTTTATTATTTTGATTTTAAACTTCATGGGGAATCATCCTCAAAGTATTTAAACATCAAAGGTATTTCCCTATATATTTTAAAATCAAGTCAAGTCAACTAAAACAACTTCAATCCTCTCAAAAACTCCAACAGCTATTATTATCAATTGATTACCAACATTTATCCAAATTTCCCCTCAATATTTATCCATTTTTCATTACTAAACCTATCTTTGCATTTTGAGAAAATTAAGTCAAATAAGTCAATCAATATGCAAATCACAGAACCCAATGTTAATGCCGAAGTGGCAAAAAATCTAGGTCTTACCGCTGAAGAATTTGAGAAAATCAAAGGTATTATGGGGCGTACCCCTAATTTTACCGAACTCAGTATTTACTCCGTAATGTGGTCAGAGCATTGTTCTTATAAAAATTCTATCACCCTACTTAAAACACTTCCAACCGAAGGCGAACGCTTACTAGTTGAAGCTGGAGAAGAGAATGCAGGCTTGGTGGATATTGGCGGCGGTTTAGGTTGTGCATTTAAAATTGAATCTCATAATCACCCTTCCTGTATCGAACCTTACCAAGGAGCGGCAACTGGAGTAGGTGGAATTCATAGAGATATTTTTACGATGGGTGCGCGTCCTATTGCATCTTTAAATTCACTTCGTTTTGGAAATATTGATCGGAAACATACGCAACACTTAGTAAAAGGTGTGGTCTCAGGAATTGGAGATTATGGTAATTGCTTTGGAGTACCAGTAGTGGGTGGCGAAGTTTATTTTAATGATTGCTATAATCAAAATATTTTAGTGAATGCGATGTCTGTCGGACTTGTAAAAGCAGGAGATACTTGTTCAGCAATTGCTGATGGTCCAGGTAATCCAGTTTTAATTGTGGGTTCAAGAACAGGTAAAGATGGAATCCACGGTGCAACATTTGCTTCAGCAGATTTGACAGAAGATTCTGCAGATGACTTACCAGCAGTACAAGTAGGTGATCCTTTCCAAGAAAAATTATTACTAGAAGCATCTCTGGAAGCGATCCAAACTGGAGCAGTTGTCGGAATGCAAGATATGGGTGCAGCTGGAATTACTTGCTCGACTTCCGAGATGAGTGCAAAGAGTGGAACGGGTATGATTATTCATTTGGATAAAGTACCTACTCGACAAGCCAATATGAAGCCTTTCGAAATTTTATTGAGCGAAAGTCAAGAACGTATGTTGATTGTTGCAAAAAAAGGAGAAGAGCAATTATTATTTGATGTATTTGATAAATGGGATTTGCAATGTGAGGAGATTGGAGTGGTGACAGATACTGGTCGCTTAGAGTTTTTTGAAAATGGAGAAAAAATTGCAGATGTTGATGCACACTCTTTAGTGCTAGGTGGAGGTGCTCCAATTTATAAAAGAGATTCTGCCGTTCCTAAATATTTAGAAAAAGTCAATGCTTTCGATATTGCAAAAATCGAACAACCAACTGATTTTATTGCTACGGCTAAAAAAGTATTTGCTTCCCCTAATATTGTTTCCAAAAGATGGGTGTACGAACAATATGATTCCATGGTACGAACAAATAGCATGAGTACCAACCAACCTTCTGACGCAGCTCTTGTAAGAGTCAAAGGAACTGAAAAAGCATTAGCAGTAACTACCGATTGTAATTCGGCATATGTTTATGCTGATCCATATATAGGTGCAATGATTGCCGTTGCTGAAGCGGCAAGAAATATTACTTGTTCAGGCGGCGTTCCTGTAGCGATTACCAATTGTTTAAATTTTGGAAATCCTTACAATCCTGAAGTGTATTATCAATTTGAAAATGCGATCAAAGGAATGGGTGATGCATGTAGAAAATTTAATACGCCAGTTACAGGTGGTAATGTAAGTTTTTACAATCAATCGGTTATTGACAAAGTGGTAGAACCAGTTTATCCTACACCAACTATCGGGATGTTAGGAATTTTGGATGATCATAAAAATCAAATGACTTTAGGCTTTAAAGCGGAAGGTGATTTGATTTTTTTATTAGGAGAAGCACATGACGATATTAATAGTTCTGAATATTTAAGAGTAGTACATGATGTTCACCACTCTCCTACTCCGCATTTTGATTTAAATGTAGAGTTTGATTTGCAACAAAAAATTCAGAAATTAATAACTGAAAAACTCGTAGTTTCTTGTCACGATATTTCTGATGGTGGATTATTTGTTAATTTAGTGGAAAGTGCAATGGTTGAAAACCATGGTTTTGAAGTCAATACAGACTTGAATATTCGTAAAGATGCCTACCTTTTTGGGGAAGGACAAAGCCGAGTGGTAGTAACTGTAAAGCCTTGGAATGAGATGACTTTCTTACATTTCTTGGAAAAACATAATATTCCGCATACTCAACTTGGAAAAGTTTTTGGAAGTAAAATCAATATTGATGGAGAAGATTATGGAAATGTCGCTGAATGGAAGCATACTTTTGATACAACTCTTGAAAACAAATTAGAGAATTCTTAGTTTTATATTTGAAATATGTTAGTGATTGGTAAATAGTTATTCGTAATCAGTAATTGGTTATCGGTCGTGATTTATCCATTTTAAACATCATTAGTCATTTCATTTAAAAATATTATTTCTTATGAATAGTAAAATAGTAACTCTTATCGCTTTCGCATTGATGATTTTTTCATTTTATCAATGTGGAGAAAAAGATGCAGGAAGCACTACGGCTGCTGCTGCCAAAACAGTTAATTCTGTTATGCCCAATACTTCAAGCTCAAGTAATACTGGTGCTACTGCTAGTATTTCTGGTACATTAAATGGTGCCGCTAATCTTCAAGTTTTTATTGATCAATACATTGCCAACTCTAATCGAGTCATTGGAAAATCAGAAATTGATGCTAATGGTAATTTTGAAGTAAAAATTCCAGAAGGTTTGAATACTGGAATTTACCGATTTAGAATTGGTGCTCAAAAAAATAATTTACTTTTCAATGGTGGAGAAAGTAACGTAAAAATTACTGGTGACTTAAATGCTATTAATACCTTTGGTATTACCGTTGAAGGCTCAGCAGCAACTAATGAGTTTTATGAAATCATGAAAAGTTTTATTGCTCAACGTCCAACTTCTGAACAAGCAAAAACTAAATTGATGGCTGCTAAAAGTCCATTGGTTGGTTTATTAGGAGCGGATTTAGTTTTTCCTCCTGCGGGCGGATTATCTGCAATGCAAGATAAATTAGAAGTGCAAAAAAGTGTTTTAGCAAAAATGAAAACACAATTTGCAAGTGCTCAAGTCACTAAGGATTTAGAGAAAAATGTTGCTCAAATGGATGCTCAAATTGCAGCGCAATTAGCTCAACAAAAAGTAAGAATTGGAGAACCTGCTCCAAACATTTCACTTAAAAGCCCTGATGGTAAATCATATTCTTTAAGTGATTTGAAAGGTAAAGTAGTATTGCTTGATTTCTGGGCAAGCTGGTGTGGTCCTTGTCGTAAAGAAAATCCAAATGTAGTTAACACTTATAAAAAATATAACAAAGAAGGTTTTGAAGTATTTAGCGTTTCATTGGATGGAATTCACCCAAGAGTTTTGCCACGTCTTAAAGACCAATCTCAAATTGATCAACAAATGACTAGTGCCAAAAACAAATGGGTTCAAGCAATAGAAAAAGATCAATTAATGTGGCCTTATCATGTTAGTGATTTGCAACATTGGAGTTCTCCTGTAGCTAAATCATATGGTGTTTCTTCTATTCCAAAAACTTTCTTAATTGGAAGAGATGGAAAAATTGCAGCGATTAATCCTAGAGGTGCGGCATTAGAACCTGCTTTGAAAAAGGCGTTATAGTACTTTTTATTTTAAAATAATGAAAACCCCGAATCTTTCATAAGGTTCGGGGTTTTGTCTTTAATGTAAAACGACTTTTCAAGTCGTTACAGTAATCGTTAATCCATACAAAGGATTTTGATTTTTTTATCGAATATCATGTTGACTTGAAAAGCTGTGTCGAATAACTTAACGACTTGAAAAGTCGTTTTACTTTAAAGCCCAAATCCCGAACCTTAAAACTAAGATTCGGGATTTTATTGTTATGAGTTTTTTTAAATTATCTAATCAAGGTCGTTTGCCCTTTCAAAGAGGTCTCTTCTCCATCTTCAAACTCTGCTTCCAAATACCATATATAAACTCCAGGGTTCATAAACACTCCATCAAAGATACCATCCCACCCTATTGTTTCATCATTGATATCAAAGTTACGATACTCATACACCATTTCGCCCCATCGATCAAATACTCTAAATAAGGTAACGGTTGTTCCATTACGACCATGCACTAATAACAAATCATTATTGCCATCACCATTAGGAGAGAATCCTGTTGGCACTTCTATCTCTCTGAATTTTTTTACAAAAATCGTAATAAGATCAGAAGCCGTACAACCATTTTCATCGGTTACAACCACTTCATAAGATTGTTGATTATCCAAACTATCTACAAGTACAACTGAACAATCGTAACAATTTAAATTTTCATTATCGGATGGCAACCATTGATAAGTTACATTTCCAAATGCATTATTAATTTGAGGAGAAAGGAAAATATTTGCTCCAAATAAAATGGTCGTATCTGGACCTAAATCAACTTCAATTCCTGCCGGCTCAAATATAGTTAATGGTGCCAGACGTACTTCACAACCTTTATCATCTCTAATGGTAACATTATTATAATCACCAGCCATTAATCCTATCTGAGTTGGAGAACCATTAAATTCAGTCCCATCAATACTATAGGTATAAGGAGGTGTTCCGCCAGAAGGGAATAAGAATATTTGTCCATCAAAACCTCCTGCACAATTCACATCATCCGAATCAACAGTAGCTGTTAATGCATTTTCAGGTTGGCGAATTGTTTCTGAATTAACAACAGTACATCCATTCGCATCCGTTACCGTAAGCGTATAATCTCCTGCAAACAATGAAGTTATTTCAGCAGTTGTTTCTCCATTTGACCAATTATAAGAATAAGGTGTATTTCCTCCATCTAAAATCGGATTGAGTGATCCCGTATTGTCTCCAAAACACTCCACACTTCTAACTGAAAAATTAGAAATGGACATGGCAGTTGGTTCAACTATTTCTACTGTAGTCGTAGACATACATCCATTAGCATCAGTTACTGTAACAATATAATTACCAGTTGATAAATTGGTAGCAGTTTCGGTTTCTTGAGAGTTAGCATTTGGACTCCAGAAATAAGTATAAGGAGTAACGCCACCATTCCCTCCAACTGTTGCAGTACCATCATTTCCTCCAAAACAAACTACATCACTTGCATCGACAATAGCAGCTTGAACAGATTCTGGATTATCAATAACTATCGAGGCTTGGGAAGTACATCCTAAGGCATCCAACACAAAAACATTTACCGTAGCTCCACCTTGAAGATTACTAGCTGTTGTAGAAGTTTGTGGTGGATTGGTACTCCATTGAATGGAGAAGTCATCTAAATTAGCAGGATTTCCGCCATATAAAATATTATCTACCGTTGCTGTTCCTTCATTTCCATTAAAACAAAATGCACTTGTCTGAGAAAGAACAATTGAGATTTCTGGTTGCTCAAAAATTTCGGCTACTTCTATAAACGTACAACCACTTTGATCCGAAACAGTTACGGTATAAGTTCCTGGAGGAAGGTTATTTGCAACAGCTGTAGTTTGACCGATAGGATCATTCCACAAATACCCATAGGGAGGTGTTCCTCCATTAGCCGTTACCGTAGCAGTACCGTCAACCGCTCCAAAACAAATAGTCATTGGGTCAGAAATTGAGATAGTAACACCTGTAGCAGGTTGAGTAATTTCTATCAATTCGTTAACTTCACAACCATTGGCATCAGTTACAACTATTGCATATTGACCTGCCACCAAATCCGTTAAATCTTCTTGTGTTGAAGTAAATCCATTTGGTCCAGTCCATTCAATATTATAAGTCCCAACAATACCTCCAGTTACGGTAAGATCAATCGATCCATCAACCCCCATAAAACATCCAATGTTTTGATTGGTAAAAGAAAGTTCTAATACCGAAGGTTCGTCAAGTATAAAAGTTTGCGTTAATTCACAGTTATTAAAATCAGTAATTGTAATCGTGTAAGAACCGACGACAAGTGCTGCCAAGTCCAACGAAGTTTCTCCACTACTCCACGAATAATCATATGGAGGTGCACCACCTGTTACTTCTAAATCAATAGCACCAGTATTTGATCCATTACAATTTACATTTGTAATAATTTCTTGAGTCAGCATTATTTCAGTAGGTTCATTAACCGTGATACTTTGTTCAATCGTACAATTATTGGTATCCGTAACTGTAACCGTATAAGTATCGGCAGTAAGTCCTGTTGCAATCATGGTAGATTGACTAGCCCCATCACTCCAAGCGTAATTATATCCACCACCTCCGCCATTGGCAAGTGCAGTTGCGCTACCTCCATTTTCCCCAAAACATAGAACATCAATACTATCCAACTCAAGTGTCAAAGCAGTTGGAGAAGAAACAATGAAAGAGTCAATAACTTCACATCCATTGTCATCTGTAATGGTCACATAGTAAGGTGAAGCTTGAGCCATTAATGTATTTGCCGTTCCCGTATTTTGATTGTTAGGATCACTCCATTGATAAGTATAATCTGCAGCGACTGTTCCTCCGCTAGGTGTTACTGTGATATTTCCTGTGGCTTCGCCAAAACACGCGGCGTCATTTCCTGAAATAGTAGAACTTAATACCATCGGCTCTGTGACTGTAATCGACGTAGTTGAAGTACACATATTCATATCCGTAACAGTTACGGTATAATCTCCTGCTACTAAATCCGTTGCAGTTGGTATAGTTTGAGCAACTGGATCACTCCATACATAGGTGAAATCGCCAGCACCATTTGATGCGGTTACTGAAGCTGTTCCCGTATTATTTCCATTACAATCAACGGGAGTGAAGTCTATGGATAAATCTATTGCAGTAGGCTCTGCAATTTCAATACTATCAATTTTTATACAGCCTAATGCATCTTCAACCGTGACATAAACTAAACCTGCGGCAAGTCCTGTAACTGTTGGATTATTTGGATTGGTACCAGCACTCCATTGATAATTATATCCTGCAGTTCCTCCACTTATCACTTGAATTGTCGCATCACCATCTATGCCATTAGCACAGTTGACATTGTTGCTAGTAATACCTACAACCATTTCTGCTGGAGCAAAAACTTCGATAGGTAAAACTTCAAAACAATTATTGGAATCTGTAATGGTTACAAAATGATCACCTGCTGGTAGTAAATTATGAACATTATCTACACCACCTGGTTCACTCCAAGTATAAGTATAACCTTCTGGTAAATTTGGATCAGGTGTTCCACCCGAAGCAGTCACCACAACTTGTCCATCTGCGGAATCAAAACAATTTGTAGGAGTACTGTTATATCCTGCAACAATTGCATTTGGAGAGGCTACACTTACTGTGGTAGTTGCCGTACATCCCAATTGATCCATTACTTCCACCGTATAAGTTCCTACGGTCAAACCAATAGCAGTTTGAGTCGTTTGATTTCCTAATACTTGCCATGCATAAGTATATCCACCTGCACCTCCCGAAGGTTCTACTGTTGCTGTACCATCTTGTACCCCATTACAAGTTGCTGGTGTAGAAGATGTTATGGTTAAATTTAAAGCGTCATGTTCTTCAAGTGTAATGGAACCAATAGCCATACAATTATTTGCATCGGTTACAGTTACGGTAAATGTTTGCGCATTAAGATTAGTGGCTTGAAGTCCCGTATCACCATTACTCCATACGTAAGTATAGGGTTCTGTTCCACCAATAGGTTGTGCAGAAGCAGTCCCATCCAGTCCCATAAAACACGCAATAGAATCTGCGGCTAAGGTAACTTCAAGAATATCTGGTTGAGTTAAAGTTATCGTATCAATCACTTGACATCCTCCACCATCGGTAACCGTGACATAATTTTCACCTACAACTAAATCCGTTGCAACAGAATCTAATGAACCAGAACTCCATACATAACTATAAGGTAAAGTCCCTCCAACAAGAGTGACCGTTCCTTGTCCATTCGTAGCTCCAAAACATTGAACATCATCTACTACAACATCTATACTTGTTAATGAATCGGGTTCCGTTATGGTAAATAAAGCAGTAAAGGAACAATTGACATTATCAATCACTAAGACTTCATAATCTCCTGCAGGAAGGTTGGTAAAAATTCCATCCGCATCTACCATGCTATTCATTGAATAAATAAAAGGAGGATTTGCGCCCATACCCGTTACCGTTGCCGTTCCTATATTGTCTCCAAAACAATTATTATTCACCAGATTTGTAATATTTGCCGTAGGCGCAGGACAATCAGGTGTCATACAATCAATCGTTCCTATTTGTCCATTACAATCTCCTATTCCACGTACTTCTATGGTTACATTTTGATTGAGCACTAAGCCATTAACAATATGTTCCAATAATCCATTGGCAGGAATCCAACCTTGACCATCAATATTTACTTCATAACCACCCGTTGCTCCAATGTCATTCCAAGTAAATGTAATTGAATTACTTGTGATGGTTCCACATTCAACTACAGGTGGCGGTAAAGTTTCATCAATGGTAACTGTAATTGAATCTTGTGTACTACAGCCATAAGTATCTGTTACCGTCAAAACATAAGTCGTGGTCGTATCAGGTTTGACAACTGGGTCAGGACAATCATCACAACTCAGTCCTGCTGAAGGTGACCAACTATATTCTATTTTGTAGGCTGGTTCAAAACAAATTGTCCAGCTATGTAAATCTCCGTTAAAACCATTGGAATCATCCAAAACGAATAATCTCCAAACGCCATTAGTTGGCCCTTCACTACTCCATAAATCTGACCATACCCCTTCTATTGCAAAATCACCTGTAAACAATGTAGGTTGACCAGCGGCACAATCCGTTCCGATTGGAATAATGTCTGTTAATTCGGTTGTCGCACTTGGTGTAAAGCAGGAACTAATATAATCATCACAATCAGCTCCCACATCTGTAAATAACTCTATAAATTGTCCACTTGGTGAAAATAGAAAAACATCTAAATCATCTGCCCACCTATGTGTCAAACTATCAATACAAACTGATTTCACCACACCATCTTGCAGCGTAAGTGGAAATACACCTGAAACAAATATATCTGAAAAGATAGGTTCGTTGGTTGGTTCAATAGGGATACTTGTATTATTGGTAAAGGTTGGAGGATCAGGTAAAATTACAGGTAAAGTCGCATCAATAAACATAGAATCACCTTGACAAAAGGTGGTATCATTTGGAAGGACTACATCAGGAAGTGTGGGATCTTGTATGGTAATCCAAAAAGTATCTCTTGTACAGGGATCTATTTGAACATCAATGCCTAATGAATCAAGAGGTTCGCTTAATCCATCTAGGATAGGAATGATTGGATAACAAACGGAGCTGTCTCCTGCTGCAATAAACAAATCCATAGGAATGGTTTCAAAGTCAACGCCATTCTGAGCCGTTCCAATAAAGTTATAATCTAAAATAATATCAGACTCCGCAGGGCTTGGTATTTGGAAACATAATTCTCCCTGCGCACAACCTTCCACTAATGTTCCATCCAAACTAACGGTTTGAGCGGTTACTTCTAATTTTCCAGTACCAAAACTTTTAGCCTCTAAAAATACCGTTGAGTTTAATATCTGATCACCTAAATCTGCGATTGCTAATTTTATAGTATATTGTTCAAAAGGAATTACAATTGCTTGCGCTGTAAAAACATCTAAATAAGCTCCATAAACCAAAGTATTACTTCCATTATTCGGATTATAATATTCTTCAAATTCTGCTGGACATCCTGTACCATTCGCAGCGTGAACAGAACTAATCGCAACTGGAGTAGTTGTAAATGTAAAACCTGAGGGATCAGCGGGATCAGGCACTAATGCAATATTTTCGGCATTATAAGTTCCACCCGCAGGATTGGGGCCAGAAATAAAGAATCCAAAAACATCATTGAATTGCGTACATGGATAAGTAGGATATTCTTCTGAAGCAAAAACATATTTAAATCTCAGGGTATCGGCTGTAGGAATAAAGGTAATTTCATAAATAGCAGCATCATTAATATCTGCACCTGGAGATATGGTCGCTCCGATAGCTAACAAATCCGCATCATTAGCTGTCCCTGAGGTAGCATCACTTGCTAAGGTTGCAAAGGGTTGTGCTCCATTGATAGCCAAACCTGAAGACATCACAATCCCTCTTTCAATTCCTATATCAGCCAATCCATTTTGGAAAAAACCAACGGATGAGGCTCCTCCTGAATAGGTAATATCGGAATCCAAAACTTCTACTCCATCTCCAAGAAGAACATTCTGAATCAGATTTTGAGGGGTATATGGATTTTGATCTCCACCTGTAATCTCAATCTGAGATTGACTCGTCCAACTTAAAAATAATAAAGGAATTAGGACAAAAAATTTAAAAAACGGTTGAAATGTAGAACTTAATTTTTTCATGTTTGAATTTTAGGAACACGCTGTGCTGTCGAAATTGGTTTAAATAAATTGATTTAATCAATTTACTAATTCATAAAAATACACTATTGAAGCCCTTTTTAAAACATTATTACAATAAAAAATTGCCTCAACATTGACCAAACTATTTAAAAAAATAAACATTTGGGTTGGATCACAATTTTTTTAAAACTCAATGGGTATTAAATCGGGTGGTATTAAAGTAGTTTCCCATCTTTCTTATAATAACATAAAGATACATTGTGCTACTACTCTTGCTGTCTAGGATTTAGAAATTTATTAACAAATGATGGGAAATGGAAAAAACATGACAATTCTGACACGAACCACGAACGCTTCGCTTGACGAATCACGAGTTCACAATATTTAGAATCCGTGGTTCGTGGTTCGTCAAGCGAAGCGTCTGTGGTTCGGCTTCAATTCAAGTCTAATAAACAATGACCTTACGCTCCAATTGGTAAGTATCATAAAAATAATATTGAAATCGAATGATGCCTTTTTTTTGAGGATAAAATGATCGAAGTATCTCTTCATATTGGCTGGAAGGTGCAGGTATTTCTTTATCAATTTGTTGGTAGGCTCTAACTATAAATAAATTATCTGATTTTTTTTCCAAATGCATTCTCGAAAACATTGCATTTTTCCTCGCTCTTAAAACAACTAAATAATAGAACGCATCTCCTAACTTAACGGAATCAGGGAGTATCACATCCAAGGGAAATGCTGGAAAATTCTCTTTGGCATCAAAAGGAACGGTTACATTTTTAATACGAATACGATGAGTAAAAAGAGTATCAGGAATAGTCTTAGGTGGAGTATGGTTGATTTTTTTTCCAAAACCAAGAGAAGGGTGACGATCAAATGCTAAAACAGTATTGTAGATAGAATTTGCAGATGATTCTTCCAATGGACGAACCATCAACTTTTTAGGCTTATGGTCACATGCCCAAAAGATTAATAAAGAAAAGATGAAAATACCACAGCTAACTTTCATAGCATGGGATTTAGTAGATTAAGTGTAACTACTTATGTGGAAGCTTTCGGAAAGCCGTGGCGGAGAGGAATGAGTAGAGCAAGATTTCTGAAAGCCAAATGCAATTTCCAAAATTGGCTTTCAGAACTTTTGCTCACTCTAATTGCAGCCACCACGAAGTTCCGAAAGCTTCCTCCT
>Ga0114957_1004281_pt1 | contig 12384 bp, 9 predicted proteins | sample BantaG_FD_87175 | JGI IMG/M metagenome (GOLD analysis project Ga0114957, IMG submission 87175) | Marine algal microbial communities from Bantry Bay, Ireland - BantryBay_4 metaG | ecosystem: Host-associated > Algae > Red algae > Unclassified | place: Bantry Bay, Ireland | collected 2014-11-21 | reverse complement strand
TCAAAAATTAACCACAAATACTCGAATTGAAGGTTAAATGTAGTGCGTATTTTCTATTTTTAAATAAAAAACTCATGTAGAACGTAGAAAACTCATGACTCATCACTCATATATTCATCTCTAAAAAACATTTTCTCCGCTCAAAAAGTTAAATTTGCGGCGAATTAAAAAGAATCCGATTCATTATGGAAAGTACTTCTAGTAAAATATTGGCAAAAATTAAACGCTTCGGTTTAGAAATGTTCTCTTTTGGATCCAGTAAAATTTTCTTGAAAAATTTTGCAGGCGTTCTAGGAATGTTACTCTTTTTCTTTTTTATGACTACAACTTGGCTCAAATGCTATACCGACCACGGTGAGGCATTACATATGCCAAATTATGTAGGCATGAATCTTTTGGAAGTAAAGAAAATTGCAAAGAAAAAAGGTTTTGCGGTAGTCGTAGATTCAGCATATGTGGAAGGAATGGCGCCACTTACCATTACGGACCAACATCCTAAACCTGAAAATCTTATCAAGGAAAAAAGAACAGTTTACCTCACGGTCATCCAAAAAGGCGTGCAAATGGTAAAACTTCCTGGCTATAAAGATGAATACATTATATATGTAAAACCACTTACTGGAATGGGGATCAAATATAATAGTACTACAGAGGTCGATACGAGAGTGGCAGAAGGAACTATTCTAGATATAATTTATAACGAGAAATCTATCTTGGATCAATTAAAAGATAATACGATGGAAGATATTCCATCAGGCAGTAAATTAAAATTTGTCGTTTCTGAAAAAGGCTACGGTAATACTAGAGTTCCAAACTTAATATGCAAAACTACTGCTGAGGCACAATTGATTCTTGAAAATCTAAATCTCAATGAAAACATCATTCGAGATGCCACGGTTAGTGATAAATCTACGGCCTATGTTTGGTGGCAAGATCCTGCGGCTGGTTCCTCTATCCGATATGGAGAACAAGTGAAAATTCAAATCATGCAAAACATCCCTGATGATTGTGAAGAAAATGAATTAGAAGCACCAAGAGAAGATGCTCCTGAGAAACCTCAAGAGGAGGAGGAGTTTTAATGATTATGGATTCAAGATTAAGGATTATGGAAGTCGAATAATTGTGAATACTCACCTGTATTAAACACGATTTTCGAAATCCTTAATCTTGAATCCATAATCCTTAATCTTGAATTCTCATTTCTTTTGTCAGAAAACTAACATTTGATTAATCAGATAAAAACGACTCCTTTAAATCAACAACGATAGCAACAAAGCCATAAATTATACGTTTTTTCAAAAGAAAATCATCAAGTTTTACTTGAATTAATTTTCAAGTATTTGGCTAAATAAAAAAAGACTATGCAACGAATTTACGCGATTGTAATTTTTATCATTACAGCAACCTTTGCGCAAGCACAAATCAACGAAGTCCCTCTTTCCTCTAATCCTATTCTCGAAAAACTTCACGCTGCAAAGCAACAGCGAATCAATAACATGTTACAGAAGCGAATGGCTTCTATGAATATGTCCGCTGTGACAAGAGATCCATTTGTTGCATTAGCAGAATGTTTGCAGGAAGAAGCGATTTTGGAACTTTGTTCGGATACGATCGGATTAGGAATTAATACGACAATCAATATTCTAAACTCCGCTGAGCTTAATTTTGGAATGGCCACAATTGATGGTATTTGTGTTTTTTATGAAGCAAATTCCAATGTAGGATTTGGTACGGATAGCATAGCAATTGAAGTGTGTCCTTCCAATCCAAATTCAGTTTGTGATACTACAATATATCCCATATTTGTTCATCGTCCTGATGAAACAATTACACTAGCCCCTAATATAATTAATGCTGAAGATACCATCACCGTATGTGTGGATGCGACCGTTTTACCTGGTGATTTTATAAGTGCGACGGTTATAGGAAATAATACTCAACTAGGAAATGCTTTTCCATTTGGAGATTGCATTTTTTATGAAGCGACAAAATTTGGTGGAACGGATGTGGTCAGTTTTGAAATATGTGATGACCTTTGTAATTGTGATACTTACGAAATCCCTTTTGTAATCAGTCAAGATACTATTGACATTCCATTTATGGATGATTTTTCTTACGAGGGCCCGCTGGTAAATGATAACTGGGTAACTGATGATGTATTTGTAAATAATACGATGGCGATTGATCCTGTATCTGTTGGCGTAGCAACATTCGATGGATTGAATCGAAGAGGTGCACCACATGGCGGAGGTTATGGCCCATCGGATGACTTGACATCTGCCTATTTAGATTTGGATGGATTTTCAGGAGGAAGTAATGTTTACTTAAGTTTTTATATACAACCACAAGGATTAGGGGAAGCACCTGCAGGGGCTGACTCTTTAATTTTGGAATTTAAAAACTCTAGTAACGAATGGATTTTGATTGATACTTTCAAGAATGAATCCATGGAAAGAGATTCTATTTTTGATATGTCTACTCCACCAGTATTTCTTGAGACTGTTCCTGCATTTCATTTCTTCTCCTACCATATCAGTCAACCTCAATATCTTTTTAAAGGTTTTCAATTTAGGTTTAGAAATTTTTCAAGCCGAAGTGGAAATATAGATCATTGGCATTTGGACTATGTCCGATTAAATAACAATGTAGATGGAAGTGAATTTTTAGATGATATTGCTTTTACAGAAATTCCTAATCCAATTTTAGAAACTTATACGAGTATGCCTTGGTGGCATTTCATTGATAATGTAGATGATGAAATTCCAACAGAAGATTTATTTATAGAAACTCATATTTATAATCATAGTGAATTTCCAAATACCGCCGAGAACTCAACTATTGACATTGTTGAATTACAGACAGGAACTAACGTTCTAACGAACTTGGGTTTACTGCAAGGAAATGAAGCAGATATCTTTCCTGGGTTTGCGCTATTTGATTTCCCAACTATCGCTTCTTCTGTTTATCCTACTTTTAAAACATCCATTAATAATGATTTTTCAAATACTGCAACATTACTTGAATTCGAAAAAACTTATAGTTTTAATGTAGGTGAAGAGAATCCAAATGTCAATCCTATTGTAGAAGATAACAATGTGGTTACGCATACTACTGTTTTTGATAATTACTTTGCATACGATGATGGAACTGCTGAAGGAGGATTTGAAGCAACAAAAAACAATGTACAGATTGCGATGGAATTTCATTCCAATGTGGATGATACACTTAAAGCGGTACAAATTCATTTTCCACATATCAAAGTCAATACGGATAACCAATTATTTAATTTAAGAGTTTGGATTGGCGAATTGGATAATACACCTGAGTATGATGGAATTTTACAAAAACCATTATACATTGATAGTTATCGAGATTCTTTAAATGGGTTTACCACTTACATTTTAGAAGATATTATTTCAGGAGATCGAACACCTTTGTTTATTCCTGCTGGGAAATTTTATGTAGGTTGGCAACAAGTTTCTGTTTGTGATTTAAATGAATGTATCGCCGTAGGTAATGATAAAAATAATCCTGATGGAATGCAATTCGTATCTTTTGATGCATTTGGTGACGGAAGCGTTTGGAAAGAAGTTTTAACTGTAAATCCTACTTTGAAAGGTTCGTTGATGATTCGACCAGTAGTAGGAGAAGGGCAACCTGAGGCGAGTGCTTCTACAGAAGATTTAACTAATCAAACACGATTTAGCATTTACCCAAATCCTACTCAAGGATGGTTAAAAGTAAATATCGAAAATGGTAATTTCAATCAATTTAATTACACCATTTTTGATGCGGTTGGAAAATCATTAGGAACAAATAATTTGACTGACCAGTTGGATATGGGTAACTTAGAAAATGGAATTTATTTTCTAAAAATCGTAAATAACAAAACCAATGAGGTGTTTAACCATAAGATTATTTTAGTAAAATAAATTATTATAAATTTGCTAAAATCAATAGTCACAAGGTGAGTAAGCTAATTAACTTTTCTAAATCTTCAAGATTTTACAATTTAATTAAGGGACTCACCTTGTGACTTTTTCATAAAAAAAATAAAAATATAACATGGATATCAACGTAACCGAACTTAAAGAAAAAATAGATAAAGGGGAAGACTTTATTTTTATCGATGTAAGAGAACCTCATGAATATGAAGCGTTTAATTTAGGCGCAAAATTGATTCCTGTAGGAAATGTAATGAATACAATTCCTGACTTTGAAGATCATAAAGAAGATGAAATTATTATTCATTGTCGCTCAGGTGCTCGTAGCGGAATGGCTCAACAATTATTTCAAGCTGCAGGATTTAAGAATGTTAGAAATGTATTAGGAGGTGTTTTGGCTTGGCAGGAAAAGTTTAGTTAATAAGGAAAGTCACAATTAATGATTCAGCCACGAAGGCACGAAGACACAAAGTTAGATTTTAAACTTTGTGTCTTCGTGTCTTTGTGGCTAACTTAGAAACTTTTTTTTTGCAAAAAAGAAATAAATGAAATGTCTAAAAATAAAAATTAGTGGAAAAGTTCAAGGGGTATGGTTTCGAGCGAGTACACAACGTAAGGCAAATGAACTAGGTATCAAGGGTATTGTTAGAAATCTTGAAAGCGGGGAAGTCTATGTGGAAGCGGAAGGAAGTGATGAAAGATTAGGAACTTTTATAGCATGGTGTCATCAAGGTTCTGAACTTTCAAGAGTGGATCAAGTAGAAATTTCAGAAATTGAAAATCAAAACTTTGAAGATTTTAAAATTGTACGATAGGAAAAAAAATAGGTAGGAGCACGCTCAAACACTCCTACCTGTAGCTATGAAAAAACCTAATGTATTATCTTTTTATAACAAAATATTTACAAACACGTCAATCCATCTTTTCTTTTGTTATTACTTTAAAAACGTTTCTTGCTTAAGGTTAGAATTACCTACGGCGTTGCCGCAGGCTAGAATATTTCGCCCTCTTCGGGGCTTCCACGGTTTTTGTCAAAGAACCTTATTTTTTTTCAATTAAAAATGATAATTCACTCCAACTTTTACACTTGCCATCATAGGAAAAGTTTTTACATCGTTTTTTTCAAATATAGGCGACAAGCTTTTTGAAAAAGATGGCTCAAAAGAAAGATAGGTAGACTTTGCAATTTTCACCTCTGCTTCAACCCCAGCCCCAGCCATAAAGTCAACGGTTGTAGATCTTAAATCTTTCAACTCTGACTTATCTTTTATCCGATTTTTTTTATGATAAAACATTGGAAAAGGGTGATCCACCTCTCTAATTTCTATATCAGAGTCTAATGTAAAACTGGTTAATGCACCTGCCTTTAATCCAATATTAATTTTGTCATTCCCTATTCTATATTTTGCTAAAATAGGTATTCCTAAAAATTCAATATTTTGAATACTTGATAGTTCAACTCTAAAAGGCATTCCTTCTTGAATGGTAAAACCTTGAGGTCTCGATAAGGTCACATCCGAATCAATATCACCCATTGGTGTTGCAATAGAAAGTACATAATCATTTTCCAATTCTCCAGTTAAAGGATTTTGTATTTCAGAATCAGAAGTATAATTTTTATCAATTCGATGCTTTGATTCTATTTTAGCTTTTGAATATTGAATACCTGTTTCGATACTCCACTTATCATTCAATTGGAATCCTATCTTTGCTCCTCCTCCAATTGTCCAATATTCTTTTTGTCGGTTACTTTTAAATTTATTTTTCCGTGCTTCCCCTTCAACCGAATCTTCAGAATATAAACTCCTCATTCCTAAGTTTTTACTAAAATACCCCCCAACATAAAACTTTGAATTAGACCGTTGAGGAATGAGATCAATAGTCGCAAGAGTGGGTACATTTAATGTAAAATCATTACTGGTACTTTTTGAGGATTCTGTTTCAAAAAATCTATTTGGCAAATTTTCGATAGCTAAAGCATTTCTATCTTCTTTGCTCATTGTGTTTGTGTTGCTGTTGTCAGAAACGATTTCCTGACTATTAGAAGAAATATTATTTTGCTCTGATGAAAAAACAATTGTACTACTTTCAACTTTACTGGACTCCACTTCTTGATTTAAAGTATTTGGGACAAAAGGAATTCCATCATTTTTTTTCCCACCAAAACTTCCTTCTCTATTTCCAGAAAAAGAAGTTGTACGTTCAAGGTGCTTTGTATCATCTCGTTGCACAACTCCTTCTTCTCCTTTTTGGAAATAGGGCTTAGGGCTTTGTTGATTTGAAATAGGGTGAATAGGGTGGCCTTTTTCTTCGGCAATTGTTGAATGAATTTCTTTTTGTTCTTTTTCCAACAATTCTTTTACAGATTCTAATTCTTGATTATTTAAATTTATTTCAGCTGTTAAATCATTGATTTGTTGACCTCTATTAAAAAACTGGTAGGCTAAAAATATGACCGTAAAGGATGCTGCAATAGCTGTCCATTTCCAAAAATTAATTGGGCGTACAATCGCAACAGGTGGGGCTTGAATATTTTCCTCTACCCTATCCCACACATCGACGGAAGGCACATCCCAACCATCATCAGATGGAAGGTCATCCATTCCCTCTAAAGATTTTTTAAAAAATCCTTCAAGGGGATCGTTTGGTAAATTTTTATCCATATTTTTATTGACTTAATTTTGAATGACGAATTTTGAATATTTCATTATCTGATAGCTCCAACGGTGATGTATTTACTAGGTTTTGATATTATGGTGTATATAGAATAAAAAAGGTTGCCTGATTATTTTATTTTTTATAAAAAAATAATCAAGTGAAGATAAGATGACATTTAAATGAAATACTTGTGAAAGAAAAGTGGAAAGCCGTAAACTAAAAATGGTGAGGAACAATACATTTAAGTTTGTCCTCACCATTTTTGATTAATCATTAATTAAAGTTCTTTTGCGAGATAACCGATATGAAAAAGTGCGTCACCTGCACTCACGACAGGAGCATTGTTATGACCAATGATATAGCCATCTCGATTAGCAGTTACGACTGCTTTATTTTCTCCATAAGGATCATTGAGAAATCCAAGAGGTTCGCCCTTACTGACTCTTGCACCAGAGTGTTGTATCCATCGAAATAATCCAGAATGTTCTGCACGTACCCAAGTAGACTTTTCAAAAACAATAGACTTACGGGTGGGTTCAGGAGCATCTTTTATCATTCCGAGGTGTTTCATAATTCGCTTGGTACCTGCTATTCCGTTTTCGATTGAAAAGCCGTCATATCGAAGTGACTCCCCTCCTTCAAAAACCAAGAAGGGTTTATTTTGACTGACCATTACCTTTCGGAGAGATTTATCAATTTCAGTTTTTTCAACTAAATAAGGTGCGGCGAATGCTTTGGCTAGTTCACTACTTTGTGCATGTCGTTTTGAATATCGTACTTGAGGGAAATTATACCGTGCTCCTCCTCCTGTATGAAAATCTATTCCAACATCTACCAATGGTAAAACATTTTTAGTCAAGGCGGCAGCTACCCTTGAAGCCAACGATCCTTTAGTGGTCCCAGGAAAACTACGATTAACATCTTTTCCTTCCGAGGCATCCCGAGAGAAGTTGATAAAACCATAAACATTTAACAATGGAATTGCAATCACACTTCCTTTTTCCAAATTATAAAAAAGTTTTTGCTCCACCATTCGTCGTACAATTTCGACGCCATTGATTTCGTCGCCATGTACTCCTCCAAGAACTAATAAGGTAGGCCCTGGATTTTTACTTCTAAAAACTTGTATCCGTAAATTAATTACTGTCCCAGACGGCAAACGAGCAACATGAAGTTGTACATTATCATTTTGACCGAGTTCGATTTTCTTTTTGTTTAAAATAAATTTATCGTCCATAGTTAATTTTGAATAACTGCTTTTCTGATTTAAAAAATGTCGAATGATGTTAATTTTTAGCCGCAGATAAACGCAGATTTTTTATGATTTTTCTATAATGCGTTTTTCGACAATCATAAAAAATCAGCGTAAATCTGCGGCTAAAAAACTAACATCATTCGACATTTTTAAGATAATTACACAGCTATATTTGTAGGTAGTTTTCCTTCTAAATCTTTTTCAATTGATTCAATAATATGTGCTGCAACATTTACTCCTGTCGTTTTTGAAATTCCTTCCAAACCAGGAGAAGGATTTACTTCCAAAACTAAAGGCCCTCGATTAGAAGGTAACATATCTACACCCGCTACTTTTAAACCTAAAATTTTTGTTGCTTCCAATGCTGTTCTTTCTTCTTCTGCTGTCAACTTAATGGCAATAGCTGTTGCGCCTCGATGCATATTAGAACGGAATTCTCCAGGTTGTGCACGACGTTTCATAGCCGCTACAACTTTTCCATCAACAACAAACGCACGTATATCTGTACCACTTGCTTCATTAATAAATTCTTGAACCATCACTCGTTCTTTCAAACTACTAAAGGCATCAATAACAGAAATTGCTTCCTGCCTAGTTGCTGCCAACACCACTCCCATTCCATGTGTTCCTGATAATAATTTTATCACAATCGGACATCCTCCTACTGCTCGAATCAAATCTTCCGAACTTCCTGAGTGATCTGAAAATGCAGTTTTGGGCATTCCCAAACCTGCTGTTGATAATAATTGCAAACATCGTAATTTATCACGGGAACGCAAAAGTGCATCAGAATTTGTTGCCGTATAAACGCCCATTAATTCAAACTGCCGAATAATCGCCGTTCCATAAAATGTAACGGATGCTCCAATACGAGGAATGATCGCATCAATATTGGTCAATACTTGATTTCCATAATAAATGATTGGAGTATCTTTTTCAATTACAATATTACATCGCATATGGTCTAACACTCGAACATGATGCCCTCTGCGCAAACCTGTATGCAATAAACTTTGGGTAGAATACAACCCTGGACCACGAGAAAGAATGGCAATATTCATTTTTAATAATTGTTTGGTTAGTGTAAGTACAATAAAGATAATAATTTCTAGTAATTTGATATATTTCTCTATCTTGGACTGCAGAAATAAACAATAAAAACCATGAGTAAGACCAACGAAATATTAGATAGTCCTATTGAAAGCTTCCCTCTTGACGATAAAAAAATCATTAATGGTTGGGCTATGTTTGATTGGGCAAACTCTGCTTATGCTTTAGTGATTACAGCTGCGATTTTTCCTGCTTACTTTAGCACCTTTGCTCCAGAAGAAGTTCCTTTTTTGGGAACTACCATAAAAAATTCAACTTTATTTTCTTATTCCATTTCATTTGGATATTTGTTGATTGCATCCATTTTGCCATTGCTAACTGGCATTGCAGATTACGCTGGTCGTAAGATGTATTTTATGAAAAGATTTACACTTATTGGTTCGTTGGCTTGTCTGTCATTATTCTTTTTTGAAGGTCCTTCAACTTTGTGGATAGGAGTTGGTGGTTATATTTTGGCTTTAATTGGATTTGCAGGTGGTCAAGTTTTTTATAATTCCTACTTACCTGTAATTGCTTCTGAGAAAAATTTGGATAGTGTAAGTGCCAAAGGATTTTCTTATGGATATATAGGAAGTGTAATTTTATTAGTTTTCAATTTAGCTGTAATTACCTTTCATGCAGAATTAGGTTTAGAACAACAATTTGCCACTCAACTTGCATTTATAACTGTTGGTTTTTGGTGGATAGGTTTTGCACAAATCTCCTTTGCAAGACTCCCCAAAGATACTCCACGTCCAGTTACTCAAGGAATTATAAAAAAAGGTTATAAAGAAATACAACAGGTTTGGGGACAACTTCAACACTTTCCTAATACCAAACGATTTTTAGCTGCATATTTCTTTTACATTTCAGGAGTCATGACCGTCATGATGTTGGCAACTATGTTTGCTAAGACTGAACTAGGTATGAAAACTACTAAATTGATTATTATTGTTTTGATTATTCAATTGGTAGCCATAGCAGGTGCATATCTTTTTGCAAAATTATCAGGTTGGAAAGGAAATAAATTTTCTTTGTTGACTATGTTATTTATTTGGATTGGAATATGTTTGGCAGCTTATGTTACGCAAGATGAAAATCAGTTTTTTGTTTTAGCGGGAGTCGTAGGTTTGGTGATGGGAGGAATCCAATCTCTTTCCCGTTCCACTTATTCAAAACTCCTTCCTAAAAACACAACTGATACGGCTTCGTTTTTTAGCTTTTTTGATGTGTTGGAAAAAACAGGAATTGTAATTGGGACTTTTCTATTTGGTTATATTGGAGAGTCATTTGGATTGCGGTATAGTGTTCTGTTTTTGATTCTTTATTTTGTAATTGGAATTGCAATCTTGTTGACGGTCAAAGTTGAAACACCAGAAGTTGTTAATGAATAATTTCGAGAGCACGGTGAATAAACGTTATTCGAAATTATTCATTCTTAATTATTCATTATTCTTGGTATTCGTAACATCCTACATCTGGAAATTCATTCATACCTCCAGAGGCTCTTAGAAATCCATCTAAATCACGTTGTATTGAATCAATGAATTCCGCTTCCCCTTCGGCTATCGACAAAGTATCTAAATGATAATCATCTTCATTCGGATCCAAAAATAGAGCATCATTATTATCCGCATTTTGGCAAGGATTACAGAAGTCAAAAAAGTTTTCAAAGCCTTCTTGATCTGTTAGTTCATCCACTCTTACAATACAATCCTCAAAGAAATAATTCAAGTCGGCTGTACTACCAGGATCACATTCATCTCCATTTTCCAAACTAATTTCATCACTCCTTGAGCCAAAGATTATCGAATTTTTAAAATTAGCATTTAAACGATATTCATCACAACTAATACATTGTCCCAATTCATTCTGCTCTAAACACAACCAATTATTCATAGATAAAGCAGCAGCATCGACACCGTAACTTGCCAAAGTACAATGCTTAAAATTATAATCTCCGCCATAAATTATTCGTACGGCATTTGAACCATTATTATAAAACAAACTATTTTCAGCATCTATTCTGCCTCTTAAACCAATCAATCCTGCATTTGAAGTGTTATAAATTTTAGAGTTTTTCAATTCAACTTCAGCATTATCGACGGCCATTCCTATAATTGAATTTTTTATTTCCAAATAATTAATTTTGTTTTTCCCAGCAGGATTAGTTCCTGCTACATATATTCCCCACCATTGTCCTGCTATATCCGCAAAAGGTTCTTCTAACCGATCACCTGTAATTATTACAGGATCATTTAACTCTCCATTTACGTTAAGTGTACTATTAAAAAAAATCAGTCTCCCATCATTAATCAAAAATTTCATATTATCCATATCAAAGCGGGGCGCAAGTCCACCATGCACATGAATTCTGGTTCCTGCAGGCATATTCACAACACAACTATCAAAAAATAGTACCCCATAAATAACGTAAGGTTTAGGATCAGAAAATTCAAATGTTGCTCCTTCACATGACAAAACATTTTCTTCTCCTTTACTAAATCGACTAGGAATATAATTTGCATTTTGTCCCCAAGCTTCCATCAGTACTTCTTGCGTATTTCCATTCGTTTCAAAAACCAAATAATCTTCAATTACAAATGGGCTAATTGAAAGTGGATTGTCAGGATCAATCGTGACTTCTCCAAAAATATATAAACTGTCATTTCCAGCTATCTCAATTTCTGTCGCTTCGTTTCCAGCTATGCCGTCCACATTTATTCGAAAGAAATTATTTGGATTATTTTTGATTCTAATTTTGCTGATTTTAATATCGTTTTTATTTCTGTTATACACTTTTAAAATACGAGTCGCAGAACCCAATTCCGTAAAAACAGTATCGAATCGAAGTGTATCCAAAGAAAATTCCAACATCACATCTGATGAAGTATCGAAATTATCGGTAGGCTTACAGGAAAAATTCCAGATGATTAAAAAAGCAACAATAGGTAATAAATATTTCATTTTTGATATGGTTGGTTCTGATCCGAATTTATGTTCACACCTTTTAAGTAGCGCACCATAATTAATTGAGTATTTTATAGCTATCTTTTTCCGCTATTTTTCCCTAAAAAATAAATCCGTAACATTGGCTATGCATTGATTTTTTAAGAAAAATTATCGAAAAAATCTTAGCTCTAAAATTACCCAATTAATCATGGTGCGCTACTTATAAAAAGTAAAATCAAGTTGATTATTGTGAAAAGTTAAAACCTTAATTTTTCACATTCTTAATTTTACGCAAAAATAAACCTATTGTTGATTTTTTCAAGGATTGAAGGAAATAGAAAATTTAAGATGTTGGTTGTATGGTTCCGCTTCGCTAATGGTTAAATGGTTTTGAAAAGAGTGTGAAACAATTTGGAGGCATAGATTTTATTCAAAAGTTCACACATTTTCCTTGGGAACACCCCTTGTCATTCCGAGCGAGGAACG
>Ga0114957_1004280_pt1 | contig 12386 bp, 20 predicted proteins | sample BantaG_FD_87175 | JGI IMG/M metagenome (GOLD analysis project Ga0114957, IMG submission 87175) | Marine algal microbial communities from Bantry Bay, Ireland - BantryBay_4 metaG | ecosystem: Host-associated > Algae > Red algae > Unclassified | place: Bantry Bay, Ireland | collected 2014-11-21 | reverse complement strand
GTCCGACGTGTTTCGTCTCTACGGCCGGTCGCTGACGCACGAGCGCTCGCACCTCCGTGACCGTGACCCGCGGTCCGTCCCTCGCACAAGCACAACGATGGCGGTGTCCAGCCAAGGCCGCATCCGTGGCTTCATGTCTTTGGTCGTACGGGAGAAGGCGTTGACGGGGGCCGACTGGCGACTTTTTCTTCAACATCTCTTTCCCAAGCTCGGCGTGTACACGCCTGGGGCCTCATGGGATCTACAGCCCGACAACTGCGTCGTGCTGTTTGACAACGCCCCTATCCATGACGCCGATGGGGACGCTTTCATGACGGCCAACGGTGTCGCGTTCCTCCGCCATCCTCCATACAGCCCCGACATGCAGCCGATTGAAGGCGTTTTCAACGATTTCAAGGTGATCATCAGAAATTTGGTCTACCTCAATCCAGCTCTGGTGGATGACCCCCACCTGCTGCAGGCGATGGCAGCCAGTTTTTTGAGTCAGCGCCACATTGTCGGGCAATTTGACCGCGTTGATCGGATTTTGGCAGCAGTTCGTGCGCAGTAAACACTTGCCTCTTTTCTCACCTTGCTGTCACGGACCCCACACAGACGACAAGCACGTCACGGGGGAGCATCACAGTGTCGTCCAGAGCACCGGCGGATGCGGCTGCCGTGGCCTGCGGAGACGGTTTGACGGCGGCGGTCTCGGCGGCGGCGCATCGCGCAGAACCCGTATTCCTGCCACCGCTGCGGTCGACGTGGGCGGCACGGGCTGCGGCGGTGGGCATTCGCTGCGCCTGTCGTGTCCGGGAATGTTTCGCGTTCGGACATCGGCTCGCGGGACCGGGGGCGTGGCGCTGACAACATCGTCGGGGGCAGTGGTTCCGCGTTCGAAGATGGGCGGGGGGTGTTGGAGACCACTCCGTCTGTGGTCGGCGCGTGGGAGGGATGGAGAGGATGCTGCAGCCGGCATCGGCGGCACCGTGGGGTGGATGGAGAGGACGCTGCAGCCGATACGGCGGCAGTGGCGGTAGCGCTTTAATTTGATGTCCCTGGGAGTGCCTACTGGCCCCAGTGACCTGAGTGGCCTGGAAGGGCTATCGGTGTTGGGGCTGTTGGTGTTGGGGGGGAGGGGATGTCGCCACCTTTGTCAGGGGGCGTGCATCTTTCAGGATACCGGCCGCCGACGTGGCGGTGACGCCGCTCAAGGCGGCGCGTGTGGGAGGCATACATCTTGGAGCAAGCCGAAGGCGGCGGCAGCAGCGGCCATTGCCGCGTGTGCCCCGGCGTCGGCGGCAGCAGAGGCGGCCCTGGCCGTGCGTGGGCCCTGCGCTTGCGGCTGCGACAGCCACCGCAACCATCACCGTTACAGTCGCTGCCACCACCGCCGCAATCGGCCGCCGCCCGCGCCACCGCCGCAGTGGCCCTCGTCTCTTTCGTGGCCGCTGCTTGCGCCAGCACGGCCCCCGGCGGGAGCGGAACGCGGGGCGCCGCCGGCCACCCGGGCTCCGCCATCTCTGTCGAGATAGCCGTCGCCGTCGGCACCGTCTGCGCTGCCGCTGTCTGCGCCGCCGCCGCCACGGCCGCGGCCGCTTCGCCCGATTCCAACGTCGCCACCACGGCAGACTGCCGCGGCCGCACGGTGCGCGCGCTGGCGACCGTTGGACGCACAAATAAAGGGGGGGGTGTGCGAAAGGTTGCTTCGACCAAGCAGCAGCAGCTGGACCAGGCGCCCATGGCTGTCAGGCGGCGATGGTGCAGCACCAGGCGGCGGAGGCGGCGGCGGCGCAGGTGGCGGCGGCATGGTATAGCAGCAGCAGGGGTTGTCGGGATCACACGTGTCGCCAGCGAGGCAGCCGAAAAACCAGACGGCGGTTGCTGCCAACGTCTGCCGTCGCGCCAGCAGCAGCCACCAGCCGGTGGTTGTCGCCAGCTTCCGCCTCCCCGCAAGCAGCAGCATCTGCAGCAGGCGGCCATGGCCGCCCCGGCGGCGATGGCGCTGCAACAGGCGTAGGCGGCGGCGGCGGCGCCCGGGGCTGTTGCTGTGGAGCAGCAGCAGCAGGAATTGCAACGTCATTGCCAGCAGCACCAGCAACACCAGAAGCATCGACGACAACACCAATTGCAGGAGCAAGAAGAGCAGCAGCTGTACCGTCAACCGCAACGTCAACGGGAAATGCAGGAGCCCGACGCCAACAGCAGCAGCAGCAACGTTAACAGCAACAAAAACGACAGAACAGCAGCAGCAAAAACTGCAGCAACAGCATCGTCAACCGACTCGACGTCAACGGGCACAGCAACGACAACATCAGAACAGCAGCAGGAACAACTGCAGCAGCAGCAACGTCAACAGAAACGACGACAACGGGAACAACAGCATCACGTTCTGCCAGAAGAGCAGCAGCAGCACTAACAGTGACAAAAGCGGCAGTCTCCATCCGGACGAGCGCAAGAGCCACCAAAAATTTGGCAAACAACAGGAGCAGCCTGCTCCTCTCGCAGCGGTCAACTCGAACGACAAAAGGCTGCCGCCGCACATCAGACAGCTCATGCACGCGCTGCGGCGGCGGTTGCGGCTCCGAACGTGGCGGCCGCGTGCACCACAGGGGCCGCCAAGTCGGCCCTTTCGGTGGTCCGCCGGCCGCCGGACCGGCCAAGGCGTCGGCTTCCAATGCGTGCCCACGCGCCAGCGAGGGAATGCGAGACTGTGCGCCCAGCGTGGTCGAAGACTCGGGCGGCCAAGTTGCAGGCCAGCCGCGCGCCCGTCGCTCGTGTAAGACGGCGGCATCGGCGGCGGCGCGGGGGGGGCGACTGCCGAAGGACGGGGCGATGGTGCGACCGGCGGCGTTAGGAAGGGGGCGACCAAGTCGCAGCCCGCCGCGCCGCCGCCGCTCGCGCAAGTCGGCGGCACCGGCGGGGGCGCGCGGGCGACCGCCGCGGTCGACGCAGCATCGGTTGTCACGTTGGCGAATGCAACCGCCGCGGAGGGGCACGTCGGGCCTGTGCCGGCCCCTGCCAAGCATGCGCCACCGCGGCGTCCGCCGTCTCCTCTGCAGCTGCCTACAGCGGAGCCGCCGGTGGGGCGCCCCGTAACATCCGGCGTGGTGACCAAACCGCTCTTCTGCACTTGCCGCTGCTGACGCCACTGTCGGCAGTGCCGATGCCGCCGTGACCGCCGGCGGTGGCGGTGGCTGCGGCGGCGGGGAGGGCGGCTTGTCGCCCGCCAGCGCAACTGCACGACCCTTGTGTGTGGTGAAGGTTGTAGTCCAAAAAACCAGAGGCAATGCATTTAAAAATGTCCCCCCTCTACTGGGCACCATCATAAAACGGGTGGTTCGACACGCAGCTACCACAGGCAAGCGCAGTTGGCGTGTGCTGCGTGCAAATGGGGTACTTCTCATTCTCGTTTTGAAGGTCCCAGCGTGACCAAAAGCAGTCGACAACTGCGTCCAGCATCTGCACAAACACGTTCATGGCGACGGATGACGAGGGTTGCTCGGTGGGCTCGTGAAACGCCGAGGTGAAGAGGAGTAGGAGACCGCGCTGCGTGAAGCAGCCAAAGGGCGCGGGGTTGAGGGTTGTCTCCATACGATGACGCCAGTGGATGAGCGAGGCCACGTCCTTCTCAGGGCACATTGCAAGCATCAGGTTGGCGGCCTCCCACAGGTCAGCACGGCAGAGGAAGAGGGACTCATCGCGAAAACGCGGCTCCAAGTCCACGTCGGGATGCAGAGGACAAAGCAGAAGGTCTCCGGCGTCCCCCCGGGGAGGAGAGGGAACGACCGTCTCCATAAGGGAGTGTTGCAGGGGGGCTGGGGACTGCGGGAGGGTGGATGGCGCCGCCACGGTGAAAGCATGCGCCACGGGGCAAGCGTGCAGCAGAGATGTCCGTCCCAGTGTGGTGTCCTCGCCTTTCGTTCCTCCGTGGCGGCGGCATCGCACAGTTGTACAGGCAGCTGCCGAAGTCAGCAACTGATCGGCGTTGCGGCGCAGGTGCGCGGGCAGATGCTGACCCGAATGGGTGCGACACCGGCCGTACTGGTACAAACCGGATGCATGAGTGGCGAGAGTCTGGTGAACTACGGACTTTAGCACTCGTGGAGCGTCTGTGAGGCACAGCGCCCGAGACAGACGGGAATTTGCGGGACTGGCGCGCAACGCAATCGAAATTGGGGCACTGTGTCAAGCTGTGCTTGCCTGTCTTCGCGCCATGAGGTTGCCACAGGCGAGCACGCGGCCAGCAGGCAGAGTTCTTGCTCGTTCGCTGGTTGAGGCCATCTGCTGGCTCGGGTTGGCTCTGCGTGTCACAGGTGACAGCTCAATGGCTGCACGCAACAGTGTCAGATCGGGCACTTGAAGTTTCATTCGGATCAAGACGTGGACAATGGCCCCCCTTCTCACCAGCTCTACGGGCAGTACCGAATGATTGTGTCGACAGGCACTTGTCAAAATATTGTGTAAAACAAACGTGCTTTGTGGCGTCTCCACGCTCGCCGAGTTGTAGGTGCACCTGTCTCATGCGTTCACTGCCTCTGACCGTACTTTGTTGTCTGTGTTCCGCAGTCGGCTGTGCTGTTGGGGCTGTGACTGCCGGAGCAGGCGAGAAGAAGACGGCGGGAACAGATAACTCGGCGTCAGGGGATATGCGAGGTCCTGCTCCCTTGCATCTGAGCATGAATTTTCATGAAAGTCCGCCATGCCGTCATTCAAGCGGTCCCTGCGGCAGAGTGTCCATTCGCTTGGCTCCATGAATAGGCGGGACTCAATCTCTGTCGACCATTTGATTTTAAGCACGTTGCAGCCCTTCTTTCTTTGAGCCGGTGTAAAGGTGAGAATCAGAACAGCAACCCCGCAGGCGCCTTCTCGTGCAGAGCGCTCTGCAAGAGAAGGCGCCCGAGTACCCTCTTCGTCACTTTGTGCGCGGCAGCACCGAGCTCCTGCCTTCTCCAGAGCAGGTCCTCTGCACGATGTCTTCATCCGGAACTCATTCGAAGATGCCGCCTGCTCCCGAGCCATCGGCACCTTCTTCTGGTGCTTCTCATCATGCAGACGAATTTTGTTCAACATGCGGTGCAGTGCTGCACCGCACTCGCACAGACGACCCCGCTTCACAGTATGTGCATGTCTCCGTACGTTTTGGTCCTTGTGCTGTTTCTTCGAGCGGCGGCGCTGTTCTGCATGTCGGCAACGACGCATGGCAGCTGGGAGCCCGCTGCATGTGTCTCTCGGCGCTATGTACAAGCGGAGAAGGTGGTGGTCGTGTGCGAATTCCTCCTGGAGCTCGTGTGTGGTTCGAGTGCCCTTCCTGTGGACTGCTGTTTGGGTCCGGTGCAGACTTTGACCGGCACGACTGTCGTTCCCAGGGCAGTTGTGGTGCAGTCTGTTCATCCGGGATGGCCACGTCCGGAAGAGGCTCGTCACGGACGTGACAGGGGCACCGAGGTGTTGACTCTGTCAATGTAGCCGCGGTTGCGGTCCTCCTTGCAGCGGGCCTCTTCATAAGGTCGATGACGCCGCATAGTGCATCGTAAGGGTCAACCTGACGACGGGCGACGTCCTCGATTGGGCTAACACCAGTCACTGCGGCGTGGAGATATCGCGGTGCGTAGCGCGACGATGATGAGTGGGTCTGATGATCGGGTGCCACTCTGTGGGGTACGTTTCTCATGATGATATTGTTTTGTGCGGTGAGGCGATGGTGAGCTGTGTGTGAGAGTGGTAGTGAAGCCCGTACGAGTGGGTAAGGTCGCGAGGTAGCGTTGCCAGTGGTCTTTTCCAGGTGTCGAGAAGCCCACGCTGATGGAGAGTGAGGCTTGCCATGTTTGCGTTCCTTCCTCGCCTTGGATTGCTGTCTTGGTGTTGTGTGTCTTTTCGTTCGGTATGTGTGGTGCCGAGCAGAGTGCATATGGAGCCGGGGGTGGATGGTCGCCGCTGGCGACGACCGGCCGCGGCAGGGCTGAGTCGGGTCGAGTGTTGTGGGCCTATCAGTGACGTGGCGGTAGCGGCGGCGATGGCGGCACCCTGTGCGGCTGGCTTTCTATTTGCTGTTCCCCCCTCTTCTTTCGCTTTCCCTCACGACACGACGGGCGTCCCCGCCCCCGTCGGTCTCACACGGCATCTTTTGGCGGCTGGGCGACGGCGTCGAGGTGCGCGCACGCGGCGCCCGGCTGCCGCGACCGAGTCCACCGGCTGAGCCACATCTCCTTTCCAGGGTTGACCAAATCCGGCCTCCCTTTGTTGCCGCAGCTGTCGTGACCTCCGCCGCATCAAAGTTTCCCTCTGTCGCCGCTAACCAAGCACGCAACCAGGCCGGCAGCCCCAGGCGGACCGCACGCGCCGGCCGTCGCCGTCGCTCCCAACCACCGCCACGCCGGCCGTTGCGACCTCTGGCCACCTGCGGTGTCATCCACCGCACACTCGACTCGAACCATGGCTGCCATGTCAGCGTTGTTGCTCCTGGAAGCGCGCCCTGTCGCCGGCACCGTCGCGCTCGTGTCGGTGGTAATGCTTCCGACGACGGCGCTAGCCTCAGTGTCGGAGGCGCACAAGATTGACGCCGAGGACGCGACAAAAGCGGCCGGCACAGACGACAGAGGCAACGCGGTGTCCCCTCAGCCCGATGGCGCAGTAGGCACACGGCCACCGCTGTGGCGACACGTGACCGGGCGTCTGCCATCTAGAGCCTGTTGCGCGTGTACGTGGCCACGCGTGCCGCTTGTCTCGGCCGGCACCGGGTCCACGCGTCTGTCGTTGGTGCTCCCGAACAGTTAGGTGGAGTGGGGCGGTGAGCCGTTGTTCAAATGTTAGTGCGACGGTTGTCAAAGAACGTACGCACATAGCGCGATGCATTTTCGCATCGTCCAGGGCCACGTCCCTCTTGTACGGCAGCTCGCAACGGTCGTATGCGTGCACATCGGACGTCCGCGCGACGAGCATCCACACGTCGTCTCACCTCTCTGAAACGCGACGTACGTGCAGACAGAGCGCGCCACCAGCGCCCCGAACGCGTACGTGGGCAGTTGCTGCCCCAGGATGTTGCGAAAGTCGCGAAGGCAGCGGCGGCGGTGCCGCGGGTCCTGACAATAGCGGAGGCGGCGCGGCGGCGGCGGAGGCTTGGAAACCCGGGGGGCGGGGCATGTTGGGCTTACGCATCAGCAATGTAGGCCGAAGGAGTCTGCTCTTTCGGCCAGCGCGACCCCATGCCTGTTCCCGCGCATTCGCGCTTGTATCACCCTGTCGCGTCAGCACCTCCACTCCGGGCACTCATCCACCGGCCACGCCAACGGGAAGGCCAGTGGCCACGCCAACCGCTGGTCGTGCTGGAGCTGAGCATGATGCGGGTGGCCGCCATGCCTATCACGCGCCAGCGTCCTTCTCAGAAGCACAGAGACCACGGCACAGTTGAGAGAACCAGGAAGAGAAAAGCAAGGGAAAACAATTGAAGTGTGTGTTTTTCCAAGAATCGAACCCCGTTCAGGAATGTGCCCAGGATACAGTCGACTGAGTCGGAGTGACACTTGCGCCGCACGGGGGATGTCGCGGGTTCAAAGGCGGCGGCAGCTGCGCATGATGGAAAAGAACCAATGCGAAAAAATGGACAGGATGGCGTCTGAGTCGATGACTGAACGTTCACAGGGATCGCACTCTGGGGGATCGAGTCTCTACAACGGAAGGGATGCCTCAAAATCGGTTCCCCACTGTATGTACAGACGCAGTGAGCGTTGCAGCCCAAACGGGCGTGCCCTTCATTGCGTATCGCACCACAGAGAGGCCAGAGAAAACGTCAACGCACCTGCGATAAGCCCGAAGTCATGCCTTCGCAGCGCAACGCGGCAGCGACAATGCTCTGTCGGTGCGAGGTCGAAGTGCTGGACAAAGCCGAACAATGGGTGCAGCATACAGTACATTGTACTGGCACTGCGTACTTCTGGATCATCACGTGGTTTGCAACGGTCATGTCCACGCGCTTTGCCGCGGGAGAACCGTCTCGATCGTCGAACCACTTTCCAGATCCTTCTATGCGTCAAATTTTCTCCGGAGGTCCGTCCATCTGTCATGAACGTGAGGCCAGGAGCGCCTCAATGACTGTCCGATGACCTGATTGGGCAGCGCCGAGATCCACTTTCCTCCGTCGTTCCAACGCCGCTGACGTTGTCAGCGTCGTCGGGTCTGGCGGCCATCCTCATCCCGGTCACATCCCCATCGCGTCCATCCCCATCGCGACCATCCCCGTCGCGACCATCCCCGTCGCGACCATCCCCGTCGCGACCATCCCCATCGCGACCATCTCCATCGCGACCATTCCCATCACGACCATCCTTATCGCGACCATCCTCATCACGACCATCCCCCCCGCGGCCATCCCCTCCACGGCCATCCCCTGCGCGACCATCTCCACCGCGGCCATCCCCACTGCGGCCATCCCCACCTCGGCTATCTTCACCACGGCCATCGTGACGACCGCCATCCCCACCGCAATCTTTGTCACTGCAGCAGGTCACAGCGGACATCCTCACCCTATCATCGAGGCCACTGCCACTGCGGTCGTCCACACCGCGAGTTTCGCCGCTGCGACCTTCATCGCACCACGGCCATTGTCATCAAGGCCATCGTCTCCACCGCCATCGTCACGACGGATCGTCACCACGCCCATAGACACTGCGTCCATCGTCACCACGGCGCGGCGCGGCCATGGTCATCGTGAATATCACTATCTCGGCTACCCCCACCGCGGGCATCGCCACAGCGGCCAACCCCACTGGCACCATTAAGCTCCTGTCACTTGTGCACCGGGAGTTCGCTGAATGTTCGGGTGCCAGTGTGAGGGCTATTGTTCTTTTTGCGTGGTTGTGGTCTGTTAACTGGAGACTGACCGACCGGCACTCGCTAGTCGCAGATGATCTCATGAAGGCATGTTGCTCTTGCACTTTTATCTGTTTCATCCCGCTACCCGGCCCCATTTACCTCTCGCTCAGATCATCACATGAAGAAGATGCACGAAGCCTCAAGAGTGTAGGTTGCAAGCGGTGACCGTGCTCTGGGTGTGCGGAGGGCGCGTGGCAAGCAGGTGTCTCAGGAGTCGTGATGGTACCGCCAAGCTTGCAAAGACGCACCCTGCCCTTAGCGGCTCGTGTGTGGCCGCCTAGTTGCACGCACATAGTCTTTTGCATCTGATGCTGCTTCATTCGACCTGTGTGCACAAGAAAGTCCCTCTCGCGTGCTGGGTGGCTTTCCGACACGAGCGGTCACCAACTGCGGCTTAGACGTTGCATGAGCGTGATGAGAACAGAGGCCGTTATTGACTCTCCTAATACAGACGATAAAGTCGTGCGATTGCCCGCCCCTTGTTCTCAAGAACAATGGCCTGGTTCTTTTTGGACGCGTCCTCAGGCTTCTAGGCGGCCGTCCAACACGTCTCCCACCAGCCCGGCAACTTAGCGCAGGGGTGCCTCCGTCGCCGCGACCTCTCCTGGGCGAAGATGAGGAGGCTTCGGTGTTACTCACTGGCTTGCGCTCCCACCTGCGCTGCCAGGGTCCGCTGGCTGCTCAAGCCGCACTGCCATGGCTAACCGGAAGCTCAAACCGACCGCCTCGGCTTCGGCGAGTTGTCGTGCCGCGGTGGACGCCTCCTTGGCCGCAACGGACCCCCCATGGAGGAGGCCGCGAAAGTACCCTTGTCTTGTCGTCTTTGCACCTTCGTGTCTTGTTCGTTCTCTTTCCTGTGTGAAGTGTGGCGGGGCGGCGACTATTGGGCACTGGAATCGGCCACACGGCCTGTCGGCCGACCGGTCTTTCTGTCATTATCGGAGCTTCGACTCGGAGCGCGTTGCCCGTGTCTCTCGAACTGTGGGCACCCCTGTCCCTGTCCCGCTTCCGCTGTCTCATGCTTCAAACTTTTTTCATCCACCGGACGCGCACTGCCCGCCTCATCCCACCCCGTCCGGGGATCCGCAGTATCCAGTCCGACGCCAGAATTTTGCGCCCGCCCCTGTAAAGAACAGATGGTCATCAATAAAGCATCCGACCGCCGCGACCCTCCAACAGCGTGACTGCCAATCCCTCAAGTCGACGATGAAGCATGGCGCATACCAACGCCACGGCATCAAACACAAATAATCATACGATAAAAAACGTTGAAATGCACCAGGGGAGGGCAAGCGAAGTCGCGTGCAGCAAGCGGGCGCACAGCAATGGTTCCTGCTTCAACTGCGCGAGTCGGACATAGCCCAGCGGTCGCAGGCCGGCACCCGGGTTAAACGCATGTGACCGAACTGATGACATAAGTCGTGGAAAGAAGAAGCGCCACGGGCGCCTCACCGACAACCGTCCTCAGCCAAAATCTCGGCGACCACCAGCCGAAAGCAGGGATGCTCGACTGGCAACCTGTGACAACAAAGGAACTTCAAGTGCGGGCCGCCCAACGCATGTTGCGTGAGTGGATGCGCTTGTTGCGGGCCGCGAGAAGTGCATGCATCGTGGGTTAGTTCTTTCGAATCCAACAACATCAACACAGCGAGAGTGTAACCTCCCCTCTTGATCGAACGTTAGAGGACTGTCATACCTCGCCAAACAGCAGCTCAAGCCTGGGAGACAAGACTGGCCTCCCACTCAGTGCAATGGGCTCGGCGTCATTTTCGTCAACAATGCTCTCAACCGTTGATTGCAGCAGGGGGAATCATACCTGCGGGAGAGCCACTGGGGGGTTCCCAACGAACATCGTACACGGGGGAACGACAAAGGCGAAGAAACGATGAGGGCGGTCATCACGCCAGTGTTCTGGTCCGACCGCGGTGAGCACCACAACGATCACGGTACAGTCTTTCTCCATTCTTGTCGCTTCCGTTCTTGTCCAGGGGGGGATAGCAACGAACGCGGTCGACCGGCCTCTACGGTACAATCAACAGCGATCGTGACTCCCGATCATCGTCTTCTGCACGAAAAATGTGGGCTACTTTGTGGTCGTACGATCGCCATAGAGGGTGGACAGCATTGGAGAAAGACTGTACCGACATGACACGAAAACCCAATCGGCTGAGATCGCCACAACAATCTCGTCGACATGGGCCACTATTGGAGAAAGTGGGCTACACCAGATCAATTTTTTCTATAACGCCCGAACCGCACATCGGTTCGATCGACATGAACGAATCGCACCAATCTGGGTGGCCGATTCTGGTCATGACCACTGGCACGAAGAATGTGGAGTTCAAAGATGCCGAAGGAGCTCAGCCTCCGGACTGCTGGGCGCCATCAATTTGTTTCCTTTGATCGAACAAATGGCGGGGTCGTCGCAGATGGTGGAGCAGCTGGCAGCGTCGCCCACGGCACTGGCCGCGCCACAATAGCATGGCGCCACCTTTCAGACCAAACGAACCCCAAGAGGGGGGTACGGCTCCCCTCGCCTCCAGAGAGAGTCAGGGAAGCAGCAGCAGATCGCTGACAGCGTCACAGAAAGCAAGAATTGTCACCTGTGCCGACAACGGTGTTGCTCATGAGCTTTTCGATCACGGCCGGCATCGTCTGGCATGCGGTGACAGGGTGCTTTCTGGCGTGGGCTTTCCTGTTGCCAGTCCGTTGTGGGCTCCTCCTAGTATACACGAATACCAAAAACTGTCCCAATTGCATGCCCTTCGTCGAGACCTCGCTCCCATCCGATGCCGAGGTACTTCCCTTCGAGCAGCCACTTCTTGCGGTCCCATCTGCGACCGACAAAAGCACCCCACTCAATGAGCAAGGCCGTACACATCAAGGTGACCATGTCTTTCGTGCACACGCTCCAAGACATGTTTCGAGACTCGAACCATGGCCGAAAGACGCTTCAAATATCGAGAACAGCGTCCTCCGATTGGTTGCATGAGATTTTCGTGTCTGGAAGGAGTTTCTCTTGGCACGCCAGGTGCAAAAGTGCAGGCGGAAATGCCCCATTCCGGAACTGGCATCGTACCGCCTTCGTTCAGTTCGTACGTGCACGTGCAGCCCATGTTGTCATGTTACTTTCCTGTACGACCGTTTACTTTCAGGGCTGCAGTTGTCCCGTGGACACTGATTGTGGAGAGGGTCACGGAAACCGCGAGCAAGATGCGGTTGCGTCTCCATGACGTGAAACGATTGCAAACGTGGCCCGCGAGTTGGATGATTCCAGCTTGAAAAGTACCACCATGGTTTCGTGGCCTGGTCCTGGGCTCCAGATCGGGCCTGCTGTGCACGCTCGATTGAAGTATTTTGGCAGCAATGCCCGTAGGGTCGGTGTCGAAAGCAGATTCGGAAATCTTTGGATCTTCATCATGGTGTGCTGGCCCATATGAGACACCTTTCCTCCTTCTCCGCCCTTCCCCGTCCCCCCCCCCAACCCCCCCCCCCCCCCCCCCCCCCCCCCCCCCCCCCCCCCCCCCCCCGCTTTC
>Ga0114957_1004279_pt1 | contig 12395 bp, 10 predicted proteins | sample BantaG_FD_87175 | JGI IMG/M metagenome (GOLD analysis project Ga0114957, IMG submission 87175) | Marine algal microbial communities from Bantry Bay, Ireland - BantryBay_4 metaG | ecosystem: Host-associated > Algae > Red algae > Unclassified | place: Bantry Bay, Ireland | collected 2014-11-21 | reverse complement strand
CTAATCCTCCAGCCTGAGCGGAGCTTTCGCCTATCTTAAAAGAGGCATAAAAATATTTAGAGCATACATGAATAGAGATGATACACCATGGCAGTAAAAACAAAACCGTTCCTAGTATATCGATAATGGCTTTTTTACGATCAGACCATTTAGAATAGAAAAGGTCTACTCTTACGTGTTTATCATTGGCGAAAGCATAACCTCCAGCAAGCATAAAACTAATGGCAAAAAAGTAAGTCTCTAGTTCGGTAACCCATATAAATGATTTTGAAAATACGTATCTCATAATAACATCTACCATAATCGTAATCACTAATAATGCAGTGCTCCATGAAAAAAAATCGCCTATTTTTTTATTGATCAGTTGGAGGAAATGAGAGACCTTTTGCATATCTCCTCAATATAGAAAAGCTTTTGCTATTTTTGAATATGCAAAAACGCCTAGCTACTTTATTATGGATCGGAATACTAAGCTTATCCTCTTGTGATTTTGATATTCCTAAAGGGAATAATCCGAGCCCACAGCAACAAAAAGTAAATTCTATAAATACTCCGGTACAGGCTAGTCCTGTAAACAAAGTAGAGAAAGGCAGAGATACCTGGCAGAGACCGAGTGTGATTTTATCAAAACTCGGAAATGTAGAAGGTAAAAAAATCGCTGATATAGGAGCGGGCTTTGGGTATTTTACCTTTTTGCTTTCTGGGCGTAACGCTGAGGTACTAGTGGTAGAGATCGATCAGGAAATGATAGATTTTATTAGTAGTGTGGTAGAGGAGCAAAGTAATCCGATTTATAAGAAAAATATTTCTTATAGATTTGTAAAACCTGATGATCCGATGCTAAATAAAGATGAGGTTGATCATGTGATGCTCGTAAATATGATGGGCTACTTAGATGATAAATTATCCTATTTAAAGATTTTAAGGAAGGGCTTAAAGCCCAATGCTCAGATAAATATCGTAGATTTTAAAATGAAACGCCTTCCTCAAAATCTGGAGACCCCGAGAGCAAATCGAGTGTATGCCGATATTACTGAGGAGTTATTATATGAGGCTGGATATACGGATATCGTAGTAGATGATACCTCGCTAGAGTATCAGTATATTATTACAGCAAAGAGTCCTTTTTAGAATTTAGATTTACTGAATATTGTAATAATCTTCTGTACCTCTTCTTCTAATCTCCGATCATCCTTATCTACAGACGATTTCCAAGTATGCACGTAACCCAGATAGGTCATTCCTAAATACTCAGCGGAGTTTCTAAATGGAACATGGAATCCTTCTACGATTCCTGATTCTGATCCGACACTTACAGCGGCTAGTTTTTTACCCTTTAGTTTATAGCCGATATCTTTACGATGACGCAAACAATCTGATAGGCGATCAAAAAATGCTTTCATGATACTACTCATTGCATACCAGTATACGGGAGTTACAAAAACTAAAGTGTCATAATGATCTGCAATGTGCTCGATCAATGGTATAAAATCGTCTTCCTTATTTTTGAATTCGTAATCAAAAGGCCCGATCGTTTTTGTATTTAGATCTATAACATCACCCTCTATTTTAGAATGTAAGAAGTCTACAACTAGTGATGTATTTCCATCTGATCTAGAACTGCCTTGGATAATTACAGTCGCCATTATACTCCAAACTGAGTCAAGTGATGATCTAGGTGTTTAGAGAACATGACATTCCATTCTTGACTCGATAAAGGTCCAAAGGAATGAGACTCTTTGTTTTCAAAATGAGTAGAGCCGAGTGCCTGAGTTTTATCTAGATAATCGATGAGCTTTTTTTTCTCAGCTTGGAAATCTCTCCTATCTTTTATAATAAATGCCGGAGCTGTCTTTCCATTTTTAGGATAAGGCTTAGGACCGACTACTGCTTTTTTTACAAATAACTTAAGGAAGAACCTTCCCATTACACCTGGCTTTTTATACTGGTCAGTATACGCCATATCATAGGCGACGTTTAAATGAGCAAGCATCTGATCCACAGTCATCTTTCCCCACTGAGGGATAGTTTCTGGAGTGAGGGTATCGATCCGATTTATAATTTCTTGGACATCGCCGTTTTTAAATATGTTTTTCATTATGAGGGTTAATTTCGATGTTATTTTATAAGGGTAATGTTTCCAGTAAATAGTTCTTCTTGCCCATTCGAAAATAAAACATTTAGCCTAAATACAAAAATACCGGGATTTAATTTCTCCCCTTTAAAACTGCCTTCCCATAACATTGATGGATCTGTCAGTAATTTATTCTGCTGATTATACATTACGTTACCCCAGCGATCATATATGGTTAGATATTCGGCAAGAGCTTTAGGATCGTTAGAGAAAATAGTAAAGTGATGGTTTTGGCTATTCTTTTCCTGTGTAATGATATTAGGAATATAAACATTAGGATTAGTGAGTTCAATATTTAGACATGCTAGTACATGGCAATCAGTGTGGAATTGTAAATCCGCACAAAGTAATCCCGGCTCAGAAATTACAACGATATCATTATTAGTTTCAATAATACTATCATTTAATATCCAGGTAATACTATCTATAAGGACATCAGGTTCTATTCCATAGGAATAAGACGAAGACTCTCCAAATGGAATTATAGATAAACCCTCAATAGTAGCTGTGTAATCTATGCCTGGTAAAATGGTAAAAGACTCCGTAGTCCCACAGCGTTCTTGATTAATAACGGTAATCGTATGGGTTCCAGTAGATAGGTTAATGGTCAACGTAGGATCTATAATATTATCATCTATTAAATATTCAAAGTTGTCTATAGGGTCGGATGTCAGAATTAAGCTTCCAGAATTATTAGAAACACAGGGTGGAGGGAGTAAGAGATATTCAAAAGAGGGTAGACTTATAAAATCTAATTCGATACTAGTAGAAAAGCTGCACATGTTAGCGTCGATATAAAGAAGCTCGTAAGTCTGAATCCCTTCGCCTACCAATGATAAATCAATACTTCCGTTTTGATTGATACCGTCACCGCTCCAGGTTAAACCATTTGATAATTCACCATCATCAAAAAGACCAGTAAGGATTATATCTTCTGAAAATGGATCTAAGCAATAGATACTATCAGAACTATTTATACTTAGTAAATTTCCAAAACAGGGAATAGTACTACAGTTGATTATTGTAGATATAGATGGACAAATACAAGAGGAGTTATTTATTATTTCGATTTGGTAAGTTGTTTCTAGATCTAGATCTTCAATAAAAAGCTCGTTACCATTAAAATTAGTTATTACTATCTGGCCATCAATTAATACGGTAAAATCACCATTACACTCAGAAGGATCTACAGTCCACATTAAGTTTATAAAATCGACTCCTGCAAAGCAATCAACTTGAGGTGTTCTAGCGGAATCTCGAACCATTACTGTGGCAGTTACAGGTATAGAAGAACATTGATTAGAGGCATTAAGGGTAAAGAAATATTCACCTGTGGTTTCAAAATTTATATCAAATGGTCCTAGATCGGAAAGAGAAATAGATGCATTAGTTTCCCAAAGAAAAATATAGTCCATATCTATTTCTCCATCGTATAGTAAATTCCAGCTATCGCCGAGGCATATCTCATCGATAAAATCTAAACTTAAAATCGGAGGCGTCTCTAATATAAATTGGATGGTAGAATTATAAATACAATCTTCAAAACTCAGTATAGCTGTTATCAATGAATTCCCAGTCAGATTCTCTGGGTTGACTAATCCACCGGTAGAGACTCCTACTCCTGACCATATGATCGTCTCTGTTCCATCAAATAAACTAGTATCATATTCTAAAATTAATTGGGCAGGAATGGATTCTGCATTTGTACAGATAATGGTGTCTATAGGACTAATAATATCTAAGATTACAGGTGGACAATCTATTGTGGAACAGGAAATGCTTTCTGCAGTTAGTAAGCAAGCTGTTGTATTACTGGAGGGGAGTACTGTAAATAGTACGGTACTATCTACCGGTAAGTTATCTATAGTGTAAGGTGGAGAAGTAACGGTCTCCTCATAAGTGCCATTTAGAACAATATCGTAACTACTGTAAAGGGTATCTGTGACCCAGCTGATCGTTATACCATTAGTCGATTGTAATAAACAGATGAGTTCTAAAGAAGGAGGATTCTGAACCGATACAGAAATATCGTAAGTATAAGTACCGCAAAAAGGATCTGTAATTTCTATGGAAATATTTTTTACTCCTGGTTCTTCCCATCCCAGAGCAAAGGATCCAGGCTCATTTTCTAAGACTAAGGAAGGATTATCAAAAAAGGATTCTATGGTATACTCTGATGAGTATCCTTCTACAACTAATAACGTAGTATCACCTGAGCAGACGATGTTTTGATCAATACTTAAATTTAGAATCGGTTCTTCGAAAATAAATATCGTATCAAAGGCTTTAGAAATGCAATCTCCATTATTTAATTCTAGGGTATAACTAAGTATATGCAAACCAGGTCCAGCAGCGATAATATCAAATGTCCCGTTTATAGAATCTAAAATTCCTGGTCCATTATAATATTCTAATCCGATATTCCCAGCATTATCCATACCTTCTAAAGTATATATCGATGGGGTACTATTAATACAAAGTGTATCTGGTAGATTATTTTGTAACTCTAAATCTGTAGTCGGGCAGTCAGGAATGATACATATCATCATAGTACTTACAGGACCACAAAGTCCATCTCCGATGACTTCTATTTGTATCATCTCGCCTGGATTTACATCCAATATTTGATAAGAGCTACCATTTAAAATCCCTGAGCCTCCCATCACATTATTTACCGTATATGATGAAATGTTAGGAATGTCATTCCAGTCAATGGTTAGATTTGTACCTTCTACTAAACAAGTATATGCAGGGAAAGTAGGGTTTTCAATAACTTCAATAGTGGCCACAACATTGTATGAATTACAACCGTCATCTAAAAAAAGTTGAATGTTCTGCATACCGATACTTGACCAAAATACTTCTATATCCGTAGGCTGTTCTAAACTACCAGACACTAGTGTAACGCCAGGGCTAAAGTCCCACATAAAGGCATCATAGGTAGCGGGGATATTAAATGCTGATACGGTGATGATCTCATTAATGCAAACGATCAAGGTATCTAAAATAATTTCTGGAGGAGAGGAACCTAGTACATTTACATTAAAACAGACTTCAGGGCTGACAGCACAGAAATTAGAAACGGTATAGCATACCTGTCCTCCTATTCCAGTCCAGTCTACTTCTATCAGAGATGAGCCTTGTCCTGATACTATAAAGGCATCTGGAGGCACACTCCACATAACTGTAAAGTCCGCAGGATCATAAGGGGTGAATAATAATTCGTAAGTGACGATGTCTAAATTACATACATCACCGTAATCTTCCACAGTATTAAAATTATATCCATAATCATCAAGAGGTAAATCAAATGATTCTTCTTCTGAACATGTAACTCCGAGATATTCTAATGTATAATTTACGCTATATGCACCTGATAGATCTCCAAAAATCGATAACATATTAGTAGTGCCATTAATAAGGGCTCCTTCGTAATACCAGTCCCAATTAATTATTTCGCTACCATCTAGTGGAAGGTCTGCATTGACCATTGGGTTTAAAACCAATTCTACTCCGAGTCCATTTATACAGTCACCCAGTGCTAAAATATCTATATCTATTTCTATTTGATGTATTGTTATATCTATAATGCTATCGCAACCTGCTGCATTTAGACTGATATCTTGATAGTTTCCTCCAGCACAATAATTAGTACCCAGATAATCTAGGCAGTCATTATTACAAAAAACTAAAGCGATATCTCCCAGGGTACTTTCTGAAACCGTAACCTCAAAGCATGGGTTACTTAATGGACCTGATCCGCAATAGCTAATACCTGCTGCACAAATTTCATAAACTCCTAGGGTGGCAGGGGTAAAATCAAATTGTTCTCCAGTAAATTCTAAACTGCCGTATACATACCAATCATATTCTGATGCTCCTGTGACTTCATTAGAAATGGAATAAACTCCAGACTCATTATCACATAGAAGGGTAGGACCGGTGATAATAGGAATATCTACAATAGGTGTTGCACCTGTAATTCCATCTGTAACCTCTAAGGTAAAATAACAATGGGCACCCATATTACTAGTAGCGTCAGTGATGATCCAGTAATACTGACCGATGACTAAGGGTACATCGGTATTTACAACTTCAGTAGATCCGTTTCCAATTGCATTAAAATTTAAACCACCATAACAATTACTGACACCTTCTGGATCGAGGCAATCTATAGCTTGGAATATTCCGATTTCTACTTGAGAAAGTCCTTCACAAGAATCTACAGTAATCGTCAGTTCTAAATCTACTGACCCTGCAATAAAACCATACCATGATATCTGGTGCTCCACAAAAGTGCAGAAAATATTCTGTGCATCACCAGCAACAGTAGTCGCCGTACTATCTATAATGGTCGTAAAGGGTAAGCAAGTAATGCAACTAAGATCACATTCTGCACAACCCTCACCATCATAATCATCCTGTCCGATTACAGATAATGACAGTAATAAAAATAGAAGTATTGCAATACAATTATTCACTAAGTTGGTCTTAATAAACTTAAGATAGCAAAATATGTACAAAGCACAATGACGATTACTTATGAAAGTAAATAATAGATGATAAATATGCTATAAAACTATATCGAATCTATTTGCTAGATCTTCTTTTAGTTGAGTAGGGCTGATAAAGTGGATTACTTTTAAACCTAGTCGATCTGCGGCTTCTATATTTCTAAGATTATCATCTATAAATAATGATTCTTCTGCCTTTATTCCATATCGATCTAGGAGTAAATTATAAATGGCAGGATCAGGTTTTTTTAGGTTCTCGGATCCAGAAACGATAATACCTCTAAAGATGTTTAAGAAGTCATATTTTGCCAAGGCGATAGGAAATAATTCTGCGGACCAGTTAGTCAGAGCATATAGTCTATGTTGTGACTGTCTTTCTATTTCTAGGAGAATATCCACTGTTTTATAAATAGGTCCGCTGAGCATTTCTGACCATCTATCATAATAGGCAAGTATGTGTTTTTCCCATTTAGGATGTTCTGCAATTAATAGGGTAGTGGCTTCTTTGATGGATCTACCTCCATCTTGCTCTTCGTTCCAAGCTAGGGTGCAAATGTTATCTATAAACCATTCCACTTCCTCGTCTGTATCGAATAGATCTCTGTAAACATACTTTGGGCTCCAGCCAATAAGGACTCCACCTAAATCAAATATTATATTTTTAATCATACGCTATAAAAATAAAAAACCCTCCCCTAAAAAATAGGAAAGGGACTTAATATATTCAACACAGTATTTTCTATTAAACTCTATTTCTTTTTTATCGTTTTTATTCTAATACAGTCATCGCATTTTGCCTTTTCATACTCTATGGTATATTCTACTTCTATTCTTTTAAGAATGGTCGCTAGATCTTCCTGCAGATTTAGACTAATAGTATCTTCTTTTTTAGGCTTACACTTTCTAGACTTAGAAAATTTTTCCTTTTCCGAATGGTGATCGTTTAAGAAATTAAAAACATCCTTTAAAGTAAATTTAGAGAGTTTTACCTCGGGCTTTGCTGTTTTTTCTGGTATTGGAACAGGGATAATTTCTGGTGTCGTTTGTACTGCATCTGTTTTAAGAGGAGCGACTACGGCATCGTTATTTTTCTTTAGTTCTTTTCGTTTAGGTTTTTGAGGAATGGGTTTTTTATCCGATAAGATTTCTGAAAAAGTATTTCCTTCGATTTTTACAGACTGTCCTTGTTTGAGGATAATAGATTCTTTATTTTCTTTTTTACCGGAAATGCGTACCACACCTTCATATACTTCTACACTATTTATATCCCCAGCAGAGGAAATCTTAAAAACAGTTCCTAGGACCTGGGTTGCAAAATTATCAGTATCTACTATAAAAGGTTGTTTGGGGTTACTTACGACATCAAAAGTGGCAGCACCTTTTAGTACTATTTTACGTTCGTTCAGGTCGGTAAAATCTTTTAAGTGCTCGATACTACTCTGAGGATATAAAGTAACCTTAGATAGATCTGGTAAGTCTATAACCATTGTTTTATTTCCTGATTCTGTTAATAACATCGGGGAAGATGTATTAAAAAGGAACTGGAAGCAAAGGAGAAAAACTAGACTCGCAGCTGCGACGTAATAGAATATCTTTCTTCTAGAAATCGATTTTTCAATTGGTTTATGAGGTTTCGATTGTTTAGAGAGAAAGATATTCCATTCTGCATCTACGTCTACATCTATATGTTTTTTTAGATGATTAGATTCAAAATGGACGATGAGTAACTCTTGTAAATACTTTCTGTTTTTTGGGGATGCCGATAGCCACTGTTCTACCTGGAGGTCTTCTTCCAGCGTTGTGGTCCTATCTAAGTGTTTTAGTAATATGTTTTCTAATGGCATCATAACTTATAACTGATATGAAAACGGGGACTAGTGACTAATCCCACATTTTTTAGTCAAAAATATTTGGGTCTGCACTTATTATTTCGCGTAAGCGTATAATAGCTCTTGAAACATTATCTTCTACAGCTCTTTTAGAAATATTTAAATGAGCGGCTATTTCCTCATAAGTGAGCCCTTCAAATTTGCTTAATCTAAATATTTCTCTATTTTTTGGTTTTAGGGCTTCCATTGCTTTAATAATCTCAGACCTAATTATAAAAGGCGATAGGTAAGCATCGTCTTTTTCTGGTAGATTATTTATGATTTTATTTTCATCATCAGAAACGATTTTCATTTTCTGATATTTACGGATGTAATCGATCATTGTATTTTTTGCGGATCGATATAGGTAATTTTTAAAGGAGGATGTGATCTCTAGAGAATCTTTTTTATCCCACAGCTTAAGGAATGTTATCTGGACTACTTCCTTACTATTCTCTACGTTGCTGAGGTATTGATTTATAAAATTTACGAGAGGACCATAGTACTTTTTGTACAATGCTTCGAATTCCTGTGCGGAATCTATCCGTATAGATTTGTTTTTACGATTATCTAACACTCTCTAACTCCTTTTCAATACACTATAAAGATATTAATTATAAATAACTGGGGATAAAATGATATGTATTTAAACATTTAAAAAAGGGCAACTCATAAGTATGAATCGCCCTTTTAAAATTTATGTGCTGTATTTTATATTACATCATACCTGGCATACCGCCTCCACCGTGCATGTGTCCTCCACCTGCTCCAGCTTCTTCCGGAATATCATTTATAACACACTCTGTAGTTAAAATCATACTTGCAATAGAACCTGCATTCTGAATAGCTACTCTGGTTACTTTAGTAGGATCGATAACACCAGCTTTCTTTAAGTCTTGGTATTTATCTAAACGGGCATTATAGCCTTCTGATCCTTTAGAATTAAGTACATTTTGTAACACTACTGATCCATCTACTCCTGCATTTTCTGCTATCGTTCTGATAGGAGCTTCTAGGGCTTTGATTACGATTTTGATTCCCATGTTTTGGTCTTCGTTATCGCCTTCTAATTTAGTTAACCCTTTGATAGCTCTTACTAGTGCCACACCTCCACCAGCTACGATACCTTCCTCGATAGCCGCTCTAGTTGCATGTAATGCATCGTCCACTCTATCTTTCTTTTCTTTCATTTCGACCTCAGTCGCTGCACCTACATATAGTACGGCAACTCCGCCTGATAATTTTGCAAGTCTTTCTTGTAGTTTCTCTTTGTCATAATCAGATGTAGTCGTCTCTATCAGAGACTTAATCTGGTTTATACGACTATTAATTGCTCTTTGAGAACCTGCACCGTTAACGACTGTAGTATTATCTTTATCCACGACGATTTTTTCGCAAGAACCTAAGTGATCCATTTCTACTTTTTCTAGAGTATACCCTTGCTCTTCAGAGATTACGGTTCCTCCTGTAAGTATCGCAAGATCCTCAAGCATCGCTTTTCTTCTATCTCCAAAACCAGGAGCTTTTACAGCTACTACTTTTAATCCACCTCTTAATCTGTTTACTACTAGTAAACCTAGAGCTTGAGAATCTACATCCTCAGCGATCATTAAAAGAGGTCTTCCAGCCTGTGATGCTTTTTCTAAAATAGGAACGATGTCCTGAACATTAGAGATTTTTTTATCATGAATAAGAATCAAAGGATTCTCATATTCCGCTACCATTTTCTTAGAGTCAGTGATAAAGTATGGAGATAGATATCCTCTATCAAACTGCATTCCTAATACTTCCTCTACAGTAGTGTCTGTTCCTTTTGCTTCCTCTACAGTAATAACTCCGTCTTTAGAAACTCTTTCCATTGCGTTTGCAATTAGAGATCCTATTTCTTCATCATTGTTTGCAGAGATCGCAGCTACTTGTTGGATTTTTTTGAAATCCGAACCAATAGACTCGCTTTGTTTTTTTAGTGCAGTAACGACTACATCTACAGCTGCATCTATACCTCTTTTGAGGTCCATAGGGTTTGCTCCAGCGGCTACATACTTCATACCGGCAGTTACCATGGCTTGCGCCAATACGGTAGCAGTAGTAGTTCCATCTCCAGCTTGGTCAGCTGTTTTAGAGGCTACTTCTTTTGCCATTTGAGCTCCCATATTTTCTACAGGATCTTCTAATTCTATTTCCTTTGCAACAGAAACACCATCTTTAGTAATAGATGGAGCACCGAATGCTTTTTGGATTATTACGTTACGACCTTTAGGTCCTAGGGTTACTTTTACTGCGTCGGCAAGTGCGTCTATACCCGCTTTGAGTTTTGCTCTTGCATCCGAATCGAAGCTAATATTTTTAGCCATTGTTACTCAGTTTTTATTGGTTAAATAAAATTTACGAATTAAAGAATTACGAGAATATCGTCTTCTCTCATGATCAAATAGTCATCACCTTTCCAGTTTAGTTCCTGACCAGAATATTTTCCATAAAGTACTTTGTTACCTACTTTTACAGACATTTTTATTCCATCTTTTCCAGGACCTACAGCAACGATCTTACCCATTTGCGGTTTCTCTTTTGCCGTTTCAGGGATGATAATACCTCCTGATGTTTTTTTATCGGCAGGAGCTGGTTTTACTACCACTCTATCATTAATTGGTTTCATATACGAAAACTTTGATTTAGCATTTAATGAAAAAAATAATTACACTTAGTAATAGACACATTTTGTACCAATGCTGTATAAACTGCCATTTATGCATAAATAGTCAGAAAGTGAGCAATAAGTAGGTGTTTATATGAAATATTGGCTTCTGATGCTCTAGTACTTTGACAAAATGACAATTAGCATTAATCACATAAGTATCCCTGTTTATCTGATACTAAGGCGTCAGTTAAGCACGGGGTGATTAACTGGATAATCTAAGGATTGTCCATTAATCTGTAGTCATGATGCTTTAAAAAAGTTCTGACGAGTAGCCTATCTCTAATATTACATCGTAAATACCTGAATACAATAAATAAGAAGTAATGGGAATGTAACTGGCGTTATCGTTTACTCTGATAACAGTCCTGATCCTCCACCCATGTTTACGATAATCGCTGTGATTATACAAAGGATGAAAAGAACAATGGCAAGTACCCATGTGATTTTCTCAATAAAATCCGTAGATCTTGCAGCCCCAAACATCTGGTTAGCTCCCTGACCTCCGAATGTAGAATCGACTCCTCCACCCTTAGGGTTCTGGATTAAGATTACAAATGTTAAGAGAACACAGTTAACTGCAATTAATAGGGTCAGAAGATTTACCATAAGGCTTTATTTCTTTTTTAATTTTTCGATTTTCGCTGCAAAGAAACTACTTTTTTGAGGATTTAACAAACGTAGACGCTGGTATACTTTTATTGCTTTTTTATCATGACCCTGTTTTACCAGTAATTTAGCCAATGACTCCGTAGCTATTTCGTCTTTTTTTACAATACTCGCACTTATTTGTTTTTTAAGTGATCTCTCTTTAAGCGTTGTTTTTTTAATGCTTTTTGACTTCTTTTTAGGTTTTTCAATTTTATCTGATTTCTGCTCTAGCCATGCAGAAAAATTTAATTTATCAGTCTTTAATTTTTTTATCGAAACCTTCTTCTGAGTAGTTCTCTTTTTTACGGGAGTAGTTTTAGAAGCAGTTACTTGGACTTTTTTACTTTTAGCAGAGCTTGGTTTTTTGGATACGCTCTTTTTCTTTTTAACATTAGCGGTAGTAGATTTTGTAGGGGTAGTTTTTTTGACTACAGTTTTCTTAACTCTACCTGGTGTCTTAGAGGTCGTCTTGGTTTTAGGAAGTGCTGCTTTTTTATCTTTTGTTTTTATAGCGGTTTTACTAGCTGTAGCCT
>Ga0114957_1004278_pt1 | contig 12395 bp, 10 predicted proteins | sample BantaG_FD_87175 | JGI IMG/M metagenome (GOLD analysis project Ga0114957, IMG submission 87175) | Marine algal microbial communities from Bantry Bay, Ireland - BantryBay_4 metaG | ecosystem: Host-associated > Algae > Red algae > Unclassified | place: Bantry Bay, Ireland | collected 2014-11-21 | reverse complement strand
TGATCGAGTTCTTGAGTGTGCGGCCGTGGGAGTTCCTGATGAAAAAAGCGGTGAGATTGTAAAAGTCTATGTCGTTCCCAAGGATAAAAATTTTAGCATTGATGAGCTTAAAGTCTTTTGTCGTGAAAACTTTACGGGCTATAAAGTTCCTAAGCTTTATGAGTTTAGAGAAGATCTTCCAAAGTCTAATGTAGGTAAAATTTTGAGGAAAGATTTAAGAGCTGAAACTAGAGCTTAGTTTTCTTCTTTAAGTGATTTTACTATCCGGCTTAGAGAAACAGGAGTAATTCCTAAGAATAGAGCGAGGTGTTGTTGAGAGACTCTTTTAACTATATCAGGTCTTTCATTCTTTAAATTTATATATCTTTGTTTGGCATCAACAGTAAGAAATTGAATTTCTCTTTTGACTTTAACTATAAAGTTATACTCGTAAAAGCGTTGCTTAACCTTATGCCAGAAATGGTTTTTCGATAAGGATTTATCAAGTTCAAAATAGTCGGCAACAAGTAATTGGCAATCCTCTAAAGCTTCTGTAAAGAAAGGAGAATTTTCTCCTGTCATAATAGGGAAGTAGTTCATAAAAAATTGTCCATCTCGAAAAAATGCTGAAATAAACTCTTTTCCGTCGATAGTATTAACATACATTCGAGTGAGGCCTCTCGCTATAAATGCGGCACATGGGGTGGAGTCTCCTTCCTCTATGATGTTTTGCCCTTTCTTATATTCTTTGATTGTGAACAAACTCGATATTTGAGATAGCTCTTCGTCTTCAAGAGTGAGATTCATTGAAGTTAAAGCTTGGTTAAAAAAAATAATTTTCTCTAATTCTTTCATAAGTTAACAATTGTTAATGTTTCTATCTCAAAACAGTGGGATATGTATAGCAAGGAATCCTAGAAAGAGGTAAGTTATGGAAATCAGATTTGAAAATTTAATGAAAAGACGTTTTGCTCATGGTCTAAACCACTTTTGCACTTTCCAGTATTTTGATGGATTTAAAGGAGCTGTAAGGGAGCAAAGTGAGATCTATGTAGATCTCAAAAGAAAAATCTTAAAGCTTGTAGTTGCAGATAATACACAAAAGCAAGATACGATTATTGATTATCGGATTGTTCGCTTTAGAGAAGATAAGAATGCATGGTATTTTTGGTTGAAGGACTTTTCTTTGACTAGTGTTTCGAATGATGAGTTTTTTGGACTTGGAGTTACTAAGGATGGTACAGATTTTTGGGGGCAACTAAAAATAGGAAAGTATTTACCAACCTATTTTAAAGTGGAAACGAGCTCACTCCATTAAAAAAGGCCCTACTTGAGGGCCTTTCTTTTCTTCTATTTAATCTTTTTACTTAGTAAGTAGCAAGAACTGAGACGATGTACTTTCCGTCAGTATCTCTTACTCCAATAGGAGCATTGTCGTTATAAGCAAACTCATAACCAAATTTTAATGCAAAGCTCTTAGATAGAGTACTTCTGAAACCTGCGAAAGCATCAAAAAGATTTCTATCATCTTCACCAAGTGTTCTAACCCAGTTTGCCTCTGAAAGGAAAGCTAAGCTCGAAGTAAGAGCTGTTCCAAACCCTAGACCAACAACTGCGTTGTTTCTGTTTTCAGGAAGAACTGCACCAGCAGCGTCAGTGATATTATCGATAGAAAAGTTTTCTACAGTAAATCTATAACCAAGCTTTCCAAAGAAGAAAGTACTTCCAAAAGAGTATTTCCCCATGTTGTTTGTTTCATTACCTTCAGCGTCATTGATTGATGGATTAATAAAATTGTAAAGAATACCAATTTCATTATCTAATCTAGAATCGATTTGTTGAAATTCATCAGAAAGTAAATTTCCTTGGTAATAGCCTTCAAGCTTTTCACTAAAGCTTTTTCCTAGTCTTGCGCCTAGTTGCCAGTTTCTTGCTGTAATTGTTCCACCATTAACTTCACCATAGTTGTATTCTCCGGTTCCACTGAAGTTCCAACCATCACCAAAACTTGTCGTTGATGCCTGACTTGCACCAATTGTAAGTTGCTCAGTGTTTCCAGTGAACGCGTTTAAAATGGCTTCTGTTTGGTGTGACCAATGACTTCCACCGTGGTTGGCAAAAGCACTGAACGAACCTAATGTTAATAACATTGCTAAAAATTTCATAATTTCTCCTTTTTGATTATGATATTATTTAAAATAAAACTTACAGAGAGTTTCCTCTCTAATTTGCATTTAATAACTTTAATAAAGTTGTTAAAATGAAATATACAGAATATTTACTTGAGTTAAAAGTTTTAGTTTTCGAAAATAGTAAAAAAGGTCACTAGTGACTCTTTAAAATAAAAATAATTGAGGATTTAAATGAGTCTTATTTCTAAAAAAGTTTCACAAATGAAAGAGTCTGCAACCTTGGCAATGGCAAAGAAGGCGAAGCAATTAATTGCACAAGGAGAGCCTATTATCAATATGAGTCTAGGTGAGCCTGATTTTGGAGCTCCGATGTTCCTGCAGCAAGCTGCTATCGAGGCAATTCGTAGTGATTTTTCTTCTTATTCACCAGTTCCTGGTTTCCTCGATTTAAGAGAAGCAATTAGTAGGAAATTGTTTAGAGATAATTACCTTAATTACCCTGCTGAAAATATTATAGTTTCAACGGGTGCCAAACAATCAATCGCTAATTTAGTTTTAAGTCTGATAGATCCAGGAGATGAAGTAATTTTACCAGCGCCTTTTTGGGTGAGTTACAGGGATGTCATCCAGTTTGCCGGTGGAGTTGCAGTTCCATTGCAAACAGGTCATGAGAATGATTACAAAATAAGCCCATCTCAGCTAAAAAGTGCGATCACTGATAAAACAAAACTATTTCTTTTCAGCAATCCATGTAACCCATCTGGAAGTCTCTATCTAGAGCATGAGTTAAGAGAGATTGCCAAAGAGTTTCTTGGGCATGATTTTTATATTGCTAGTGATGAGATTTATGAATACATCAGCTTTGAGGAGCATTTCTCCTTAGGTCGGATTGAAGATATTAAAGAGAGAGTTATTACTGTAAATGGTCTCTCAAAAGGATATGCGGTGACTGGTTGGAGACTAGGATATCTTGCAGGACCAAAGGAAGTAGTTGAAGCTTGCACTAAAATACAAAGCCAGTTTACTTCAGGAACAAATACAATTGTACAAAAGGCGGCAATTGAAGCACTCGACTCTGGCAAAGAAAAAGTAACATATATGAAAGATGCTTTTATTGAGCGTAAGAAGTTGATTGTAAAATTAATGGAGCAGCATGTTCCTCATGCTAAAATTTCTGTGCCTCAAGGTGCTTTCTACCTGTTCCCTGATATGAGTTATTATTTAGAAAATACCCGCTTAAACTCAAGTGTGGAGCTAAGTGAATATCTACTTAAGCATGCACATGTTGCGGCCACTCCGGGCGAGCCTTTTGGTTGCCCAAATAATCTTAGGCTCTCATATGCTCTAGGAGAAGATGACATAACAAAAGCTATAAAATCCATTGGGCAATCACTAGAGGAGCTTTTGTGAAAACTTACCTAACTGGAATTCAAGCAACTGGAATGCCACACCTGGGAAACTTGCTAGGTGCAATTAAGCCTGCAATTGATTTTGCAAATAGTAAAAATGATTCACAGCGATTTTTATATTTCATCGCAGACTACCATGCTTTGACAAGTGTACGTGATCCACAAAAGTTTAGTGATGATACATATCAAGTAGCAGCCACATGGATGGCACTAGGTTTGAATACTGAGAATGCTATTTTTTATAAACAAAGTGATATTCCAGAGATTTTCGAACTTGCTTGGATTTTAAGCTGCCACACTCCCAAGGGGGACTTGAATCGAGCTCATTCTTATAAAGCAAAACGACAGGCCAATGAAGAAAATGGAAAGAATGATCTAGATCATGGAGTGAACGCTGGTTTATTCAATTACCCAGTCCTAATGGCATCAGATATTTTATTATTTGATACAAATATTGTACCAGTAGGAAAAGATCAAGTTCAACATATTGAGATAGCAAGATCGATGGCCCAAAGAATTAATCAATACTACGGACCAACTTTAGTTGAGCCTCAAGAGTCACTATCTGGAAGTGGACAATATATCCCAGGACTAGATGGTCGAAAAATGAGTAAATCTTATGGAAATGATATTCCACTATTTGTTCCTGAAAAAAGGCTAAAAAAATTAATCAATAAAATAAAAACAGACTCAAGAGAACCTCATGAACCCAAGGATGTTAAAGACTCTCTGATCTTTGAACTGTACTCATGCTTTGCAAATGAAGATGAAAAAAAATCATTAGCAAAAAGATATGAAGAAGGAATTTCTTGGGGCGAAGCGAAAGCAACTCTTTTTGAGAAGGTAAATGATTACTTAGTTGAACCGAGGGAGAAGTTTAATCACCTGATGGAAAATCGCTCTTTAATTGATAAAGAGTTAAAACTTGGAGCACAAAAAGCGAGAGAAATCTCAAGTGAAGTTTTAAAACGAATAAAGAAAAACATCCTTAATTTTTAGTCGAGGATTTTTCGATCCGATCCCAAATAGAAGACCATAGTGAATCTTTTGGATATTTGTCTTGATCAATATAAATATAAGGATATGTCTGGCTTGCTAAATATCTCATCTGCACGTAGAGGTTTCTTGCAGCAAGATAAGGGTCTTGATCTAGCTTAAGTTCAACGCCTGTTGCTTGAGGGCCGTGTGTTGAGCCCTTGATTATATACAAAGGGATTTTTGGTTGATAGTGATCCTTCATTGTGCCAGGTGATACATTCGAGCTTGCTAGTTCAATTGTAGCTTTAGGTAATACATTTTGAATATCTTCCTTTGTCACTAATCCTTGTCTGTAAATCTTAACGCTAGATTCGAAAACCTCTAGAACAGTTGATTCAATACCTAATTGGGATTGACCTCCATCAAGAACAGGAACACAGCTATCAAAATCATCAAGGACGTGTTGAGCACATGTAGGGCTTGTTTTTTTAAACTTATTTGCACTCGGAGCAGCGAGGGGGACGCCTAAACTTTCAATAAGTGAAAGTGTTAAAGGGTGGCTGGGCATACGAACCCCAACCGCAGGGAGTCCCGCACTAATAAGTGGGCTAATTGTTTCAAGCTTTTTAGAGATAATAGTGAGAGGACCAGGCCAAAACTTTTCAATAAGTGTTTCTATTGTTTTATTTGTCTTAAATATTTGAGCAAGCATTTGAGTATTAGAAATATGAATGATCAGAGGGTCAAAAAAAGGGCGCTCTTTCGTTTCGAAGATTTTTTTCAAAGCTTCTTGTGAATCTATCTTTGCGCCAAGGCCGTAAACGGTCTCTGTGGGAATTGCTACCACATTATTACTATTCAAGATTTCAATGGCTTCATTTAATAGAACTTTCATTACTCCACTTTTTTAATCAAAGTTCGCTTAAGAGTAAAGTGAGAACTAAAATGGTCGTTGTTTCTTTTTAAACGATCTTAGAAAGATAATCGAAACATTGGTTAAGTCATCGAAATCATAGGAGATATAGAAGTCTCTAAGGATATAAGTAAAACTTATCGTATCCTCTTACTCTAGCGGTACGTTTGAGGAGATCATTTATGAAGTTGATGAAGCAGCATAGTGCGCTTGCTTTGATATTCACATTGCTTGTGTCTTGTTTAGGAGAACAAAGCAGTGGAGATAAAGAAAGTGCAATAGCTTTAGGTACAAATACCGAATTAGAGGGAAAGACTAGTGTTATCAACCCTTCACAAAAAAATTATCAATACTTAACAACTAGTATGCTCGAAGGAGTAGAAAGTGATGTTGTTGATTATCATATAGAAGAAGCCTTTCCTCTAGAGGATGAGGTGACTGTTTCTAGCTTAGAAGAGCTGATCAAGTTAGAGAGAGCTGATATCAAAGGATTATTAGAGTGTCTAAAGACAGAACAAGGTAAAATTTTTCGAGAAACTATTGAGAAGCTCAAAACTAACGCCTTAATGGAAGGTTCTCGCTTTGACGAGCTTGAAGGACATGGAGATAAACTTGAACTTCTTTCTCGAATCCAAAGTTATTGTTCAAAAAACATTGATTCTCTAAAGCAACAAATCGAAGATAAAAAATCTTCTCAAGACAGAGAGGGGACTCAAAAGATTTCGGAACTTAAAGGGAAATATATAAAGAGAGTCGGAGATGAAGGTGATGTAAATAGCACCTTCTTTTTATTAGAAGAAATTTTATCAGAGAAAAGTTTGTTACTTTTAAAAAAGTCTTTGTCAGATCTAGAGAGCAATTTAGAACTTAAAGATGACGAGGAGTTAAAAAGAAGCCTTGAGGCTCTTTTAGAAAAACTTCAAGAAGAAAAAATAAAGATTGATAATTTGGTTGATCTTATAGCGGAACTTCAAGGTAAGTCTGATGTAAGACTCAAGGAATTCTTAAGCCAAGTGATAGAAGAAAGAAAGATCTTTTTGAAACTAAGCTTGTTACTTGAAGATAATAAAGAGATTCTGTTAGAGCTTGAAAAACTGAGAAATGAGCAAGATGAAGCTCTTGAAGGAATACTCGCAAAACTCAGAGAGGGTGACTTCAGTGATGAAAAGTTAATTGAAGTAGCAAAAAGGTTTACCTCTGAAAGAAAAAGCCTTTTAGAAAAGTTGAGTCAAAAAATTGAGGATAAAGAACTTAGCGATGAGGAATTAAAGGAAATTATTTTATTACTAAAAAATTCCCTTGATAAAACGAAACTTGACTTCAAAGCAATCACAGGAAGCGATGAATTCCTTCCTAAAGATGAAGACAGTATAGCGGATGAAAATGAATGTCGTCGTCAAGAAAAAATCCCAGAGTGTCAGGGTAAAGAGTTGCTTGTTGAGCAAGTTGATGCGAAAGGTTGTCTTAGTTATCAGTGTACCCTAGGGACTTGTCCCAGTATTCAAGAGATTAATTGTGAAGCTTGGGGAATGCGTACTGAAATAAGTAGAGATTTTAGAAACTGTGAAAAACTACGTTGCGTAAAAGACAGTTAGGTCACTTAAGCAATAGAGCTTCTATTTCTTCTCTCTTAGACTCTTTCTTGAAATTTCCAATGCTATAATCAAGGTTCACTCTTGTTTCTTTTAAGTAGCCTGAAACTCTACCCTCAATTTTAACATTAATACTTTTTAGTAGGTATGGAAGGTCATGGATCTTTAATTTCAGTTTAAAAAATTGATTGATGAATTTATGAAAGTTCTTCAAATCACTAGATACACTCTTAGACTTCTTAAACTTCTTTAATGCGTTGTTTAATCTTCTCTTGCATCTACGCGCTCTCTTTTGTTCGAGACAGATATCCTTAATCGAGTTTGTCACTGAAGCTGAATTTTTTAAAAATGAGAGGGTTTCTTTTGAAAAGTAAATATTTTGTTCATTAATCAAAAACTTTCTAAATTTGGAGAGAACAGTTCTTAAAGGGAGCTTAGAACTTAAACCCGTATCATTCTCAATAATACTTGCCACTTTATAAAAATCTTTTTTCTTCTCAACTCTTTGATACTCACGTCTATACATCTTATGATAAGACTCTTCATGTGCTAAAAGTAGGTACTCACTTTCGAATGTATACTTTTGAGAATTTGTCAGATTGAAATCAATCGTAAATCCAAGCAACTCTTTTAATACAGAAGACTTAAAGTAACCCCAAAAAGTTTTGGATGTTTTCTTTCCACTAGATGCCTGTTTTACTAGAAGGAATTTTTTATCAACAGAGTCATATTGAGTTGATTCCAGTGATTGATCTCCTTCATGAGAGAGGCCAAAGAAGTTAAAACTAAAGCCATTTTTAGTGTTGGAGCTTTTTCTGGAGAATTCTTTCTGTGTAAGCAGTCCTTTTTTCTCACTCCTGCCAAGAGGGAAGAAGTTAAAGTATTTACTTATTGTAGATTGAGATACTAGTCCTGGTTTTATCACATAGGTTTCTTCTAGGTTTTTTTCTATTGATCCATAGAAGCCAAAGTCTAAAATAGTTAGTTTGAGAAGGTTCATAAGATTAAGCTTTAAGTTGAGATCAAATCCAAAAGAAAAGTCTTCGCTTTTTTCTTTTTTCAGAAGAATATCATTGCCCAGAGTTCGTTTTAAAGTACTTAGGCGAAACAAGTCATAACCACCTTTGATACTTGCTCCAAAGCTAGCATATGGACTCCAGTTTACATCAAGTGAAGCACCTGCATTTAGAGAGAATATATCTTGTAGGGAGAGTTCATCTAGCGGGGCAAGATTTAACTGCTCAACAAAAATAAAAGGGAGGTAAAGCTTTTTAAGATCAGACTTTAGGGCTTCTTCATAAGATTGATGGTAGTGGGTAAATTTGAATACTCTCGCATAGTTTAGGTCAGCATAAGCATCAAGGGCACCACCGCCGGATATTTCTAGGAAATTGAGTTTTATTAGTTTTTCGAGAAAAGTTCGAGCATTAATCTTGATAGTATGAATATCTGTGACCATCCAGGGAGAGTCTGAGCGCTCAAAATTTTGTTGAACTCTACGATCAACTTTTAAATCAACAAAACCCATCGGCTTTTGCCAGGTAAAGCCATTTGAATTAACCATTCCGAGGTCAAAAGTTTTGTTCTCGAGTAACACATTTTTGATTTCCTCTTTACCCGTTTTTAAATAATCGGTACCTAGCTGTGATTGAATATAAGAATAGAGATTATCAGGAGGCGAAAAGATTGCATTTTGTGATTCTTGAGAAAAAATCATTTGTTTAATAAAGTGACTCAATTCTTGATAATCACCAGTACGAATATAGTTTGCATCAGGAGTGTCTTGCAACATCTCAAATTTTTCTTTTAATTCATTCTTTAAAATAAATGGAGAATTTTTAGCATAAGATACAAAGCTAAAAAGATGAGATATTATAAGAAACAATAATGCTTTTTTCATACTCTCTTTTCGGGATTTACGAAGGGTTAATTGCTAGAAAAATGCCGTACTGGATTAATTTGCCGCAAAAAGGATTAAGGTTTGAGTGAGAAATTTAAAGAACTCTTAGATGAGAAACATTCTTTTCCTTGTTCGTACAAGTTTAAGTTCATTGTAAAGAGTGAGCTCCTTAGTAATGTAACAGAGAAATTTGAAAAAGATGAACTCGCATTTAATTACTCAAGTAATAAGAAGTATTGTTCAGTTACTGTAGATAAGGTCGTTTCAAGCTCGAGTGAAATAATCAAGATTTACGAAGGCTTATCAAAAATTAAAGGAATTATAAGTTTATGATAAAAGAAAAATCCGTTCTCGTTTTGGGTGCAGGTGCTTTTGGGACATCTTTAGCAAGTGTTGTTTCTCATAATTTTCAAACTGTTTATTTAAAAGTACGCAGACAAGAACAGGTAGAGGATTTGAAAAAAAATATGAATTCGCGATACTTTGGAGAGTCTGAACTTCCCTCCAATATCGAAGGAGTTTTAAACTTTGACCAAATAAAACATGAAAATGTTGGACTTGTTATTTCAGGTTTACCGACTAAAGCGTTGAAAATATATTTTAATGAAAACCAAAGTATTATTAAAAACTACTTAGAGACAGGAGTGCCTTTTGTCTCTCTTAGTAAAGGGATTGACCCAGAAACGTTAGAGTTACCTGACGATATTTTATTTGATGTTTTTAATAAACATGATGAATTATTTACTTTTTTGTCAGGGCCTTCATTTGCAAAAGAAATTGTCGAGAAACAAATAACGATGGTTTCTCTTGCCGGAAAAAGTAGAGATGTTTTAGATCGTGTCTCAGCAATGTTAAGCACTGATTACTTTAAAGTCATTCCAACCTATGATGTAAAGGGAGTTTTGCTTGGTGGAGCATTAAAAAATATCTTAGCAATTGCTGGAGGGCTAGTAGAAGGCTTAGGATATAACCATAATACTAGGGCAGCGATGATCACAAGAGGAATTGTTGAAATGTTAAGGTTTGGAGAGGTTTTCAATGCAAGGCCTGAAACTTTTTATGGGCTTTCAGGAATGGGAGATCTTATTCTAACAACAACAGGAAGTTTGAGTCGGAATAAAAAGTTTGGTCTTGAACTTGCGAAAGGCAGAACTCCTGAAGAGGTTATCGCTTCAGTAGACCATGTCGTAGAGGGATATAAAACAACGAAAGCAGCTCATCTTCTTGCAAGTAAATATCAAATTAATGCACGACTATTTAATGGGATTTATAGGATCTTATATGAAAATGTAGAGCCAAGAGAAATCCTGGATGATTTAATGGGAGCACCTATTAAGTTTGGTGCTTAGTGAGACTGAGAAGATGAAGGAATATGTTTGTCCGAACCTTTTTTTGCCTGGCTTAAGATTTTTAATTCATTGAGCTTATTGAGGGCCTCCATTGGAGTTATATTATTCAGTGAGATTTCATTTAAGTAATCAGTGAGAAGGCTTTCTTGAGAAGAAGGATCTTGTGTGAAAAAATCCAGTTGTTCAGAGTCTGTAGCTTTAGAATTTTCTTGAACCTCGAAATTCTTTAATAAATATTTGGCACGATTAAGAACTTGTGGCGGGAGCCCTGCTAGCTTGGCCACATGAATACCAAAACTTTGAGTTGCACCTTCTTCAATCAGTTCATATAAAAATTGAATGTCACCATTTTTGTTCAGAGTTTTAACCGTAAGGTTTATAGCTCCTTCAATATTTTCAACAACATCAATTAATTCATGATAGTGAGTAGAAAAGAGAGTGAAAGATTTAATTTCGCAGCAAAAGTACTCAAGCAAAGACCACGCAATACTCAAGCCGTCATAAGTAGATGTTCCTCGACCAATCTCATCTAGGATAACGAGGGACTTGTCTGTGGCATGTCTTAAAATTTCGGAAGTCTCACTCATCTCTACCATGAAAGTAGATTGCCCTTGAGTAATATCATCACTGGCACCGATACGAGAAAAAAGGTAATCACAAAGTGATACTTTAGCTGAGCGTGCAGGAACAAAAGATCCTAATTGAGTGAGGTATTGGATAATGGCAACTTCTCTCATTGCTGTTGTCTTTCCGGCCATGTTCGGCCCAGTAATAAGTGCGAAGTAGCGTTGTTCGTTTAATTTTATACTATGATGAACAAAGTCAGACTTTTGCATCTTTTTAACTAAAGGATGCCACATCTCAGTTATTTCAATGTTCTTTTTATCTACAATTTCTGGGCAGACAAAATCTTCTTGAATACTTAGCCAGGCTAAGCTTTGAAAAACATCAAGTTCACTTAAAAAGCTTGCGAGGTGGAAAATTTCTTGGATATCTTGAGTGATTGTTTCACAAATGTCATCAAATATACTTCGCTCAATTTTTCTTAACTCAAATTGAGCACTCACTAGTTTCTGCTCTATCTTGGTTACTTCAGGGCAAGTAAACCTTTCGCTATTGGTAAGGGTTTGTTTACGAGTAAACTCTTGTGGAGCTTTGGCCGCTTGAGCTTTCGATATTTCAATAAAGAACCCATTTATATTATTAGATTTGATTCTGAGTTTATTAATGTCATATTTCTTTTGATACTTTTTCTCAAGCGCTTCGATTTCAGACTTAGTTTTTATGTGAATATGAGCTAAGTCATCTCTTTGTTGAGAGTAACCGTCTTTGATTAAATTCCCTTTTACAATACTGGCTCCAGCTTCTGGATTGATGGCCTTTTCGATGAGGTCTCTCAAGGTGTGAAGTGCCTTCAGCTTGAAGGAATATGGAAACTTTTTTTCTATTTTGGGAATGAGCTGAGAACAGGAATCGAAAATGTTTATTGCCTGAGAAATATTAATAAGGTCAAAACCTTGAATTGAGGAGTTTGAAAGCTTTGCTAGAACTCTTTCTATATCTCTGAGATCACCAAAATTTGTACGAAGTGACTTTAATAAATCGAGGTCAGTTCTTAGAAACGTTATCAGTTTAAATCGCTGTTCAATCTTTTGTTTATTATATAAAGGAGAGCTTGCCCAATCACGTAGTTTTCTTCGTCCCATACTTGAGATTGTTTTATCGATAAAGTGGAAAAGGTCGTTGTCTTTTGCTTGGGTGAAAATTTCAAGAGAGTTGAGAGTTTTATAACTCACTTTCATGAGATCTTCATTATTAATTAATTGGAAGGGCTTTATGTGAGAGATTTTGTCGCTTGGTTGAGTTGAAATGATATAAAAGCTAAGCGCCGCAATTGACTTGAGAAAGGTTTGGTTTTCATTGATAAATTGATCTTTCTCATAAAAAGCGATGATACTTCGTATATAATCACTTTGGTACTCGGGATTAAAATAATCTTCACTCAAATAAGTAATGAGGCATTGTGAAGAGTCGAGTACATCTTGAATCTCTTTATTAGTTTCAAATTGGTCAAAGTAAGCGACACACTCTTTGGGTCTATAAAGCCTTAGCTTGTCTAAAAGTTTTTCAAGAGAATCTAGTC
>Ga0114957_1004276_pt1 | contig 12399 bp, 22 predicted proteins | sample BantaG_FD_87175 | JGI IMG/M metagenome (GOLD analysis project Ga0114957, IMG submission 87175) | Marine algal microbial communities from Bantry Bay, Ireland - BantryBay_4 metaG | ecosystem: Host-associated > Algae > Red algae > Unclassified | place: Bantry Bay, Ireland | collected 2014-11-21 | reverse complement strand
CTGCGGCGATCCGGTGGTGGTCACGGCGGGGGTGAAGAGGTGTCAAGCAGGGACTCGGTACGTGCGCGCTGCTGGTGTGGGTCACTCTTATTGCATTACTGTGGCGACTGTAGCCTTCCGACGACATCTCGACTGCATCAAAGGCTTGTGATGTACTTCCCCCTTGCTGACTGCTTGCAACCGCGCCGGGGGTTTCGTGATTGGACGTGTGTGCGGCCGCTGCCGCCGCTGCCGCCGCCGTCGCCGCCGCCGCCTGGGCGTCGGTGTGAGGGGAGGTGGAGGCCGCCGGCGCGTGCGCGTGTGGATTTGAAGGCGCGCGAAGGGGCGGGGCGTGAGGCCACGGACTACCGAGGCGGGGGGGGGGGATCGCGACCCGGTGATTCTCGCGATCGCATGACCTGACGCCTCCCCTTCTCCCTTTTCTTTTCTTGCTACTCTTGGCTGCCTCTGATGGTCCCGTTTGTGTGCACGCGATGGGGAAATGACGCCCGCGCCTTTGGCGGATGTGTTGACGGAGATGCAGTGCAGATGCACTATCAATGAAGTTTTTTCTATTGGACTTGGCCCGTTGCCGTCGCCAACTCGCCCGGAGCCCCAGAACCGCAGGTCAGAAGCAGTCACGACTATGCTCCCGGACACGTCAGTGTCAGGGCGGTGGGCCCGGTGTCTGCGAAGGTGTGTCTGACCACCCGAAACGGGTGCCAGACACAGCCGGCCGCTGATGTCAGGCAGTCAAATGGCCTGCCTGGATGGCTGCCCGAGTCAAGTGGCGATAACTTTATGCAAATGACAGTAAGTGGCGGTAAGCTCCATCCGTGACGAGATATCCGGCGGATTGCAGAACAAGAATTAGCCAGCCGTCAAGGCTTAAATGAAGTAGGAAATAAATTAATCAATTTATACATCCTCCCGCCGCAGCCGGTTAAATGGATGACATTGCTTTGCAAAGAATCCATGCATCTGGACTCATATTTGACGACATCTTCAGGCCTGTCGTGCAGAGCTTCCGAAAATGCGATGGTCTGCGAAATGCAGCCGAAGTGCCATGAGATGCGCCTTAGATGCGATGGGCACGGCTGCCGACGATGGAGGGCCATCGGTATCAATTTAGATCGAATCTGCTCCAGTGCGTGACGCGTATTGCGGTCGCACCCCCTCATGTTGTGCAACGCTTTTGAGGATAAGGCATGCCGGTCGAACGGTCAGCTTCAGCCATCGTGGCTTGCCGATTTGCGCAAAGGAGTGGTCCAAGAGCTGCCTACGTGCCCCCCTCTACTGTGTGCATCCCACCATTGGCTGACTTGGGCGGTTTCAAACGAGCTGGCACGCCCGCTCTCAGGGCTGTGCTGCCCCAAAACGACCAAGGCTCGGCTAGAAAGGGTCATTAGAGGGCAGCGACCCACACCCAGGGAACTTCGAGTGCGTGTTCGTGCACTTGCGTGGTTGCCTCCTACCGTTGTGGGAACTGCAGGCAGTTGCATTTGTGGAAGCGTAGACAGCTCAGGAAGCAGGCTGACTGCAGAATCGCGCACTGCCTCGCCGTGCATGAACGTTGACGCCGGCTTTCACAGTCCCACCTCTAGCCCCACCGCGGCCGCACCTCCGAAAACGGCACTTTCCCACACCCAGCCCCCTACCTCCGCCCACCCCGATGTCCAACTGTGCCCCCACATCCAGTCGAGCTCTCCAACCAATCTGCAGCAGCTAGAGGCACTCAATACATAGCCAACGACGCGCGGTCCCTCCCCCCTAGGCTGCCTGCGCCGCCCGCCGACCCGGCGCGCGCCACCCTCCCCCCAGAATTTTCACCCTGTTAGCTACAACGCACGAACCACCCAGCGGCCAGGGCACGGCCAACAGCTCTCGACAGGGTCTGGTGGACTCCTGCGCACGGTGACAAACACCGGGCCGTGGCCCCTTTCAGCAGGCGCGACAACACAGGCACTCAGGCGAGGTTGCTCTTCTTGACACGAGCCCGCCAGCGCATAGCGGCCGCCAGAATGCGCCTCTCAGTCGCTGCCGGCCTTGTCATTTACGTGCGGTAGCTCCCGCTGTTCCGCATCTGCGGTGTGAGGAATTACTGTTGCCTGAAAACTTGTAGACCTTTATAGTAAAACTCCAAGAGCAAAACATTCTTCGACTCGTCCTCTCCCGGTTTCTGGACATGTCATTGGCCGAGACTGCTCTTTCTGGCGCTATTCTCATTGTGCATATCGGTGAAACTTCTGAAGTGAGGAACTCCACTAAGCAAGCTCGAGCTGGGCGGTGGGATTTCGAAACTTCAATAACAGCAGAGGGGCTGCCACCGTATGTTGACTCTGCAGATGCTACAGCGGCAGCCATGCGACAGAATTGGAGAATGCAGGGGGCAGCCGTGAGGAGGGCGCGGGCGGCCGTAGACGGCGGTGCTGGCGAAGAGATTGGTGGGAGAGAGCGGTCGGGGTATTGGAAGTGGCGGGTGACGTCGGCGAGGTGCGCAGCGCGGGAGCCCTCTGTGGCAGAGCGGGTGGAAACGGTTGGCGGCGGGGACGTTGGGCCGGTGGAGCACGGCGGCGAGAGCCGTGGCGCGGGTGAGGGCAGCAGACGGCGGTCGGGACAGTGGCGGGAGCATCTGCCGACGGCGGCTGGGGTAAAGAGGGACTCTGCAGCGAGATTGGCGGCCTATCCTGGCGGCCGCGGCGTTGCCGGCAGACCTGGTGATGGATGACAGCGGAAGGGGCAGCGGCGGCTGGGAAGCAGACAACGGCCGCAACAATCACGGCCGTGACGGCGGCTTGTGAGGCAGCGTTCGATGGCGGTGGGCTGGATGGGAGCGCAGCGGCGGTGGGTGGCGGCAGCGGAGATGTACAATGCGGCGGCTTCGGAGGGGGGGAGCGCACACGGCGGAGTCGGCGGGAGCGGCGAGGGCGGCGACGGGAGACGGCAACGGCTTGGGCAGCGAAGGTGGTGACCGACGATTGTGACGGGGGCCACAGGGGCGGTGCTGGCGGTCAGCAAATGCAGGGGTGGCGCCGAGGATGTCGGTACACAGTGGCGGCGGCGGCTTCGACGGCGGGGTTGGTTGTCGGCGTTTGCGGGGTTGGCGGTTGGCGTCGGCGGGGTCGGCGGTTGGCGTCGGTGGGGTGGGCGGCGACGGCAGGGGCGGCTTTCTGCGGCGGCGCGAGGCGCTCACGGCGTCTGCGGCGACAAAGGCGGAGTCGGCGGCGGCTGCCAGCTGCGGCAACGATGGCGGGAGCGGTCGTTGGCGGTTGTGGGGCAGGCCGCGACGGCGGGTTCGGAAGTCGGCGGTGGCGGAGGTTTCGGAGGCGCCGGGGTCGGCTGTCAGCGGGGTGGTCGTGGTAGTGACGGCTAGAGCGGCGGTCGGGCGGTGGCAGCCGACGGCAGTTCGGGCGGCGGCGCCGGATAAAGTCAGGCGGCTGTGGCGGAGGCGGCGGCGGTGTTCGCCGTCGGCGACGACGGCAGCTGTGGTGGGAGCCGCGACGAAGAGGACGGGGGCGGAGAACACTCCTAGTCAAGACCCAGTGTATCGGCTCTTCTGGGTCGCGACCGCAGTTACAAATTCCCATCGGGTTCTCGCGTCAAATGCGATCGTCTATTGGTCAGATCAGAATCTGTCAGCCTCCTCTCGCATTACGCCGAAAACAGCAATCTGTTCCTGTGACTCGCCACGTGGATCAAGTCAACCTCCTCAGCTGGCCCATGAGAGGGGGGGGGGCTCTCCTTGCAGGGACCTGTACCTTAGAAAAATCGGCACCGACCCGCCGCCCTCTCCACGATGCGACGCGCGTCATGTACTGGCACGGCTCGCTCACTCCACAACTCGGCATGCCGCCGCACATTCTCCATTGTGCCCGCCCAGCGCAGTACCCTCCGCCATGCCCATGACCAAAACAAAACGCTGCCATTGTATCAGCGAGCCTGGTTCTGCAGACGACTCTCGTACGTAACCATGGTCTCTGCAGCGACTGCGAACACCTTGTCCTCCCACAGCTCCCGCTCGTGCTCAGCGTTTTTCTGCGTCTCATCACACAAGGGCATTGCGGGCTTGTTTGAGCGAAGTCACTTGTCTCCTGCTTTGGTATCCTTGTGCGCCCCGTCCTTTGCCAACGCCCGCTGGGGGCCACCCTGCCCGACCACAGCGGGGCTTGCGTCCCCAGCAACCGTCATGTCGCGCACGAATGCGACGGCGGACACGAGGTCCGATCCACCCGGGTACAGCCGCGCGGTCTGGGTGTACCGTCCGTGCCATGCTTCCAGGCCCTGCTCACCGTAGAGCCCGATGCTCCCAAACGCATCCAAGAAGTCAGAAGCGTGGGCTAATAGGATGTGGAGCTTGGGAGACAGGTTCACTCAACCAAAGGACCGCTTCAGGCCAGGCACAAAGGCGGCCACATACGACCTAGCCTCGGCGACTGTCGCGATTGTCGCACGGTTGAGGACCTTGCGGACACCGATCCACCGCCCCCACGCGTCCGTGTACGCCTGCAGGTACTGCATTGCTCTCTCGCCGCGCTCCGCTACCGCACCAAATTGTTTCCCCTCCAGCGCCGCGCACACAGCGTCACTGTGCTATTCGATTGCGTGGCAATCACGCCCGATAAACCGGCCACCATGGTATGGCACAGGGTGCACATGCGCCTCGGCATTCAGTAGCTCGGCCAGCTCGTACGCAAATTCGGATGCCACGCTTCGGCCGCAGCACCGTATCTCTACTTCCACACTCAGCCGCAACACCCGGGAGGTGATTTCAATTGTGAGGTGAACAGGAATTGGGACGATTTGGCGAGGATTGGAGGACAGCAGCGGCCGCCGGGTGACCGACCGATGGTCGTCCTGGTTGGTCTTGGACTTGATCACCGACTAATTGACGTATTGACCAGCTTCACGCAGGCGCCATGGCCCCGAACCGTCTTGAAGAGTCCCGTACTTGGCGGCGAGCTTCGAGTGCGTGACGGTCAGCGCCTTGGTGCTCTTGCACGGGATGCACGGCATCGTCGCGCTGGGGCCTTTGTGCCCCACAACCGTGCATTGCGGCTCCTGGTCGCCAGACAACAGCAGCCGCACAGGACGTCGCTTTCCACGTACGTCCAGCCCCCGCTGCAGGAGCTCTTCGACACCGGCCGTGTGAGAGGCCGTTACATCCGAAACCGCGGGGAACTTGTCTTCAGTGCATGGGGAGACCGCAGCGAGGATGGTATTTCTCGGGTTGTTTGGCAAGTCCTGGTTGACAATCAAGAGCACGGTTCTCTCGGACGCGAGTTCGCCCCTTTTGTCCAAGCCGACGGTGATGTGAACGTCGGGGACTGTCGGAGGGGGGCGGCCTCCCCAGGACCCGATTTCGAAGTAGCCTGGGACGACTGCGTCCTCTGCCCGCAGCGGCTTGCCGTCTGCGCCGTAGACAAACATCTTGAAGAATCGGCTTGCATCGTAGAGAGCGGTCACGCGCTCGTGCACGGCAACTGCCAAATTGGCAAGATGGGCACCCGTGGTTGTGACCACCCCCTTCTTGGCGGGCAAGTCCGCGAGTTCTTTCTTGGCGGCGCGCAACACGTGGCGGCTGGCCAACCCGCTCTCGCTTCCGGCCATCGCCCGACGGAGTTTGTTGAACGCCGACCAGCTGATGCTCAGCTCAAAAACGATCTCAACCTGCTGCCTGTTGTACAGGTTTACCCCTGGAGGCCCACTACTGGCACAGACCGACCCCTCGCTGTCAACGCACGACACCACGCCGGCAACCATCAGTTGGCGTCGAACCGCCGCTCGCCGCATGTGTATTTGGCTCTTTTTGATGGCCTCCTTCCGCGGCGACACTTGGCGCACGTACACCCGAGGCCGTCCGTTTTTGTGCTAGGGACAGATCTGATCGCGGTCTGCGTGTAGCAGAATGGCCGATGCAATGCGCCAAGGGATGGACTCGTCGTGGGTCCGGCCGACGCCACCAGAGAGAAGGTATTCCAGAAACTATTGGAAACTCGGCTCGGGATGAGCCTCAGCGAGTAGAGCGGCGGAAGCGACATCTCCGATATCGGCGTCGGGGCGGAGCAGTGCATCAGCAGCAGGACCGGTGTCCACTCCAAGTGATGGGCGGGGACAGTCCGCTTTCAGCGGACACAGGGAGGAGGTGGCAGAAGGGCGGCCCACAGCCGGCAGCGTCGCACCTGCGCGCTTCGTGCGAGGATGAATTGTGGCAGTGGAGGCTATGGGGACTGCGGGAGGGGCCACAAAGCCACAATTTGCTGCCCTTCGCTACCAAGAGAAGCACGCGTCACAGCTGCCTCGTCTGCACCTCGATACAGGGAGGCGGGCCACGCGCAGACACCGTGTGCTTGGTAGACCCTGGAGTGCCGCTTCCCGCCACGCAGTAGCGCCAACTGCCTCCTTGAGAAACAGGCGGGTGCCTGAGTCACAATTGTAGGCCCAGACTGGCCCGTCAAATACGGATGCAATGTCATCCACCGTAGCCTTGTGGACAAGAAGGCACAAAAAATGGGCCAGGCATTGCTGTAAGGGTCAATGGGACATGTCCAGAAATGCAACGGTCATGGACGGTATGACAAGCGGGGATGAAGCGGGCGTGCGATCGCGTAGCACTCAGAGCGCAGCTCCCACACTCATCCGTACACTAATAACATACTTGCCGCTTCCGACAGTGTCGACCATTGTGTGAACTCTCACAGGATGACCGTTGAAGGGTCGGCGCAAGGGAGCGGAAGAACCGCTTCACCAGGGCATCGTTGCCAACTGCCACCTGCGACGACAAAGGATCACTTCATAAACTTCATGTCAGCATCCACGATTGCATTTTGGTGGTGCCGCACCCCTCCCGGTGAAGCCGCGATGAGGGGTTCGCATTTGGGTCGCGGCGCAAATTGCGTTCGATCACTCATATTTAACCAAGTTGCTCAAGATGTTTCAGGGGGTCGCTCTGCGTTTTCAGGGGGTCGCTGTCAGGCACAGACCCAGAAGAGCCACCTTAAATAGGCGTGAGAAGAGGTCGGCGGTCGGCGGAGGTCATGGCGGCGGCAGACAGCGGTGGCCGGGGGGGGAAGGCGACAGCGGTGGCGCCGGTCGGAGGCAGCGGCGGGGGACGCGAGCCGCTACGATTGGGCCGGTGCCGTCGGCTTTTGGCGGCCTCGGGGGCGGGTGCGGGCGCGGCAGCGGCGGTGAGGGCCGTCACCAACGACGTGAAGTGGGACAGTGGCGCGGACGGATGTCGACCAAAACAGCGATCGGCGGGGACGGCGGCGGCGACGGTCGGCGGCGGCAGAGAAGGCAGCTGAGGGGGAGGCGTCTGTTAAGGCGACGTGAGGGGGACAGCGTAGTATGCCGGCGCTGAATGCGACGGCGCCGACGGTAAACAGCGGCGGGGGCAGGGACGGCAAAGGCGGGAGCGGGTACGGCAGCAAGCGGTAGGGTCAGGAAAAGCGGAAGCGGCCGATGACGGCAACGGCGAAGCATTCAGCTGTGCCAGCGACCGCGGACATCTGTGGTTGCGGCCGACAGGGGCGGGGGCGGCGGAGATGGCGCGGATGGTGGCAGGCGGTTGTGGCAGTGAGGGCGGCGGGGTTGGCGGCTGCAAGTGGCGGCGCAGGAGAAGGTGGCGACGGCGGGGGATGCGGTGCGAGCGGGCCGCTGAGGGGGTGGACGGGGGCACGGGTGGCGACGGCGGTCGGTGGCGGAGAGAGGGGAGGTCTGAGATGACGGGGACGGGACCGCGGGGGGCGGCAACGATCAGTGGGGGGAATGGCGAAAGCGGCCGGTGCGAATGGCGGCGGCGATCGGCGGCGGCGGGGAGGGGGGAAGGCGAGGATGGAAGCAGGGGCGCGGGTTGCGGCAGCAATCGGTGGCGGCGGGAGGGTCGGTCGGCGACGACAGGGACAGGGGCGCGGATGGCGCCAACGGTCGGCGGAAGCGGCGGCGAGGGTGGCCGGTGCCTGTGGCGGCGGCGGTCGGCGGGGGCGGGGGGGGCGGTCGGCCACGACGGAGACGGGGGCGCTGGTGGCGGCAACTGTTGAAGGAGGCGGCGGCGACGTGGAAGTGGCGGTGTTCGCGGGTGGAGTAGGGAGTGGGCAGAACGCGAACGTGTTGAACGCGGCGGTGGGTCGTCGGGATGGAGTTACTGGTGGCCGCCCAGGCGTCTGTGCTGTGTGGGCTAAGGGTGCCCGTGGGGGCGTTGCAGTTTTCAGGGGTGCCCTGGGGTGGTTTCACAAGTAAGGGGTTCTGCTCAGTTCAATATGTGACCGCAGGTGCGGCATTTTGGCGACAGGGGGCCGGGCCGTGGCCCGGCACCGCTTCGTGTGCCCGCACGAGCGCTCCGATCCAGTTGTTTTATCAGTGTCGGTGCGATCGCGCCGCGTGGCCGACAGGCCCGCAAGCGCGTCCGGTCACACGCCACCGCACGAGTGATACGTGACACACTTCAACGATCGGGGCTCTGGGGCCGAGATGGCACGCGGCCGTCCAGTTCAGAGAGGTACCATTTCCATCCATGGGTGGCTGTCGAAACAAAAATATGATGAATTGGGTAATCTGAGGACAATATGAACTGCCACATGTCACTCATTTAATCCGTGAATCCGCGATGGACCAATCAGAGCACAGAACCCGCTGGCCTCAGGGCAAACGAGTTGCCAACGGAGGCTCCGTTGGCAACTCGTTGGCCCCGGGGCCAACAGCTCCGACCCCGAATCCGACGCAAGTGCATTCGCGTTTGAACTCGCTTGACCTCCGTTAGCAACGCCGCGTGTACGTTCGACATTGTTCCCCGCGCCGAGAACTGGCTGACTGCGATTCGAGACACGCTTCTGCTGCGTGTGCCCATTATGGCGTTGGCCCGACATTGGTGGGAATGCTCTGAAGCACGAATGTCGTGCTGGGACGAGCCAAATGACAAAGGCCCACACGCTGTCAGCCGTGGTGGTTCGCGCCAATACGTATGCGCACTCGGACGGCCAAGACTCTGACGTTGAGCAACCCGGGGCACACCGCGACGCTGCTGGAGGCGTTCGGGATGGACAAGGCGACGCCAAACAAGACGCCAATGGCGTCGGGGGTCAAGCTGACAAAGACAAGAAAGGGCCTGCTGCCAGAGGGAAACCGTTACGCCGAGTTGGTCGGCTCCCTCCTCTTCCTGTCAACCACGACGAGGCCAGACATCGCCTTTGCCGTGGGGGTGCTGTCGCGCTTCATGTCCTGCCCTGAGCAGGACCACATTCGCGCGGCCAAAGGGGTTCTGAGCTACCTGCGCGGAACGACTCGCCTGGGTGTGGTCTACAGCGGCAGCGAGCGGCTGCAAGGGCGTGTCGACGCCGTTTGGGCCGGCCACATCGACGGTCGTCGGTCGACAACCGGCTTCGTCTTCACATGCAATGGCGGCGCGATTGTGTCGCCAAGAAAGCGCCAGTCGACCGTGGCCATCTCGACGGCCGAGGCCGAGAACGTGGCCGCCGCCATGGCGACCAAGGAGGCGCTGTGGCTACGCAAGCTGCTGGCGGCACTGGGCGTCAACGGTAGAGCCGTCGCGATGGGAGAGGACAACCAGTCCTGCCTGGCGCTGGTCGACAACCCCGAGGCGACGGGGCGGACCAAGCATGCCAACGTCGCCTACCACATGGTTCGCGACTACTAGGCGCGTGGGGATGTGGCCTTCTACTCCCTCCCGAGCGCCGACATGCCGGCGGATGGGCTCACCAAGCCGCTGCCGTCGCCGGCGTTCACGGCTTACCGGGCTGCCGTCGGGGTTGGCAAAGACCTGAGCGCGGCTGAGCGGGGCGCCGGGCCTGGCGACCCCCTGTTGGGAGAGTGCTGAGACGCCATGGCGCCACTGCAGGCGTCCAGTGACGCGGCCCCGGATTCGTATCAGCGACCTGCGTCGACCTCGCCGCGGGCCGGTGCCAGTCGTGGACGGTTGCGCTACCATCCACTTGTTTGGGGCCGGCAATGGGGCGCTATTGCCTTGGGGGGACGGCCGGTTGGGACTGTCCTGGGGCGCTGTGGCGCCACTGGGGGCGTCCAGTGGCGCAGCCGCGGGTTCGCGGCGATCGCCCGACTCGATTTGGCCTCAGTCGATTTTGGGCGGTTTTGGCCGGAAGCAGTAGGCCTACTGCTCCCAACGGGCACGAATCGATTTTGATGCAAGTCGAATTTGGTCGATTTTAGCCGGAAGTGGTGGGCCCCGATTTTGGCTGGGAGCAGTAGGCCTACTGCTCCCAGCGAGCAGACTTTGACGGGCCGCCGATGCGCCGGATCGTCTTTGGTCGAGACGCACCCGGGTGCGCTGTACTCATCTCGACGTCTGCTTCACGTCGATGGTGATTTTTTGGCGATTTTGTTGGAGGTCGATTTTACGTGGCCGAAATCGGCTCGACTCGCTGGGAGCTATAAGCCTACTGCTCCCAGCGAGTCGAGCCGATTTCGGCCTAGTTGATGAGATCGACTTGGCCGTTTTCTCGATCGCGGATGTTGGCGAAAGATCTCGCACTGTGGCCGTGACAGAGCGTCCATGGCGCGGACTGTGGGGCGCTGGGGGAGTGTTGAGGCAGCCCCCCAAGCCCGCGCAGGTAAGTCGGAGTTACCGCGGACTCCCTGGCTCATTCTGGGAGTACTTATGGGGGCATCGGCTTGTTTGGCTGTGCCATTGCCATGCAGTGCTGTATGTGTGTGATGTAATTACTTGTACTTGTATATTGAGGGCAGCGCCTTTTGGAGCTGAGCTCGAAGAGATTCTCGTGGGGTCATCGAGGGGCGTCGCGATTAGTGGGGTGTTGAGAGCATGTACCCTCCAAGTGAGGGAGCACTGCGCTGGCGGGGGGGCGCTCCGGCAGAACGTGGCAAGAGACGCACACGGAGGGTTTACAAACCTGCAGGCCTCGCTCCTCAGACCGCTCTCGAGTAAAGCAACGCATCCACCCAGCTACCGTTCACTTCACAGAGGGCGACGGACGCCACCGGCTGGGTCCGACGGGGCTCCCGTTCTTCGCCGCCGACCGACCGGGAGGTGCTCGCTTTGGTCTTGGCCTGGAGCTTGACCCCCCGGGCCTCCCGGGTGGCTACTCCCGTCTTGGCAAGGAACTTGCGCAGCTTGGGGAAGGTCCGGCCCTGGGTGTTGAAGTTCCGCCCCAGGGCCCGGACTTCCCGTCCGACGCCCTTGAGAAGGATACTTTTTAGCTCGGCCTCTTGTAGGACCGAGCCCAGGGCACGGTGAGCATCGAGGATGCGGTTCGAAAACTCGTGCTCGTCTTCCCATTTCTCTTGGGATGCTTGCATGAGGGACTGGAGGTGGTCCACCAGGTCGTCCCCGTCGAGGTACTTGTTGAGCAGGGCGTGTACCGCGTGCTTGTACGTGAGCTGCCGCGAGGCGTGGGTGTCCTTGGCGCGATGGAGCACCCCGAGCACCTCGCTCGTCACGAAGTACTGCAGCAGTGTGACTGCCGTACCCTAGTTCGGCCCACTGCCGTCGCATGCCGTTTGGAAGTTCCCAAGGAACGCCATCAACCCCAAAGGGATGTCGCCCGCAAACTGCCTCGAGGTGTGCATCAAGGCCTTGACGTCCGCGCGGATGCCGCGGATGGAGTTGCCTCGCGGGAGGTGTAGGCGACCTCCTCGTTGTGCGAGCCGGTACCGTTCCGGCGACAGGAGCCCCTTGAAGCGGGGGTCGACCACCGTGTCCTCCCGCTGCTCCCGTCGGAAGTTTCGCAGCGCCTCTTGTGCCAGGGCCCGTTGTGGCCGCTTGTCGGCCGCCCGTGCCCGCCGTCGGCGGCGTGTTGCCCCGGGGTCACTGCCGGTGGCGGAGGAGGAGGTCGAGCCGTCGCTGCTGTCTGTCGACTCCGCCCCACTGGGGGCGGAGGACGAGCTCGACGGACTCTCGTCACTCTCGGTCGACGAGGGGGGCCCCGAAGATGGGGGTTACGGGGCCCGTCGCGCGTGCCGACGCCGTCGGTGGCCCTTAGAGGGAACCGCCTTCGGATGTCGACGCTCGGCGCCCCTCCGGAACCGCTGCCGCGCAGGACGCGCGGCCGGCGAGGCAGTCACCGTCAAGGCGGACCCCGTCCGGGTAGCGCCCCCCGACCGGGGGCGCTCCCCGGACGTGCCCGACCCGGGTTCCGGGAGTGCCGGTCCGCCCGCGCTCGCGGTCCCAGGCGAAGGTCCCTGGGCCGCCGCGAGGGCCAAGGCAACGGCTGCGCCGCGCCCCGGGACCGGGGTCTCATCCGATGCCGCGGTCGACGCCTCCTCCGCGGCGTCACGGAACACCTGAGCCAAGTGGCGCAGGTGCCCGGGGTCGGCCGCCGCCCGAGGTAGACCTGAGGACGATTCACAGTTTCCCTCGATTTGTGTGTGTGTGGGCGTTTGTGTGAAACCCCGTTTCCAGGCACTGGAAGGGGGTTGCTTATGTGAGAATCT
>Ga0114957_1004270_pt1 | contig 12409 bp, 11 predicted proteins | sample BantaG_FD_87175 | JGI IMG/M metagenome (GOLD analysis project Ga0114957, IMG submission 87175) | Marine algal microbial communities from Bantry Bay, Ireland - BantryBay_4 metaG | ecosystem: Host-associated > Algae > Red algae > Unclassified | place: Bantry Bay, Ireland | collected 2014-11-21 | reverse complement strand
TGAAGAGAAGCCAACTAGCTAATAGCCAACAGGCTAACAAGCCAAATTTTTAATGCAATCACCTCCAAATTAAAAGTTACCGAACCATTGTTAATGATCAATTATAACAAATCTTTTTTCTATCATGAAACCAATCCGCAAAGAATACGAAGACTTGGGCGTGGATGGGTTTTATAAAAAATCCGGTTGGCATTACACCAATCCCCACGAGCCACAAGTTGTTACCCTTCTGGAAAACAATTTAAAACAGATAAACTGTGAAAAGGCACTTGATTTTTGTTGTGGAAGTGGAGAAGTAACTGCGGCCCTTTTAAAAATGGGATTCAAGAATACCACTGGCAGTGATCCGTATACCCAACAGGCATTCTTAAAAAGAACAGGCAAGAAAGCATTGTCACTTTCATTTGAACAGGTGATAAAAAAGGGACTTCCTGAAAAATATAGCGCGGTCATTGCAAGTTTTGCTTTACACCTTTGTCCCCGCGAAAAGCTCTATCCATTGGTTACCCAAATTTTTCAATCTACGGCACAACTGGTCGTCCTTACACCACATAAGCGCCCAGAACTGGAAGCACTTGACGGAGTAAAACTTATTCTTACCGACCAAACACCGACACCTAAAGGAAAACAGGTAAGGCTGAAGATTTACGAGCGGGCGTATTGAGTTATTGGAAGTGCCCCAGGCACTAAACAATCCATAATATGGAACTTGTTTTTTTTGTAATCAATTACTATGATGGAACAATTAATAGAATGTCTTGCTTGCCAACACGGTAAGTTTACCTCAATTGAGCAGACCAAAGCCATGATGCACCCTTCTGGTGATAACTTTAATTTTGATCAATGCGAAAATTGTGGATTGGTTTTTCTGAATCCCCGAATTCCGGCAGTGGAACTGGATGAGTATTATAGTGCCTGGTACTTACCCTACCGTGGCGACGCTGCCTGGGGGAAATACGGGATGTTGGTAGCGGGAGATCAAAAGAAGATTGATCAGAAAAGAGTCGATACGGTAACGAAGTTTGTTACGCCAAGTAAAGATACGACCGTCCTTGATATCGGCTGTGGCAAACCTGATTTTTTAAAATTATTACAGGAGAAACATCCTTGCCGCGCCATTGGTATTGACTTTTCGGATAGCGGTTGGGCCATGAGTAAATCGCTCTATGCTGATATCGAATTACACGTAGGTGAAATCGAATCGGTCAAACAGTTTCCGGCTCCCGATCTCATTACCATGTGGCATTACCTGGAACATGATTATGATCCGGGGGCGACCCTCAGAGCACTGAAGAGCATAAGTCACGCCCAAACCCATTTAGTCATCGAAGTACCTAATTTTGATTCTAAGACTAGAAAAGATTATGGACCACACTGGGCGGGATACCATACGCCAAGACATACTGCGCTCTGGACACCGGACACGATGAAAACACTCATGGAAAACAATGGCTGGAAAGTCGTTACTTCTTACACATATGGTACCCTTGATCCTTATACCCTAAAATGGATGAGTGAGATGGAAAAACGAGGTATCGACTGGTCTAAAAGTATGGAACCGGAATTTTGGGGATATGTGAGAGGAAAGATGGCTTACATGCCCGTTACGATATTGGAAAAACAACGTTCTCTGGGCTTTATGACTTGTGTGGCCGTGCCTGTGTAAATTTACGATTCCATTTAATTTATTTTTTTTCTTGCCTTTTTAATGCGCACTGCTGGAAGGTTCAGCGCATTGGCAATTTCAGCATCTGAGAGATTTGTATTTTTGATCATTGCAGTTATTGCAGTCTCTTGTGCTTCTTGGGTTCTTTTCATTGCCAGTTCTTTTGCCTTTTTTTCTTTTTCGGCGTTCTTTTTCTCTTTTTCGGCGTTCTTCATCTCCTTCTCTTTTGCTGCTCTTTCTTTCTCTTTTGCTGCTCTTTCTTTCTCTATCGCCATTTCAATCTCAATTCTGATGCTTAGTGCCTGGCTTGCCCGATCAGAAAGTACTTCTCCAAATCGTTCATATTCTCTTCTATCTTTATCCTCCATATTTGCCACCTTTAAGACTTCTTCTGCTTCCATCAATCCTTTAGCAGTAAAATCTTTCTTTATTTCACTATTTTTTAAAAAATATATCCATTCATCCAAGGTATCCTTAGCTTTATCATTAAAATTATTCACCTTTATTAAATAAATTTCTGGATATAAATCTTGTACCTTTTCTTTTTTAAATAACCTTTTTTGTGCGTTAGAAAGTTGTAATTCGTCATTTTGATGAACACCTGAAAAAGTCGTAATACCTTTATATATATAATCTTCCCCTCTTCCCAAATCAAAGTAAACGATATTGATAGATATTACTTTTTTGACCGATATCCATTCATCCCCTGAGCTGATGTATTCAGTGACCGCTTTCGAAATACCATACAAGATTCTCAGAAAATAATCAATTGCATAGGCGTTTTGAATTTCAATAATGATGAGCTCTTCTTTTTTATTCTTAACGAGAATATCAACCCGATTGAACTTATCTGTCTCTGTCTCCTGATTACTTTCGGTATCAATAATCTCCATTATATGGATATCCTCTTTGAGTAGTTCACTCAAAAAACCTTCTAAAATATTAAAATTTGCTTTTTGTCGGAGTAGTCGTTTTATCGCCCAGTCAAATCTCACATGCTTTTTAGCCTTCATTTTCTTTGTTTTTTGCTAAAATAGCAAAAGACTGCCAGATTAGTGGCAGTCTTTCAAAATTTATTATTTCAATCGTTTACGTTTAATAGTACAATTCAAACTCTACCCGTCGATTTTTTTGACGACCTTCCTTTGTATTATTATTGGCAATTGGTTTGGTCTCTCCAAACCCTTCGGAACTCATTCTTTCCCTGGCTATACCTTGTTGTACCAATAAATTTAAACAAGTAGCTGCTCGGCTACGAGATAATGCCAGATTACCAGCATTCTCTCCAATAGAGTCTGTATGACCACTAATTTTTAGTTTTGCTTCCGGATATTTTTTCATAAGGGCAGCAATACTAGTCACTAGTTCTTTCGAATATTCTGTTAAATTAGGACTGGCAGACAAGAAAACTACTTTATCAATTGCATCTGAGATTACCTTTTTTTCTGCAACAGTCATTTCTACTTCCGGACAACCATTACTCGCTACAGGACCCGCACGGTTGGGGCACTTGTCTTCCGCATCAGGCACACCATCACCGTCCTTATCTGCTACTACGGGACAACCACCATTGCTGGCAGGACCTTTTTCGTTTGGACATTTATCTACTTTATCATAGACACCATCCTTATCCTTATCTGCTGGACATCCCGCGTTGGTCGCCACTCCAGCAATCTTTGGGCAACGGTCTTCCAAATCGTACACACCATCTTTGTCTGTATCAGCGGGACAACCTTTATTTTCTCTAATTCCAGGAACTTCCGGGCACTTGTCTATGCCATCGGGTACTCCATCGAGATCCTGATCTGGTGGACAACCTCCGTTTTCGACCGTGCCTGCTTGCTGAGGACAATTATCTTTATCGTTTGGTATTCCATCCTTATCCGCATCTGGTGGACAACCCGCATCTGTTCCAGCGATATCCGGACAAAGATCCGCCTCTCCTACAAAACCATCTCCATCGATATCTTTACCGATCAAATCGGGGCACCCTTTGTTCTTTTTAATTCCGATGGTTGTTGGACAACGATCGTAATAATCCTCAATGCCATCGCCATCCTGATCTTTTGGACAACCGTCTGCATCTGCTAATCCGGGCTTGTAAGGACAAGTATCATTTATATTCAGAATTCCATCACCATCATAATCTCCTATGTCAGCACCAACATTGGCTATGGCAACTTCTTCGTCCACAAAGTCCAGATCACCCGAACGTTGGTAATTGAAAAAATAGAGTAGCCAGCTAAAGAATAGGATAACTAGAAGTGCGATGAAAAAATCGTTGCGATCTTTTTTGTTTTTAAAATCAAAAGGGGTCTTGCTCATTGTGTATTTTGGTTATGTAAGTTTTCTCAGAATGAAAATGGAGATCTATTATATTTCAGTGAAAAATTTGCCTTTGCAGGATTTAAAATCCAGATAGACATAAAAAACACGCTATTAAGACGATTGCTTCCGTCAAATGTCACAATAATTTTAAATTAAATCATCAAGCATTTTTTTCGAAGAAATGGAAATATTAGGAACACATTTTAGTCGAAAACCAGCTCCTTTTAGCTTGTTTAAGATTCCCTTTTTTCCACCCAGATGACCAGCACCTACTGCTGCAAAAAGGGTTTGTTCAGCAACCAGCATAGCGATCCGGTCTGCCATAATCTTGTTGCGATCGTAGATCATCATTTTACGTAGTTTACCAGCACTTTTTTTTGCAGATTTTAGAATTTCAGATAAATCACCCTTCTGATAGAGAGTGGATAATTTTAAAAGCCTTTTCCTGAATCTGGATACATTTTTTACCATTGACCACAGCGCCGACGCCTGATAGTCAAGAGGAATTTTCGCCATCAAATCTATCTGCTCCTCTACCGTTTCAATACCTAATAATATCCGGCCTTCCGTTTCAGCAAATTTCCATAAAAACTGATCGAGCGAAAGCGGCTGATCATCGTTTAATAGGCTAGCTGTCACAAAATTGGTCAGCATCATTGGCTTGGCGCGCTCAAAATGCTCGATCGGCATACCCGTCGTTTTTTGAAAAAAGCGGCCAATCTTAGCGTATTTTTTTGAACTATAAAAATCAGCGAGCGTTTGTCCTTCCGGTAAATCCATCGACTGCTCACTGAGCAGGATTTCAGCCTGATTCAAATTTATTTCTGTAGCAAAAGCCTCGCAAGTAAGTATTTTTTCACATACTAAGTCCTGATAATCAAAAGCCTTGATGTCCCGTACGTGCATGGTTCCAAAGAGATAAGAAGTACCCGGTAAGTCAGGTTTATCAATTTGCCAGAGTAATTGGGGTTGCTTTATTTTGGACTTGGCCATATTGTGGAATATATAAAAATAAAAATCACGTGCCGGAAATATGACACATGAAAAATAGTTCCTTTTGCAAAATGATCATTGGTTAGAAATGAAAATAACAAAGCGTAGACCTATAATGTTGACAAAATAAATGACGATTCTATACGTCCTCTTTTTCCGCCAGATAAACCCAGTTGGATCAGTTATTTATTAGATGTACCGTTTAATTAAAATGTTTCTCTAGCCGCCCATTCCTCGGTTCTGAAGGACCAGCCAGACAACCAAAGCGCGCAGACACACTTGAGAAAACATTCCGTAGACTTCATTCCGCTTCTCCGAAATTTGATTACAATTATCCTGGCTGATAGTTAAAAGGCAGAATACGAGAATCTTTAACGGTAGATAAAGTCATCAAAGTTTTTAGACGTTCAATTTCTTCAATCTGAGAGAGTGTTTTGAACAATAATTTCTCGTAAGTAGGAATATCTTTACAAACTATTTTGATCAAAAAATCTGCTTCTCCCGTAATAATATAACACTCGGTAATTTCATCAATCGCTTTGATCTTGTCTAAAAAGTGATTTAAAGCACCTTCTTTCTGCCAAGCCAACGATACGAGTACAAACGTTTTTACATTCAGGCCGATACTTTGCTGATTGACAACGGCATGGTAAGACTCAATTATGCCAGATTGCTCCAGTTTTTTTACTCTCTCCAATGTTGGAGCGGGTGACAAACCAATTTGCTTAGACAGGTCAAGGTTAGTAATTTTACTATGCTCTTGTAAAATTTTTAAAATTTGTAAATCTATTTTATCCAATTTGTTATCGGTGCCAGTGTGATTATCCATATTTAATGTTTCTTTTAATTATTTATGCGATGCAATTTATTTACAAAAAAAATAAAATACAAGCAATTAGAGGAAAAACCCATTAATTATTTGTTAATATGCCTTATTTAAGGAAATATTTAAAATTTAATTTTGATTAGAGGAAGTATATCTTCTTTTTTTGGATAAAAAAAATACGCCGAAAAAGTACTTTTCCGACGTATTTAAGTTGTTTTCACATTTAGGAATGTTAAATAAATAAAGTACGATTCTATACTTGTTTATTTGCCATTCCTTAAACTTGTTCCTAAGGGAAAATTCCCAAAGCAATATAGTCGCTACTTATTTTCTCAAGAGCACTAATAAAAGCGGCGGTTCGTAAATCTTCGACTTTTCTTTTGCGTTTCTTAACCGCACGAATTTGATTGTATGCAGTGATCATAGTTTCTTCTAATCCAGAACGTACTAAATCTACTTCATCAGCGCCACGGGTCAAGAAGTCTCTTTCTTTTATTCCGATGGTTTTGCCAGTTAATCTTTCAACTAACGCTACAATATTAGTATATGTTTGGTTATCAAAACGTTTTTCCATTCGGCCAAAACGCATGTGAGAAAGATTTTTCAACCATTCAAAGTAAGAAACCGTTACTCCACCAGCATTGATGTACATATCAGGAATTACCATTACGCCTTTCTTACGAAGAATCGCATCTGCTTCCGAAGTGATTGGACCGTTGGCAGCTTCCGCAATAATTCTCGCTTTGATACGGGGAGCATTGTCTACCCGAATCTGATTTTCCAGCGCAGCAGGAATCAAAATATCACAATCGATTTCCAGCACTTTCTTACGTTGTGACATTTCTTCAGCACCCGCAAAACCCATAATAGATTTGGTCTTTTTAAAATGCTTGAGCAGCTTACCGATGTCTATCCCTTTTTCATTATAAATAGCCCCATCGTGTTCGGCAATACAAATAATTAAAGCATCTCCTTCTTCCTGAAAGATTTTAGCACAGTGGCTACCTACATTACCAAAGCCTTGGATAGCTACTCGTTTGCCCGCCAGACCAGTGGTCAAGCCAAGCTTTTCCATGTCATCCTTATGGCTGACCGCTTCGCGTACACCGTAGAAAACACCCCGTCCAGTTGCTTCAGTTCTACCCTGAATACCATTTTGATGAACAGGTTTTCCGGTGACACAACCGGCTGCGTCAATCTCTCCTCCTTTAAAGGAGATATACGTATCCAGAATCCAGGCCATCTCCCGGGATCCTGTTCCGTAATCAGGAGCAGGAACATCAATACCAGGTCCGATAAAATTTTTACGAATTAATTCTGCCGTGTAACGACGGGTGATAAGTTGCAATTCACTTTCCGAATAATCGCGGGGAGAGATTTTTACTCCACCCTTCGCCCCCCCGAAGGGCACATCCACGATGGCACATTTATAGGTCATCAATGAGGCCAGGGCCATCACTTCCTCCTGATGTACTTTTTGAGAATACCGGATTCCTCCCTTGGTCGGAAGTCGGTGATGACTGTGTTGTACCCGATATGCTTCGATTACCTCATAATCCTTACCGATTTTTACCGGAAAACGCATTTGATAAACGGAATTACAAGCTTTAATTTGTGCTAGTAAACCTTTGGGTAAATTGGTGTGGGCGGCTGCCCGATCAAAGTTGCTACTGACGCTTTCGAGAAAGCTGACCGTGGCAACGGGTTGTTTAACTTTTTTAGCTTTTGCCATGATTAATAATTTGGTCCTCTAATTTTGTTAATTTTTTATCCATATAAAACATAAAACAAACAAGGCCAATAAAACCAACTACAATAACGGCCACTACTACGTAGATTTTTCCGGTGCTACGCATAAAGTCCATAGCAGGACCTTCCTGAGCAGCCAGTAAAGGAGTAAGTGACGAAAGAAGTAAGCAAAGAAGCCAGATTATACGATGTTTCATATAAATGATTAAGGTGGGTCAAACTTCGGTTTTTTTTTCAGGATTACAAAACTTAGTTGTAATTTCTTTTTGAAGTACCCGATGAAAGACAATTAGAGTTTATGTACATAAACTCTTTAGTTACGTTTTTATTTTAGAATAATGACGATTGATAATTTAGAGGGACTTAATCAAAAAACAGCTTATCCCGTAACGCCGATATTCGCTTAAGCAATTGCGCCATCCATAATCCCAACAATAACCAGCCAAATACCGCTGGATAAAGGACCATCCGCATCGTACTATCCAAATCATCTCCACCAAAACCAGGATTTCCACCGTTACCAGGGTGTAAACTGTCGTAGAGTCTGGGTATAACAAACAGTAACGGAACTAAAGCAGAGAAAGCAAATATATTATAAACATTACTGATTCTCGCTTTTTTTTCTTCGTCATCGAAGGAACTGCGCAATACAAAAAAGGCCATGTAGATCAACATGGCAATGGCCGACATATTTTGTTTTATATCAAAATTCCACCAGTCCCCCCACGTAAAGCGGGCCCATATTGATCCAGTGATCAATCCAAGTATACCGTAGAGTACGCCTACTTGTGCCAACGCAACGGCCGTGTGATCATAACGGATTTCCAGCGTTTGTAGATATTTCCAACTAAAAATCATAGAGGACAATAGTATTAACATCATGGCAAACCAAAAAGGTACATGATAGTAAGTATTGCGAATGGTTTCTCCCAGCAGGGAACGATAAGGAAATGTTTTTCTATCTGAATTACTAAGATTATCGATTGGTTGTTGGGTCCAAATATTATCTCTTGTGGTATTATCAGGATGATTGTCTATCACACTAATGGCATCCGGAAGTGTTGCTGCCCCGTCGGCATCGCTATCTACCCAAAGAGATAAAGATACTGCCTGGTCATTACCGGGATAATAGGCTGGCATGTCAAATTCGGCAACCAGATGATTGTCAGATATCACCGCAACCGATTTGGCGGCAAGCGCGTGTATGGAGTCTACATTTAACCAGACTCGAATGGGCGTTTTTGTCTGGGTATAAAAAGTATTATATCCGTAAATATTGACTTCACTCTTTTTTCCTGCATCTAGTTTAAAAGGAGCGATATCTCGAACACCCGGCTTTAGTGGAACCAGCATTCCTACTACAAAACTATAGAGTAGTAAAATTACTCCCAAAATTTTCCACCAATTTTTCATTCGTATATTTTTTTTGAAAAAAGCTGTTGGCTTTTAGCTATCGGCTATTGGCCTCACTTGATCGCGATAGAAGTGGGCAAATAGCGAACGGCCAAAAGCCAATAGCAAGACCATCCATATCCATAATAATTACCGACCGGCTAGGCGACGTGCGATGCGAAGCAAGCATGCACGTCCTAGCCAATGTTATGCACTTGCCTTTTTTAATTTAAAGATATTACAATTCCTTTCCTCTCTCCTTGTTCACTGATTTCAAAAACAAATTTATTTTGTCCATACTCCTTTCTTAACTTACTTTTAAATTTATCATCGGCTAACACTTCTAAGATTAACCCTTCCAATTCTTCGTTATACTTTTCAATTAATAATTCATATTTCACTTCATCATCTTCATTATACAATGATTCTTCATAAGACTTAATATGGAGCGCCACACGATAACCTCGATCCATTCCAATTGCCTGATCAACATTCTGAATGTTCCCTATCAATCTACCAAGATTAAAAATCCATTTATCCAGAACTAATGAATTCCATGAATCTCGCCCTTTAGCATCGTCTAGGATTTTTATTATGAGTTGTTTAATAGCCTCTCTTTTATCTACATTGTTTTCAACAATTGAATGATAATAGTTATTCGAATTAGTCCAATCCATAGTCTTCTTATTAGTTGATTGATTACAAGCACAAAACAACAAAAACAAACTTGAAAGTATTAGTTTGATTCGATTTATTTCAACACTCATAACAATCATTTTTCTTTATTCTCTTTTGTCAAGAACATTTTCTGGTCTCATCCAAGAATAAATTTAGTTATTAAAAATCTGTTTTCTTTACTTTCTTGCTTGTGCATAACATGCAAATATCATTTCCAGCATATTTTAAAACCCTGTCCTACCATACCCCTAATCTCTCCATAAAAACGGGAAGAGAATAAAAGTCAAAGTTAACATTATCAAATCAATCGCCAGCAAAATTCCAATGTCTTTCCAGATCCCTGTATCCGTCATTAACCCCAAAGCGTTGGCTGATATTTTTAATAAAGTCATTAAAATAGGAATCACGGCTGGAAAACTCAAAATAGCCATCAAAGTAGAACTATTAGCTGCCTTGCCGGCAATTGCCGATATAAAGGTAAAAGCAATCGAAAATCCGACACTTCCTAAAAACAAAGCTAAAAAAAACTGATGATAATTTTTGACCGGATCAATTGCTAAAATACCAAAAGCAATGTAGGATAATCCACTGATTAACAATAGCAATAACGTATTATAAATCATTTTAGCCAACAGGATGGCCGATGGCCTCGCCAAAGCATAATAGTACAATTCCCGCTGACTGTTTTCCTGGACAAAACTCTTGGTTACGGCATTTACAGAGGCAAACAGTATAATGATCCAAAACAAGGTATTCCATGCTTTTGCGTCAATCCCGCTAAAAGAAAAATAGACAATAAAAACAGTTGAAATCACGTACAACAATATCCCACCAATCGCGTATTTTTGCCGCCATTCCACCAGTACTTCCTTGCGGATCAAGGTTTGAACTTCTGTCAGTAAAGTCATAATCGCAAAGGTAACTATTTAGCTTTAGTATTCCCGTCAGTAAAAGGTCAATTATTAAGGTTTTAGCGTAATTTTCCAGGCGCGTGTCTAAACCAAGGTTAAAGAAGTGTTGTTAAATATTCGAATGAGTTATTTAGGATCATTAAAAGAATAACTTATTTTTTAAACGATCCTTCATTCGCATTTTTTATTAAAATTTTGGCAAAAGCCTGACTATGTACGCAAATCTAAGAGCCTGTCTGAACGACCTGGAAAAGAGTAATCAACTTTTAAGAATCACCCAGCCGGTAGATCCAAATCTTGAAATGGCCGAAATTCATCGACAGGTATTTGACGCCGGAGGCCCCGCTGTTTATTTTGAAAATGTGATCGGTAGTCCATTCCCGGCGGTTTCTAATATATATGGTACCTTCGAACGCACCGAGTTTCTCTTTCGAAAAACACTAGAAAAGGTAAAAAAGGTAATTGAGTTAAAAGCTGATCCTACTCTGTTTTTAAAAAACCCCTGGCGGTACCGAACGGCTCCTTTCACGGCACTCAGCGCACTTCCATTCAAATCTCCATTTGGTCTAAATGTAAAATACGGAGAAACCACCATTGACCAACTGCCGCAAGTTATTTCCTGGCCGGACGATGGTGGTGCATTTATCACCTTGCCACAGGTTTGTACACTGCCACCCGACAACGATAATATCATGCAATCCAATATTGGAATGTACCGGATTCAATTGTCAGGAAATGCATACGATATAAACAAAGAAGTAGGGATGCACTATCAGATTCACCGTGGAATCGGCGTCCATCATACCGCTTATAATCAGACGGATAAACCGTTTCGCGCAAGTATTTTTGTAGGTGGTCCACCCGCTCATGCATTTGCGGCCATCATGCCGTTACCGGAAGGATTAAGTGAAATGACTTTTGCAGGAATGCTGGCTGGAAGACGGTTTCGCTATGGATTGGACGACCGGGCGGTAGTTTCCGGCGATGCGGATTTCTGTATTACAGGTACTATTTTAAAAAACAAGAAAAAGCCCGAAGGTCCCTTTGGAGATCATTTGGGTTATTATAGCCTGGAGCACGAGTTTCCGGTTATGAAAGTCGATAAAGTTTATCACCGCAAAGATGCTATCTGGCAATTTACGGCGGTAGGTCGTCCTCCGGCAGAAGATTCTAGTTTTGGTTATTTGATACATAAATTAGTCGGTGCTTTACTGCCGGGAGAATTTCCGGGGGTCAGGCAAATTAATGCGGTAGATGCGTCGGGCGTACACCCGTTATTGCTAGCTGTAGGAAGTGAGCGATACATGCCTTTCAGAGATAAAAAACCAGAAGAAATTCTTACACAAGCGAATCGAATTATCGGTAGTGGTCAGACCAGTCTTGCGAAATTTTTATTCATTGCTGCCGAAGAAGAAGGAATTGACATTGACGCTCATAAAATTCCTGCTTATTTTAAACATGTTTTAGAACGCGTAGACTGGCGTAGAGATCTTCATTTTCAAACAAAAACAACGATGGATACCCTGGATTATTCTGGTAGTGGATGGAATGCAGGATCTAAACTGGTGGTGGCCTGTTGTGGAGATAAGCTACGAACTTTGTCAGATAAATTACCGGACAGGTTTGATTTGCCTGCAGGATTTAACAATCCCAAATTCTGGCAAGCTGGTGTGTTGTTATTAAACGGTCCAGCATTTACTGATTATAAAAAAGCAGTTTCAGAAATGAGCAACCTAACAGAAGTGTTGGAAAAAAGTCCGTTAGAATCAATTCCATTAATTGCGGTAGTAGATAATGCAGATTTTTCAGCAGCGACCGAAAATAATTTTTTATGGACCGTTTTTACCAGAGCCAATCCATCACACG
>Ga0114957_1004269_pt1 | contig 12411 bp, 15 predicted proteins | sample BantaG_FD_87175 | JGI IMG/M metagenome (GOLD analysis project Ga0114957, IMG submission 87175) | Marine algal microbial communities from Bantry Bay, Ireland - BantryBay_4 metaG | ecosystem: Host-associated > Algae > Red algae > Unclassified | place: Bantry Bay, Ireland | collected 2014-11-21 | reverse complement strand
TGGGGGGCTCGGGGTCCCGTGCCCCGCATACTCCCCTTCCCCGGCGGCCGCGGCTTGGATGCCGCCCGGTTTGTGAACAGAAAAAACTGCCGGGGACCCCGCCCTCCCGACCCCCCCCCCCCCGACAGCCGCGCCAAGTTTACCACTCGGGCGACGGCGCCGGCACGTCGTCGCACTTGATAAGGTCCTCGGCCGGCACAGCCGGGCGCACCCACGTGCGCCTCAGCGCCCCCCGGTTGCACACGCTCTGGAAGCGCGGGAGCGTCCGCCAGTTGCCCGCGCACAGCTTCGACACCTCCCCCGCCGCGACGCACGTATGGGAGACGGGCCAGCGCCCCCAGCGGCGGTAACACTCCCACGCCTTGACGACCGTGCGGGTGCCGCCGATGCGGGAGCCATCGGCGGCGACGCGGCCCGTGACGACGTTGCGGAAGTAAACGATGAGGCCGTTTGGGGGCGCCCACCGGGGGTGCGTGTACCACCCGCCGGAGCGGACGAGGCAGGTGGTGCCGCCGTTGCGGCGCGCGCGGCGGCGGGCGGCGGCCGCGCGGCGGCGTGCCGCGGCCGCGCGGCGGCGGGCAGCGGCACGCGCGCGGCGGCGGGCGGCAGCCGCGCGGCGGCGGGCGCGTCGGGCGGCCTCGCGCGCGCGGCGGGCGGCGGCGCGCGCGCGGCGGCGGGCGGCGCGGTGTTCGCGCCACTGCCGGGCGGCGGTGTCGAGGGTGGCGGGCGCCGCCGCGTCGGAGGCCGCCTCGGCCACGTCGGCCGCATCGGCGGCCGCGTCGGCGGTCGCGTCGCCATTGTCGGCAGTCTCGGCCGCCGCATCATTGGCATCGTCTGTGGCGTCCAAGGTGGCAAAGTCCGCCGCCGTGAGGTCGCCCAGGAGGGCCGGCACGCCCGTCACGCTGGCGTCAGCGGTGGTCGCGGTGGTGGTCGCCGCGACGGGGGCGGTGGGGGCGACCGCGACGGTGGCGACGGCGGCCAGGAGGGCGAGGAGCCCAATCCGCAGGCGAGCCATGGCGCGCGTCGGCAGGGGAGGCGGTGGGAACAACCGCCGACGGGGGTGGAGGGTGGGGGGGCGCACGGCAATGATGTTGCCGTTGGCGAGCGCGACAGTCAGAGGTGGTGGGACGAGGTCCGCCGCTGTAATAGGCGGTAGGCGGGTGGGTTGTGGCGAGCAAGAAAGGCGCGTCTGTCCACGACCAGAGAGCGCTTTTGAACCTCTGCGGGGTGGGGTGTGGCGCCCGCAGGCGCGCCCCCGCTGCTACGCCCGCCGAAACCGACGAGAAGGCCGCCAGACTGGAAAATGTGGGTCGTGTGGTGGCTGGCTGCGACTCCACACGCTACCAGTGGGCTCGCCAAACGACAACCTGACACCACGCGGCGGGCGTTCCACGATTTCCTCGGTATCCGCTCGGTGGTGATAGCTTTGAGGGCCGCCCCGCGGGAGCGGTGCGCCGGCGGGCCGTCGCACGCCGGCGGTACCGTTTCACGGTGGCGATCCGCGGCTCCCGTCCGCTTGACATGGCCACCGGGACGGCCCCCCCAGCAGCAGGCACGACCCCTCACCGGTGGGCGGCGCCATGACTGCCGATGCCCGCAACGGGCTGTCATGTGCGGCAGCGCGGCCGGCAGGTGGTCGACGACATCATTGCGTAGGGCGGCGCGGGAGGGGGTGGCAGTCGGTCGGGAGGAGGTCCGACACGGTGGTGTGGAGCGCGGCTGCGTTGTCGCGCTCACAGACACAGGCAGTGGTCCAGTCAGGCTTCCGACCAGGGATGGCCGCTGCCAGCTGTACGCACCCGCGCCGGACCCCGTAGGACGAGGCAGAGTCAGCGGCCGTTGCCAGTCGCCTCTTGGTGCTGGGCTTCTCCAGACACCGCAGAGTCCAGGCAGGCTCCCGCGAATGCAGCAAATGCCGCACGCGCGGGCACCGAGCCCCCGCCCAGCACTGCGCGTCCTGGACCGCTGATCGGATGCAGGGGGACGGGGCCGACGACCACACGACCCCGCCTTCCCCAGTGTTTGATCCGCGGTGGTCGCACGTAGACGCGGTGCTGATGCCTGGCGCGTTGAGGTTGGGGGGCAGAGCCAACGCGTCGGCTCTACGTTGCGGTGTCACGGCTACAGGGAGGACTGCCGCGCACACCTTGGCAGGTGGCCCCACAATTCCCTCTTGGCTTTCCAGCCAGGCTTGCCTGGCGGCGTTGGAGAGCTGAGTCGAGGGTGACGAGTCAGGGCCGCTGCTCTGGATGTGGCTGGTATCCCGGTGTGTCAGTGTCTTCCAGAGTCCGCCTGGCTATCCGCATTGCCAGTACAATACGTCCGCACACAGTCACCGGTCGTACGGACGACCGGTCACCCGTCTCGGGTGCCCGCAGGCGCGTTACGTAGGGGCGTCCCAGGGGGGGCTCCTCAGCAGCTGTGTAAACGCATGACAGTTCGGAGGCCTGACGGCGATCCCGGCGTGCGGCATCTGGTGCAGGTTGAGCCTCGCGCCGGGAATGTAGCGCTACTGTACTTACAAAAGAGCGTTCGCAGTATAGTAGTGCATCTGTATTCTGCAGAGCAGGGCTCCATTAGTAGCACCCATCTTTTGTTTTTAGAACTGTATACAACACCCCCGTTCACTCGTGGAAGGCATCTCGAGCTCATACACCGACCTACCCTCACACGTCGTGCCCAACCACCAGCTCCTCCCCCAAGGCCGCCACAAACTGTCCCAGTAGGTCATGATGGCGACACCCCACAGCCCTGCCCACCTTGGTCCGAAAGTCGACCAGGCGGTAGAGCTTGGCGCCAAAGTGGGCGCTCCCGTCGGCGAGCGGCCGCCCCCCCGCGCCCCCCTACCCAAGCATGCGCGCAACGCCGACGGCGCCCATGGCGTCGAGGTGGCCCGCGTCATGGACACAGCCAACGGGTGTGGGCGACCACGACGGGGGGCGGCAAGGGGGGGCACAACGGCGGCGGCCAGGCCAGTGACAACCGCGGCTCCGGTTTGGGTTGAGAAAACAAAACGATGGGGGGTAGAGACCCTGAGGCAGGCGGCATGCGGCGGCGGCGGTGATCGTCAGTGCGTGGAACAATGAGGCCACGCACGTCCAGAATGAGCGCACACCAGAGAAATAAATAAAACCTACCAACGCTACAGACCGGAAGTAACCCGAACGTCCGCTACGGCCGTAGCGCGCGCGGACATTGGGTGGAGGTTCATCACGTCGAAAGCACGACACAGAAACATACTGTGCGCCCACCGCGAGGGTGTACTAGAGGTCCCGCAGGCCATAGATCGCAGGCGACACGTCGACCAGCGCCACATCCAGCGGGTGGTCTGCTGAGGCTGGCGCCGCTGTTTCGGCGTCGGCGATGCGGTGGGCCGTCCCAATCACCACACATATGCGCGACCTGCGCACGCCGGTGGCCGAGCGAGCGTGCAACACAGGGGAGCGGGACACGGGGAGACCATGAAGCGCCAGAGGTCCAGCACAGCACACCTGGCGCCGTCCCTCCAAGAAAGTCAGCGCACACGGCGGGCGAGGGGGGCATCGCGGGACGATCCAGGAGCGGTCTGAAAGCGGCTGATGAAGGGGTCACCGCTACCCCTCCCTGGCTGGCGCCTCATCCCCACCGAGCGCAGCGGCCGCAGACCGGGCGACCACCCACACGGTAGCCACGTCGTGCGCGCCCCCACCCCACTCTGTCCACCGACGGCCGCCGTTGCACCACCGCCGCACCATGGACCATCGCCGCACCGCCCGCGGGCGCGTGCGGTACGAGCAGCCGGCCGCTGCCGCCGCGCGCTCGCCCGCCGCCACGCCGCCCGTGGACGCGTCGATGAAGAGGCGGCTCTCGTGGTGAGGGGGACAGCCGGGGGTCGAGCGGCCGGCGAGGCGGGACCACCCCGTGGGGCGCCCACCCGCCCGCAACGGCCACCAGCGTTGTGATGCGGTGGCCCGCGGTGCGGCGCGCCCGCCGGCCGGCCATCCATCCACCCCCGCCACAGTCTCAGGCGCTCCTAAATAACCGCGATTTTTTTCCAGTCCTGTCCCCGCCGCGTCGATGGTCGAGGCACGAACAGCGATTGCAACAGTGTGGTTGGGGGCGAAGTGGGACCCGTTTAACCATGTACGGGACTGTCCTTGTCCGACAAGGACGCGGATGTCCGTGTCCGTCTTTTCTGTCCTGTCCGCTTTGACAGCCCTAACCCTGGGTCTACGTACAGCACCCCAGCATCCCCCACGACGCTACCACCAACCCACACCGGGCGTCGAAGTCGGCCGTGCTGGCGAGGTCGCGATCTCGACAGCCTTAATCCGTCCACGGAAGCATGTCTGTGGGGTTTGTGCCTTGCCGCCCGCCAGCGTTGATGCTGGTTGAGCTCCTTGCGCAACGGAGTCAGGCAGCCCGTTGAAAAAGGTCTCGTGCCGCATGCTGCACCCTTCTTTGAAAGCGCCGGGCCGTCTAAGGGGCACGACGTGGAAGGTGCCTCTCACGTCTAGGGAGCTGCCCCACCGCCCACTGTGGACGGCTTCCACAGGTGCCCCATGGACCTGAATCCGTGACTTGTCTGCCGCACGCTGGCGGCAGCGGCGGTGACAGGTTTACATATCGCCCGTCAGCAATGACCGAGGCGGTCGTCGGACGAGACGCCCCAGGCTGGCTCTCCAAGTCGCGACGACATGGCCAAGGAGGGGTGCTTGCGAAGGACCTCCTGCCCGGTGTGCCGCATGCGTGGACCACCGCAACGGGACGCCACAGACCGACGGCGGGATGCGGAACAGGGAGAGCGCGGACCTGGAGGTCCTTGAAGAGCGACACAGCGACGAAAAAGACTGCTCATGCATTGCCGTGCAGACGCCAGCAACGCATCGTGTTCACCACATCTTTCGATTATTCTGAGTGGACCACCTCCACCGAGCTCCGCCACCGCGCCACCGTGCGCCCATCCACAGCGTCTACTGCGTCACTGCGCTAGACGCGCCGTCAACGCGGTCTCCACATCAAGATCACCCCCTGCCGGCAAACACCATGCAGGGCACGCACCAGACGACGAGCGGCAGCGACACGACAACCGGGGGCACTACCCGTTGCCGCAGCCGCATGATCGTGGCCGTCGCGATGCGGTTTGTCAACCAGATCATTGTGAGCGTCGTCGCCTCGTGCCTGTTTGGCCATGGCGCGGACAGTGCGGAGGAGTGAGGCCAGCGTCGGGGTTACAACTGGGGCGGCCGTTTACATGGGGTGGCCACGGGAGATACGCCCCTGCTTTGGAGCCGGGCCTCTCAAGAGCTTGCAGCACCAGAAGCAGTGTGCCATAATAGCGTGCGCCCGATTAAAAAAAAAAAGACTCATACCTTGTCGACATCTAGCACACTAAAAATATTCGTTTCGAAAAGAGAGAACAAAATCGATGACAGCACGCAAGCAGAAAGGAGATATGGCGTGGAATAATAGGAGAGTGTGCTGCGAAGAGCACGAAGATCACCAGGAGAGCAAGCAAGCAATCATAAAAAAAGGAGGCAGCAATGTGAGGACAACGGCAGTCGCCGGGGTCATGACCGCGGTCGGCGGGTCGACGTTCTCACCAACTCGGTACGACAAAGCAGCGGTGGTTGGCAGCAAAGTTGTACCAGGACAGTAGGTCGGGCGTGGGGGTGTCGATGGCCGCGCGTCTCCGCAGGAGCGCCTGCGCCACGACCGGCCAAAGCAGACGCACAGCGGCAGTACCAGCACAAGGAGCAGCAGCACGAGCAGAAGAAACACCATACCAACGGCAGAGCCCGTGCAGCACCGTGCACGAGTCCATCACATGAAGTGAACGCGTTTGCAGCAAAGAGGCGCCACGGGACCGAAGGCAACTTACAAGCCCCCTCGTCCCGCCGCCATACAAGTGATCCGTGCCGCCGTGTCATCGGGCGTAATAACCACTGACCGGCCGCATACGACCACCGGCGCCTCCCCGTCGCCTGAGTCATCCACCCGCCCCCCCCGGTCGGTAATGTAGGCGCGCGCCATGGCCACCAGCTGGTCGTCTTTCCCCGAGTGGGTGTATCGCCACCCGAGGCGAGCGACAACCTCGGGTAGGGGTAGGCCTGGACGATAGGCGGCCACCCACGAGCGTAGCACGTCTGCACGCAGGGCGCCCGCAAACAGGTCCATCAGGCTCGCATTCATGCCCGGCGCGTCTTCGTACAGGCGGAAAAAGGCGTAGGCGTTGCGGTTGGTCAGCGCCCGCCACACTCGCCGCGCGTGCCACACGGGCGGGGAGCAGCGCAAGGTTGGCGACATGTCGGCGAGAAGCGACGCCACCGCTAGCGCCGACCCCGAGTATGCCGCGTACAGGAGGCGGTAGCCTGACAGTTCGGGGGAAAGCGGCCGCCGCCGGGCAGATGCTAACTCGACAAGCCGCGTAAGGCACTGGTTGAACTCACCGACGTCCGAGTTCTCCAACGCAACGCGCGCGTGCGTAAGGCATGCCGCCTCGGTCAGGTCGTTTTCAATCGCCTGCACCAGCAGGTCTTGGCGGATGGATTTGAGCTGGCGACACACCCAAGCGTAATCCGTGTCGCCGTCGCGGTAGCGCTGCTGCACCAGCGTCAACGCCTGCCGCAGCACCGACTCGGGGCGCACGAGAGCAGCGTCGGCTTCGGCGGTCAGGCGCAAGAAGTCCTTCTCGACCGTCATGTTGCGGCCGACGAGCACCGGTCCCCGGGTGGCCGTTGACCGCACGTCGTCACCGTCTGCATTGGAAAAGACGGCCGTCTGGTTGGCGGGCACAAGCGCATAGTCGCGAGTGAACAAAACACCCGTGGCGACGCCCACATGCTTGTCTGCCACGTCGAGCAACCGCCGAACGCGAGTCGACGTGGCCGCAATCATCGACGGCTGCGACGCGGTGCTCGTGCGGGCCTTGACCAGCATCGCGGCGACAGCAGGGGTACGGCCGCCAAACCGCGTCTTGTCCCCATATCTCTTGGCATTGAGCATCGCGCGGGCGTCAGTCACGGACCCAGTGTAGGCCCCGCCATGGTGGGACTGCGCCGCACCGGTCGTCGAGGGTACCGTGACAGATCCAGTTGCATTCTTGTTCTCCCAGTAGCGACCAGCCGTGCGCTTGGCGGCCGGCAGCTGGGGATTGGCCAGCTTGCGTTTGTTTTGACTGTACTGCGCCCCGAGGCCGGCTTGTAGCGCGGCGGCCGTCCCATACGCCCCGTACCCGTACGCTCCTTGGCTTGCAGAAGCGCCGCCAGCCGTGACGCCTTGTGGGAGCGTACCGTTCGAAGCGGACCAACCGCTCGCTGGCACTGCCTTGGCACCATACGCGCAATAGGGCGTGGCAGAAGGCGCCGCACTAGCCTCATACGGCGCGCCGTTCCCGTCCCCACCCGACAACACGTCTGCAATGGCGTTGGCGTTGGCGTGCTGGGACAAGACAGCGGAACCAAAATCTGCGCCCGTCGCCGGCGGCAGCTGCGCCCATGCGGTCGACCGCAGGGTGCCGTCCTGGTGGGCCTGCGACGCCAAGTGCAGCACTTCCCGCCATACGGCACGCTCGGTTGCGGCACGGGTAGGCGCCGCCCCGCCGCGGTTCAGGCGGGGGCCCTTGGCGGCCCGCGAGGCCGCCAACGACCGGCGGGCGTAATCCACGAGCGCGCTGGGGAAGATAGATGGCACCGCCGACGAAGGAAAGACCGCGTGAAAAGAGATAGACCCTTTGGCTGCTTCAATCGCTGACGAGGCCGTCTGCAAGCTGGCAGCCACCGCGTCTTGATCTCCACCGGCATTGACCTGCTGTGACGCTGCGTCGGCGAACCGAGAGCGGAAGCGGGCGCCGCCTTTTTTACCTTCAGCGGGGATGCCGGCAGCGCCACCAGCAGCTAAAGACGCCACCGTACCATTCTGCTGGGCGTGCGTAATCCATGCGCCAGCGCCCGTGTTGACGGTCTGTTGCGGCTGGTGAGACGAGTCAAGCAGGTGCGTCGGCGGCGGAGACGGGGTCACCTTAGCAGTCACCACGCCTGCGTCCCGGGCGTCGGCGGCCGACAACTGTTGCGGCCACTTGACCTCGTTAGTGATGACATTGTGAAGGTAGGATCCCCCGGAGCTGCTGCCACCACGGGCCGCAGTGCTGGGTACCCTGCGCCACAACCACACCCGGTCCGTGTCGTGATACAGGTACACTCGACCGCTCGCATCTTGTGCGCGGGGCCACCGCGAATAGTCCACCGCAGCGCCTTGGGTGTGCGCCATCGCGACCGTTACGGTGGCGTGCCGCGACCGAGGTCCACCAAGCGCACCGCAAAAAAAGACAAGCAAATTCGTAGGAGCAACACACGACGGAAAGCGAGGCGTACGTACGTGGTACCAGCCACGCGTCACTGAAGAGCACGCGTACCCGTACGGTCAGTGGAGCAGGCAAAAGGCCTCCGGAATGACAAACAAGAGGCCAGCACACAGAAACAAAGGACTGTCAAACAGGCAAACAAACCGGGAGGTCTCTCGAGAGCACGGCGGAAGGGTGCACGCCGCGACAAGCGGCGCTAGCAGTCCTTGCGTCAATCCACCGGCAGCACGTTGTACGCGCGCTCCTGCAGCGGAGCAGGGCGGAATCAACGTTCGAGGTACAGTCGGCCACGGTCAAAGCGGCAAGCGGCGACAAAGCAACGATACCACCAACGTCTGACACCGCAACGACACGGCCGATGTCCAGAGCAGACACAAGCCGTGCCGCCGCCCTGGTGGAGGCAAACAGCCGAGAGCGCAGACTCAGGCCGCTAGCGGCTACAGCACGAAGGCGATGGCGCACGACACAGCACACTTGTCGGTGATGCGGGCGGATCAGCACCGGTGGTGAGGCCCCGTCGTCGGGCCAAAAGCTGTGACGCTGGTGGGCAGCTGCACAGTAGCCCAGCCAGGAAGTAGGATGCCGGGCGCTTATCAAGGGCAAATAGCAAAGGTTCGGGCAAGAGCAAGACGAGCAGCAACAGAAGCAGACCAGCATCCGAGGACACAGTACACACGAAGTCGAATCCGGAGGCCGCACCCGAGTCCACCTCCTTGCCCGACAGACGACCCACGTGAGGAAAGGGCGGCGGAACACCACACGCTTGCCGTATTCGGAAGGTACAGTCGGCGAGGCGGTTGCGTCACGGTGCTTCGCGGATGTCAACGTTACGCCAGCGTGGTTCGTCCAAACCGGCGACCGCACCGCGAGCAAGACGCGTGTTCTCCAACAGCACCGCGCTAGAAGGCTCCTAGAGACCCACAACTCGAATACGGATAGCAGCGATACACAATCAGACAGTAGACTCTCAAACGACTTCTTGGGGTAAGCAGGCATGGACGGAGCTGCACTCGCGTCCAGTGTCTTGAGGAGTGGGGTGGTGACAGCCAGCGGGCGACGAGCGTCGGCGGGGAAGTGAGTTGACGCCGCTGACGGGCGCCGATGCGCCGTCCTCCACAGCACCCAGACCCGTCACCGGCACAGCTACAATGGGGTCCGCAAGTTGATCGATCGGTGCGGCCCGCCCGACGGCGAGCACCCAGGGAAGCGTTTACTGGTACCCTGTTCAGCCCGCCACTCCACGCTCGGCCCTTGACGCAGTGGCAGCGCCACCGTGGACGCCGTCCTGTCCGTTTCAAACGGCACCGGCGGGTCCACCGGTGACCGAACACGGCAGCCACGAGGACGCAGACGGCAACAGGTAGGCAATCAGTTTGGGGGCAAGGGCCAGGCCAGCAGGGGCATGCCAGGAAAACAAGGGAGCGGTAGAAGGAAGACCAGGAAGCACAACAAGAGCCAATGGGCCGACAATGGGGCACGTCGTAGGGACAGCCAACGAGCGACACGCCAGACAGGTGCTGGTGGTCGTGCCCATCCGCCGCCAACGCCCGTCCGTCGCATGCGTCGTGCGACAAGGGGAGTGGACCACACGGGCCGCACCACGTGTCATCCCAAGATGCCAGCGGCAAAGCTCCTCGTTTAGGAAGTGTATTATTTCCATGTTAACTTAAGTATCCCCAGAAGTCCAGAGGCTGTGATCCGTTGGTTCGCATGCTGAACGGTCCCCTCTTCATTCCGAGCTCCCTACCGACCCCGCATCGCCCACGCGATACCCCGGCAATCCTCCTTCGCACACTCTGAATGCATTGACACCTCTCTTGCTTCCATCATGGCCCCTCCAAGGAAGTGTGCGTTTGTACCGGCTGCGCTTTTGTCGCTGTGTAGAGGTCGCAGGAATGCCACCGCTGTCTGCACGGGTCAGTTCGCCTACCAGTTTCTTGTCGGCGACGCGCGGCGGCGGCAGTTGCTGCCGCTCCCGGTTGCGGCCGAACATTCGAGGCATCGGCTACGCTCCGCTGAAGCCACCCATTCTGGTGCGTCTGGGGTTTGTATGGCGCTATCGCTGCAGTCTACCAAGCTCCCCGCCTCGCAGGTGCAGGTGGACATCTCCGTGTCGGCCGACGAAGTGACGGCGGCCTACGAGGCGGTACGTACAGTGCTCTGCAAAGCTGCGTGATGATTTTTTTTTTTTTATGACCGTCGCGATGCAGCCTGCACCGTTGTTTGCACACTAGGCGAGCTGCTGGCGTGACGTTGCTTGGGTTGATGCTAACTTTGCATCTGCTTTGACAGCTCCTTGTGTGTCTGTCTCCCCCCCGAACCCCCACCTTCCCACAGGCGATCCAGGAGCTGGCGCTCGAAGGCGACCTCCCCACCCCCTCCACTGTCGACGCGGTCACGTCGGCGTTTGGCGCAGCCGCCCTCGCGTCCGCCTCCGTTGGCCGCGTCATCTCTTCCGCCGTCCCCGCCGCTCTCGCCGAGCTGTCGCTCACCCCCATCGGGCAGGTGCGGTTAGGCGACGACGACGACGCAGCGGCAATCGTGGCCGCCTTCACTCCGACCGCCCCGCTGACTTTTACCGTGACCATGGACGTGTGGCCGGTGGCGACACTGACGGGCCCTCACCGGGGGCTCACCGTGAGCGTTCCCCGTGGGTCTGCCTCGGGCCACTCTGCGTCCGACGCAGCAGTGGAGCAAGCGCTGGCCATGCTCCGCGCCCAAGAAGCCACGTACGTGCCCGCCGATGGGGATGTAGCTGTCGCCGGCGGCGGCGCGGTCGTCGAACTCGCCGGCTACGTACGCGCGCCCGATGGCAGCCGCGGGCCGCCCCTACCCGACGGTATTGGCGACGGGGAGCCGATGGAATTGGTGTTGACACCCGGCGGCGGCATGGCCGCCTTTGTCGACGCCGTCCTCGGCCTGCGCATTGGCGAGACGGGGGTGGCCGAAGTCGTTTTCCCACCGACGGCCGGGCGGGTGGAGCTCCGCGGCGTCGCCGCCGTCTTTGACGTCAAGCTCCTGGCGGTCACCAAGGCGGTGCTGCCACCGCTCGACGACTCGTTTGCGGCGGCGGTCGCGCCGCCGGCCAAGACGCTCGACGAGTTGCGAACGTCCATCCGCGGCTCGCTCGCCGCCGAAGCCACCGTCACCGAGGCGGAAGCCGTCGCGTCGGCGGTCGAAGACGCTCTGGTCGGCGTGGCCGCCGTGGACGTGCCTGAAACGCTCGTGGAGGAGGGCGTCCGCCGCCGCTTTGGCCGCATGCTCACAGCCCTCAAGGAGCAAGGCACGGTGCCGCCCGATGAGTGGGCCGCGATGGTAACCCCGGAGCGCTACGAGCTGTATAAGACTGGCGCGCGGGCGGGGGTCGAGCAGACCTTGGCGCTCAACTTCGCGCTCGCGGCCGTGGCGGCGGCGGAGGGGCTGGCGGCCGACCCAGCAGACGTGGAGGATCAGGTGGAACTCGCGCGGCTGGCACTCAAGGGCGCCCCGATGGAAGATGAGGAGGCCGTGCGGGACCGCATCCGGGCGCACCTGGAGCGCAAGGTGGTGATGGACGTGCTGATGGAGCACGCGGTGGTCACGTGGGTAGAGCCAGAGGTGGCGGCGTAGATGGGGAATGAGGGGGTCTTGTGGGGCGGGGCGGACTTTTTTGTGGGACGTTCACGAGGAGGGACTAGCAAAGCCGTCGTAGCGCTCTCGGCGGTCGGCGATACAATACCGTGTCCATGGTCTACTGCGCGATGGAGGGCCGCCGACGCCGGAGTCTGGATTGGACGCCCACGCTGCCTTACAGTACATCTCGATGTATCATCACGATCTTGTGTGACTGAAATGGCCACTGATTGGCAGGCGGGCATGTTCCCACGGACCTCCTCGAGGAAGAGGCGTCCGCATCACATGACTTCGTGGCTTCGCTGCCACCTCTTGCGCCCCGCCTGTGAACCCGCACCACCAGAAGACTGACCACGGCGAGCTGCCTGACGACTGGCCCCTTCAACCTCCTTCGCAGTCGGTTTTTTCTAGGGGCGAGTCTCACTCGGCCACACACGTCGTCCACCCAAGTCACTCGT
>Ga0114957_1004267_pt1 | contig 12417 bp, 8 predicted proteins | sample BantaG_FD_87175 | JGI IMG/M metagenome (GOLD analysis project Ga0114957, IMG submission 87175) | Marine algal microbial communities from Bantry Bay, Ireland - BantryBay_4 metaG | ecosystem: Host-associated > Algae > Red algae > Unclassified | place: Bantry Bay, Ireland | collected 2014-11-21 | reverse complement strand
GGGGGGGGGGGGGGGGGGGGGGGGGGGGGGGGGGGGGGGGGGGGGGGGGGGGGGGGGGGGGGGGGGGGGGGGGGGGGGGGGGTTGCCGCCCCCGCTGCTGCCGGCCGCGCCGTGCTGCGGGGGGCGGCGCGGGCAACGGCTGGGCGGTGGTAGCCGCGTGATGAGCACCAACCGCGGCGAGGGTTGCTGTGACAGGAGAAGGGTTTTCTGGCTACCGGCTAGCCCAGCTGGGCCATGTCCGCGCTTCTCTCTCCACTGCTCTTTTTTCTTGTCATTGTCTTTGCTTGCGTTGTGGCAGTAACTGTCCACTGCGTTTTGAGCTGTCTTGCCTTTCTTTTCTTCTTTTCTCAAACAAAGGCCTTTATTTGTGCAGGAGGGGTCATACCGGGGTGTCGTATAACACGAAGTACAAGCAACTCGACATCGGAGAGGGGCCGTCCGAGCAACGAGCAACCATGTTGCGTGGTATCGATTGACAACAAGAGACAAAAGAAAAAACAGGTATGTTTCCTTCTGCGGCGAGCCCCGAAACGCAAGCAGCAGGCGCAAGAGAGTACAGGGAGAAAGAGTAAAGCTTAAGGCAAAGACGAGTGAACAAAGAGCAAACAAACAGGGCCAGCATGTTCACCCTACTACAACTCCTCCTCATCCGCCGAGACCTCCCCACCAGAATACATGGCGCCATCTGGGTCGGAGGACGCGTGCCCCAGCATGTTGGCGGGCACGGCGATGGCGTTGCGCGCACGACCACTGTCTTGTTTGGGGAGCTCTTCGATGATGACCGGGTCGTCTCGGGCAACGACGACAACCCCGAGGCCCTGCAAAGCGTCGAGCAGCGCGGCACGGACGGCGGCTTGGCCAGAGACAAGACCTTCGACATCGAGTTGATTGGCGTTGGCGTCGACAAGACCGCACTGGGAAGCGTCGGGGTCTTGACCAACACCCCGCCCGCCGGCTCCTTGCCCGTCCGTTAGTTGTCCCACCCACCGACTAGCTGCATCCACAAGGCGCTGGTCCTGATGCTGCTCCATCCCCCCAACGTCATCTTCGCCGGCGGCGCCGTCCTCCGTCACAGCCACGTTTGCGGCGGCGGAAGCACCTGCATCAGCCGCAGGTGCAAGTCGACCAGCAGCGGCATCGACAGCGCGAGCAGCAGCGAGCCCTGCCGCGTCGCCGAGGTCGGCGCAGACGGCTTCCACAGCCGCGAGCGCGCTTTCTTGGCCCATCTCTGCCACGCCGACCAGAACGGCCTGTTGGACCGCCGCTTGTACCGTCGCTTGCACGGGGGAGAAAGCGGCACACTGGCTCGCCGCTTGTGCGGCGGCCTGGCCGGCTGCCACGCCGGCGTCGGTGTCGCCCGCCTCCTTGGAAAGATGAAAAGCGGCTTGCACAGCCGCCAGACCGGCGGCTCTGCCAAACACGTGGCCAGCCGCATGGCCAGCGGCCAGGCCTGCTTCCTGTGACGCTGCTTTGACAGCTTCAAGAACCACCGTCGGGAGCGCATTGGCAACAACAGCGTGGACGGGGTGGAGACGAGTGGCCTCGACAGCGGCAGCGTGTCCATTCTGCTCTTCACCACCTCCACCTGGACCGTCTCCGCCGTTGTTGCCGGAGTCGTCGCCACTATCAGCTGCGGCGGCAGCAGCAGCGGCAGCAGCTTGCTGCCGCATGCCAGCGGCACACGTGCAACGCAGCCGGTCGCAGTAGTCCTGGACGTAGGAGTGAAAGAAGGTGCACATCCGCCTGTGGTTGGTCTCTTTTCCAAGCTCCCGCCGCATCTTGACGCGGAGGTTGATCGTCGCCGCCAACAGCCGCATCTGGATGATGAAGTGGTCCTGCCTCAAGTGGTCCAGGTGCGTCTTGTACGCCTTGTTGATGGAGTGGCGGCTCTCGGCACAGGCGGTGCTGTGACGCACAGAGCGTGACGGGTAGGCGTCGGCGTCGAAGATGCGGGAGCACTTGTGCTGGTGCTTCACATTGTGCGGCCTGTCGAGGCTACACGCCAGGCCCGACTCGTTCACGAGCCAGGGCACCCGGCGCGCCGCGTTGCGCGCCAGCAGGCAGGCTGTGTCGAAATACACGACCTTTGGGAGAAGGGGAAAGCGCTGCACGAGCGACGCAAGCACGTGGGACGGCGCCTCCGCCTTATCCAGGAAGTCGAAACCAATAAGCACCCCGCACGGGCACAGAAAGTTCTCAATACCCGGCATAAAGGTCTCGGATGTCAGCCACTTGTGGCGGCAGTCGTCCTCGCCGAGCTCCTTGGCGGCCATGGCGCGCAGCGTCTCTCTGTCCGTACCGACCTTCGTCGCCCGAGCGGCGTTGACTGCGTCGGCCTTGCCGTCCGTGATGTATGGGCGGACGGGGTCGAGGTCTGGCCAGACCTTGCCGCTGCGCACTTCCTCTGCCTGCGCGTCGGCACGCCCGAGGGAGTGACTGCTGCAGCCCAGGCGTCGAGACGCGGTGGGTGGGCCCGGCTGAGCAGCCGCGTGCGCCGTCAGCTTGGTGGCAGATGTGCCCCGCCACTCGCTCTCAAAGTCGATGGAGGCGGGGGGGGCGCGCCGCCGCCACTCTGACTCCCATACGTCGTCGACGTCGCAGGCGTAGAGCATCAGCTCGGCAATAGCCCGCGTCATCAGCGGGTCCGTGTCGACGCCCATGCCGACGAGGCGGAGGAAGGGCCACACGATGCCCACTGACTCGACGGCGACGGCAAAGCGCCGCCACTCCTCCACCTGCTGCGCGCGTACCATCTTGACGTCCAGCGCCCGAATGCGCTGCCGGTCCAAGCCAGCAAACGCGCCCAATACTGGTTGCCCCAGAAAGGTAGAGAGGAAGCGACGCACGGTCCGCCAGCGCTCCCGCATCTCGATAGCCGGCAGCCCGGTGCCGACCGCCTCGGCCATTGGCACGGCCACGTGGAAGGCGTTGCCAGGAGAGGCGTCGGCCCCGTTAACAGCCGCGCCGGCCGCGGCAGCAGGGATGCCCCCCGCAATCGGGGCGGCAAAGGCCGCTTGGGCGGCGTCGACGTTGACTCCGCGACCGCCGATGGTGTCACGCGTCCCGCCTGGAGGCTCAGCGCCAGTGTTGCGGTCCTCGCCGTCGTCTTCATCGGCTTCCTCCGAGTCCGCGGCAGGTGGCGGGGCCTGGTCCGTCAGCCCGAGGGAGAAGTAAGAGAAGAAGAGGAGGCTAGCCGCCCACTGCAAGGTCATGGGGTTGGCGACTACCACGCCGGCCCCGTGCGGCGCAGGGGTGTCCGCGACAAACGAGGCGAGGTCCCGCAGTGAGGAGAACTCGGTCTTTGACAATCGTACCGCCTCCATGCGCCCGGAGGTCAATGACTTACGGACCGCGGCGCGCAACGACGCCAGTGGCAGCACAGACGCAAAGCTGGTGTCGATTGCGACGACCCGCACGTCCTCCGTCACGCGGAAGAGCGGCTGCGACTGGCTTCTCAGAATGGAGAGCACCTCCCCGTCGGCGATGACGGCCCAGTACGGGCGGTCGCCGTCGACCTTGCACTTGGCACAACGGAAGAGAGAGGCGGGCACGATCAAAGTCCGCGCGTAGCGGTGGACGGCCGAGATGACCGTCTGGCGGGCAAGGGCCGAGGAGGCGCCCGACAGCGACTTCGTCACCTCAAGCAAAAAGCAGAGCACCGACGCAGCGGAAGAGAGCGTGCTGTGGCCGGTGAACACCATTTGCGACATGACGTCCATAAACGTGCGCGTGGAGATAGTCTTGGAAGTGGACGCAAAGAGCGACTCGCTGGCGCCGTCGTACGGCACGGGCTCTCCACACCCGCACGTCCACCGCCGGACAGTCACCGCCACCCGGCCACGCAGTGTGTGCAGCACGCCGCCAGAATTTTTCACCCCTAAGCCGTTGTAGTCGGCGCCGCACTTGAAACAGACCGCCTCGCACAAGACGGAGGGGAATACGGTCGGCTCGTTCGTCTCCCGACCGGCGGCCGCTAGCTGGTCCCACAGCAGGCAGTCCGACACCTCTCCCGAGCAGGGGAGGAAGTTCCTGGAGCTTCGCCAGCGGGCCTCGTCCGAGAACGCCGCGTCTACCACAGCCTCGGGCGGCACGGCTGGCGCGGGCGAGCGACCCGCCGGCGCTTTCGGCAGGTGCACGTCTCTGAAGGGGTCGGTGAAGTTGCCACCCATCTCGTTTGCGGCAGCGGTCGTTGCCCGCAGCTCGGTGCACCACTCTGTCACCGCCGCGGCATGTCGACACCACCAATGGTCCTTTGCGCAGCTTAATTGCGTGCACGCGGCGCGCATCTGCTGCCGCTTCTTCGAGCGGCTCTTGCCCATTCGGGGGCGGATGACGACGACCGCCCAGGCGCCCCCCGACTGCACCGCAAACACACCCCGCTTCCGCTCCGTCTTGGTGGCGAAGTGAGCCGTGTACTCGGTCACCGACGCTCCCTCCCCGTTGTCCAACTTGGGGAAGCGGTCCAGAAAGGCGTTGGCGGTGGCCACGCCGGCAGCCGCCGAAAGTGTTACCACCGACGCCTGAAGCGCCCGGGCGTGGCAGCACGTGGACGACAAGCCGACAGACGTGCGCATCTCCACGGACTCGGCGCCACCCCGGCCGCCGCAGGAGCAGAGAAAGAGCACCTCGCCGCGGACGCGCGCACACCACACGGCGTACCCCCTCTCGCCCTCGGAAAGGACCACCGCGGCACCATCGGCCACGCACGCAACGCGAAAGAGCGTGCCATGCGACCCAATCGGCTCCGGCTCCGCCGACAACGCCAATCCCAGCGCTTGAGTGATGCGCGACGCGATGACGTCGATCAGCGCCAACACCTCCGGCCTGTTGTCCACGACGTCTGGCTCTGGCTCGGACAGCTCCGAGCCCCCGCCGACGTCGTCATCCCCCGCCCCCATCGGGTCAATCCGCTCAACAGGAGCGTTGGGGTCAGCAGCTCCAGCACCGGCGTCCCGCGCGCCGCGTCGCCGTCTTTGTCGGGGCCTCCGCCCGTCGCCAGAGCCGGCCACGCCGCCCGCCCCGTCAGCCGCGCTCGCCCCCCCTGCGCGGCTCGCCCCGTCCGCTCCTCGCGGCCTTCGCCGACGGGCGCGCTTGGCGGGGCGGGGAGGATCGTCGGTGCGAGGGCGGCGCGCCCGGAAGTCTTGGGGGGAGAAAGCGAGCGCGGCGCGGAGGTCCTCCGCAAGGATGATAGGTACCGCCTGGGCACACCGGCGAACGGCAAGCATGGGCGGCGACTGCACCGGTAGATCAGCCGACGCGTCTTCGTCCGAGCCATCGCCGGCATCCGCCATGCCACCGTCACGGCGGCGAAAAACAGCGTCACCGAGCAGCAGAGTGGGCACGATCGCCATGTGCCGCGCCAGGTGGTGGCAGCGTCCACCCGGGAGGAAAAAACATGTGAGAAAACAAAAAGCGCCGCAACTCAGGGGCGGCCACTGCCTCGTAAAGACTAAAGGGGGGGGTGGCGCGTGAACGGACTAGGTAAGGGGGCAAGGGAGGTGGAAGGGGTGGAACGGGGGCTCAGCGACGCCGAGGACCGGTGGCAGTGGCGGAGTGGCGGTGAGCCTCTACTGACAGCCGCCGCTGATCTCCTCTGTATACCGGCGTGGAGACCGAGTGTGGACCTTCCCACAGACGTAACTTCGGACTGGACGCGCGAAGACGAAATTAAGTCCAGCGATCACATTACTGCTTACTCAGCGGAGGCTGGCGGCGCCTCACTGCCGCCGAGCCATCCACCTTGCAGTCACTGTGGCCGCTGGTAGGTGGCGCGGAAGGCAGGCACACAGGCAGTGTCACGCGTATCACCGCTCTCGCGCGCGTGCGCGGCACAGCGTGCGGGCATTACCTTTGACAGTAGTGGGTGAAGAGTGTTGTGACCTAGGCATCCCACGCATGCATGGCTAGCCCACGCCATCTCGCTCACCCGTGGCTAGCCCACGGGTGGCTCACTCATGTACTCTTCAGGTGGCCCCCGTCCATCTCAGGAGTACGCCCGCTCCCTCGACTCTCGGCCCTCGCCTTCAGTCGCACTCGCGCGGTTCCTCCCGTGGCCAGCCACCACGCGTGCCCCCACAAGTCTGCGTCTGGCCCGCCCGCCGCCCGACACCGCTACTTTCGCGCCTGCAAGGAGCCGCCCGGCAATGCGTCACGCGCGCTTGTCATCTCGCTGCGCACCGTTCCTATCCGTCCTCCTTACCCGCATGGGGTGTGTGGTTCCGACGCGCCCTGTACCCTCCTGGACGCACGCATGTCTAGAGCTGCTCACATCTCCAGCACCCACTTGATTGCGGCCCGTTCCAATACATGCAGTAAACGACCACAGACCACAGGTATGAAGACGTCCCACCCAATCGATAAACGAGCGCGCACCCTCTGCCAACTCACTGCCGCAGCGGCCATTAGCCTCCCGCCTTCGAGGGATCGATAAATCGCGCTATCACTCAAGGCTGGATCAGCTGTCGCCACCAATGGTGTCTCAGCCCCCGCCCACTCACCCGCTCTGAAGGTCCTGTCTTTTAGCTCCTCTACTCACGCGGGGACCACCCTCGCACAGCAGTTGGCACACATGATGAAGCAGCTTGCTTTCAACAAGGCAACATGCGGCTGCGCACTGTGGGTCACCAGGGTGTGTGCAGGGAAGTGGACGAGAATACATAGTGCTGCCTGTCCCGTATGTGCCGCGTCTCTTTCACGAATCCAGTTGACTTACCTAGTTACCGGTCCTCAGAGGTGCGGGAAAGTGGTGCGCAGGCCATGGAGGATACATCTTCATCAAGATGGCGCTGAGTTTTACGCATTCCCACCCAGGCTCTCATGCGGTTTAGTAGAGGAGAGTTTCAGTTGGTCCCTCGCTTCAGTCCCTGCCTCCTGCGAGAATTCCTCTGCCCTCCGATTTGTCAGTTGAGGCTCGGCGAGGCAGCCCAGAGCGAAGAGGGAAGGGGGAGTGGCAGCGGCTCGGTAGCATCACGCCGGCCGGCCATCAGCCCCAAGAGAGGGAACGGGTGCCATAGAGAGCGCACTTGCGACGTAGTGGCCACCGATGTGGCAGCGTTTCCACCACCGGCACCGCTGTTTGACCGCCGGCGCTACCGGCACCCTCACAGCCGTCTCGCAGAAGTGGTTTGCTCAGTCGCCAGTGTCACAGCCAGCACATTCATGGCCGTCAAGTCGCCTTCCCTCCCTACCCCTCTTCAAGCCATGCGAAATGACCACCAAAGGGGCCCTGGCATACCCTCTTGGAGCGGGAGAGCGTCGGTCGGAGTCGTCGGCGTGGGAAGCGGGGGGTATGACAATGCACTAAAATGGGATGGCCAACCGGTGCGGCGCTTCGCGCGTTCGTCCAATGAGTGGCTGTGTGCCTTCATGTGATATTTTCTCGTCTAATCGCGGCCGTGAGTTTGTGATACTTGACAGTGCCGCACCTGCCGTAAGCGGATCGGGCCGTCTCGTGTGGACACGCTGCACAGTTGCTGAGACCGCCGTGCTCCTCCACACGAGAGAACTGAGGACAGCGCGCAGGCGGCTAGCTGCTTGGAGTGGGTCGCTTGCGGCCGGCCGCTTGGAGCCGGCCGTTTTGTGCCATCCCGTGCGCGGGTTGCCCCCAACCGCCCCTGCCCTGCTAGATCAGCACGTCTTGGCGAATGGTGGTGCGCGCGCCCTGGTCGCGCAAGGGGCAGTGGACCGCTGTGAAGGGCGAAAGGGACACCCAGAAAGGTCTTGCGCTCCCACCATTGGAGGACGCTTGGAAGGGACCAGGGAGGCGCTTCATTGCTGGCGGCCTTTGTGGATGGAAGTTTTGTGTGGGGGGGGCACAGGGACTGCGCTTCTGGGCGCGCAGCGTGAGGGCCACAGGAAGCCCTTTATCGGAGGCTGAGGTGCGGCACGTGGCGAAAGCCACCCTCCCCTGTGCTGGAGACAGAGATGGCTGCTACAGGCAGCCACGGGCCAATGGCGGCCCGGTCTGCTGCACGGCCGGTCACCCGCCCGCGCCACGACCACTGCCGTGGGACTTCATGCTCCGATGTTTGTCATCGCCTGGCCGTCTCCGGACAGGGGGAGCTTCGCTATCCCCCCTCCGCGCCTGCAGTGACACGCCTTCCCCCCTCTATCTGTGGGACACGGTAGATGTCTCTGTCCCACTCGGAGTCAGCCCCAGCCGCTGCCCCTTCCCTTCTTCCGCCGCGGTCGACGTGGCCGTCACCGGCATGGCCACCCGACAGGGGTGGCCAACGTTTCCATACACTTCTTACGCCGTTCGCCCGCTGCATTGTCCGTGCCGCGGCGACCCGCCCAGGGACCACGTATGCACGCCGACCAGGAGTTTTCTAAATCAGGACGCCCTCCATACACCACGCGCAGACATCGTAAGAGACGATGACAGCTGGAGGAAAGCACGCTTCTCGTCAATTGTTCTCTCTTCCTAGCGCCCGTACGGCTCCCGTGACCCCCTCCCGCCATCACACCGTCTCATGCTCCTTCATTGTTGCAGCTGACCTGGTCTCGGCTTGCACAGTGCCCACCTACACAGCGAACCCCCCCACCACCTCACTCATCTCCCATCACTGCTGAGCGCTATCCTGTTCTTGAACAAAGCTAGTCCGGGCGGATGCTATGGTTGCAGAGGGAAGCCATGGTCGCAGAGAGAAGGCACCCAGCCAGACAAGCGAGGAGGGCGGCTGCAAGCCGTACGCCCCTGTTCGCGACGGATGGGTGGAGCAAGGATCCATACGAGCACAGGAGAGTCAAGCAAAAGGCTGCGGTCAAGACAAGATGGTAAACGCATTTAGTGGCATGCAAATACATAAAGGACCCCTATCAAGTACACGGGATGCAACACGGCACAACTGATCGGAAAAAACAAAGGACAGAGACAGCAGGGACAAGCAGGTGCGTACAAGAGCCATTGACGAAGCACAAACGAGCAGACCGCCGACAAAGGAGAGGTACGACGACAACAAGAAAAAACCTAAGCCGGCAGGACGAGCTCGCGGTCCCAAACGATGTAGCTGCCGACCGCGTCTCCCAGCGGACGGGCTACCTCCCCCGGCAGTTCCATCGGGAAGTCCTTCTGGTGCGCGTAGAGGCAACGAGGGTTGAAAACTCCCTGGAGGAGCACGACGAGCAGACCTTCCGGAATGGCGCGGCCGTGCAGGACCTTGCGCTCAGGTTGCACCACCTCGTGCGCGACTTGGAGACCGTCTTCGTCGAGCAGGTCATGCGGCCCTTCGTCAACACCCATCAAAGAATGAAAAGGAGATACCAAAGGCGCAGAAAGAGCGGGCGCGGCAGTGGCACGTGCTGCAGCAGAAGACGCGGTCACGGCAACAGCGGCCGACGCGCCGCGCTCCCGGACGGCAGTTCGGCAAATGCGCTTAGTGGGGCTTCCCCCCGCCGCTCCCGACGCTCCCGCCGCGCCGCGCTTGGTGGACGACGTTGGCGCCTGCACAGCGGGAAGCGTGCGGAACACCGGGCCCGTTGCCGCTGCTGCACGGGCCGCAGCACGCGCGGCCAAGACCGAAGAGACGCCTGGAGTAGTTGCCGCCAACGCGCTAGGCGCGGCGGTGATGTTCTCGACCGCCGCGCCCACAGCTTGCGGCGTCGCCGGCCGCGGGGCGAGCACAACGTGGCGGCCGCCTCCGTTGGTCCCCCGACCGGCTGCTGCTGCCGCCGCGCTTGCAGCCGCCACGCCGGGAGTGACCGCCAAGCCTGCCGCCGCTGCCGCCTCGCTTGCTTTGCGAGTTGATGATGCTATCCGGTTCTTCTTGGCCTGGTAGGCGAGTTGCGCTCGGAACAGCGCCGTCCGGATGGGCTTGCGCACGCGATGCTCTTTGCCCCACAATAGGAGGAGAGAAGCCACGGCGGCCTCCTGCGTGCACCGCTCGCTGTTGGGCACGCCCGTCAGCGTGACAACGCGGCGGCCGGCCGTGCGGCCATCCTCGCCGCCGCCACCGCGAGTTCGTTGCGTTGTAGGAAGGAGCGACGTGCGTACGCTGACCCCGAGAGGCCAGCGTCCGCCCGACACCTGCCCGTCGCCGGCCTGGTTGACGATCAACCGGTGCGGCCACCAGCGGGAGAGCCCCTCCTGCACAGTGCGTGGGTGCACGCCGAACTTAGCGGCAAGGACGAAGATGATGACCTTGTGCACGTTCCTTACCAGCTTGAAGGCGGGGCCAATCTTCGTCAGCTCCAAGAAGATGTCTTCAATTTCCTTCTCGGGCATGTAGACGGGGGGGGGGGGGATGGCCCCGGGCAAAAAGGGCACGCGCGAGTCGACGGGTGGGGGAGCTCCGTCGCTGGAGCCGTCGGCGGGCGCAGGGGCGCCGCCACCCGAGCTGTCGCCCTCGTCCGGAGAGGCAGGGGTGGGGGAGTTCGAGCGCGACCGCATGACCCGGCGGGCCAGCCGCTGCCACTCAACGGGCGGCGGCAGCTCGTCGTCGAACGGCGAGGTCATGACGTCGTAGAGCTCCATGTCCTCGTCAGAGATGGGCGGCAAAGGGGAGACGAATGGCGTCGGCCGGGTGGCCGCGCCGACCAGGCGCGCCGACCGCGAGCCGCATGGCACAGAAGCTTGTGCCAACACATCGGCGCACCGCGCGTACTGGTGCACGTCCGACAAGACGCGCAGAACGTCAGGGTCCTCGTACCTGCCCTTTCCCGCCAACGTGAGGTACCCGACGTTGCCCGCCGCGTCCACACCTGAGGCGTGCACTAGGACGCACAGGCCGAGGTGAGCCTCGACCTCCTCTGCAGCCGACACGAGCGCGCCGAGCGCACGTAGCGTGGTAGTAGGAACTGCTGCCATGCCCTTGCCGGTGATGGCCGCCACGTACGTGGCCAGCCGGCGCATCAGCGGGCTGTTCCGGTTGCTCGCCGCGGCTGCCCCACGCTCGAGCGCCGCCGCCGACCCAGCCGCAGTGCCGGCCGTGGCACCGGTGGTGACAACGGCGGCCGACTCGGTGCCGGCAGCGCTGCCGGATGCAGGAGCACGCGCCGGGGTCGTCGACGACGGGGGCTCCCCTCTTGTCGCGTCTGCTCTGCTGCCGAGGACGACAGGGGACTCAAGCGGCCCCACGGTGGCGTGGGCACCGCCGGCCACGTCGCCCGCAACAGTGGCGACGTCCTCCGCAACGGCGAGTGGCACACCTTCCAGAGTCGCGGTGGCGACCGCGGCGCCAGCGGGCAGGCCAACCGTGGACGCAGGAGGACACGGAGTGACCGCCGCCCCGGCACCCCCCGTGGCTGTAGCATGGAAAGGCACCAAGGACGTCGGCGTGCGCATCGTCGCCTTCGGGGAGCACGCCGCAGCCGCCGACGGTGCGGCCAACGGCACCTTCGTAGACGCCGTGGAGATGCCGACTGTGGTCTTGGAGGCCAGTGGAGCTGCTGCCGCCAGCATGCCGGTCACGGCGACCGAAACGTCGACCGCAGCTGGGTAGGAGACCGTAGCGTCCATGACGCGGAGGACATAGTCAGAGGAAGAGGGGGAGTGGTAAGTGACGTGGAGGCACGGGTGTGGACGAGGGAGAGGGGGAGGGTGATGGGGTGGTGAAGGTCACTGACGACGTCGATGGTGTGTAGACGGGGGAGCAAATGGCGCACGCTCAACAGGACGACTGGTCAGCTATATAGGAGCCACCTCGGCCCCGCCGGTACCGCCCCAAGCATCCCTTCCCCCCTCGTTGCACGGCAGCGACGCCTCCCCCGCGCTGTCGCCGAGACCAGGAGCGGCCGGTCGGGTGCCCGACAGGTGCTGTGGCTTCGCCCATCCGCAACCACGCGGCGACCGCGGCGGCGCAAAAAAAGCGCGGGCGGCCTCCATGCCCGAACAGGGCGTACGGCCCACCCATCTCAGCCGCTGCGGCGCCATTGGCGAAACCATAGGGTGCCGTGGCAGCCAGCTCGGCGCACGCACAGCAACCCGGCAGCCGCGCTGGTGGCGCGGCGCGAAAGAAAGTGCGGCCGACCGCTGCCCTAGGGCCCAGCGCATTACGCCCGAAGTGGTGATGGCGGCGAGGTCTGTTACGAAGGAGACCCGGCGCCAGAAACAAGCGGGACCCTGCTCACCCCGCCACATCTCCCGTCCAGCGCTCTGAGCAGCAACCACGCGGCTCGCGGCGCAACCAGGTAGTGCGCACAGAGCCGCCCGGGGCCCCAACAGGGCCGCCCGCGTGAGGAGGTGGCGGTGGCGCCCGTGATAGCATCGACAGCGGGCGCCGCGGCGGTGGCAGCGGGGGCGCGCAAAACGCGGCTCATCCACCACCCCCAGTGTGCACCCGCGAAGCACCCCTAGCGGCCGCGCCCGGGCGGCCGGCGCCAAAAGAAGCGCGCACACCCCCCCCCCAGCGACCCCGCGAGCGGCGGCGGCGGCGGCGGGCGGTGGCGGTGGCGCCGAAAGCGGGCCACCCACCGCCGCCG
>Ga0114957_1004266_pt1 | contig 12418 bp, 13 predicted proteins | sample BantaG_FD_87175 | JGI IMG/M metagenome (GOLD analysis project Ga0114957, IMG submission 87175) | Marine algal microbial communities from Bantry Bay, Ireland - BantryBay_4 metaG | ecosystem: Host-associated > Algae > Red algae > Unclassified | place: Bantry Bay, Ireland | collected 2014-11-21 | reverse complement strand
TTTTGCGTTGAATTAAGATTACTGAAGTTAACTTTCTACTTTTATCGTATTATTTTCATGGAATTACTGGTCAACTTTATATTAACATAGTTGATGTACTTATTACAAGTTGTAACCAATTTAATGAAACTAAAAAACTACTTAATTAATATCAAATCAATGTCAGATGAAAAAGCTGAATTGATTACGACTTATTTTAAAAAGAAATCTTCCGCAAAAGGCACATTACTTATCACAGAAGGAAAGACAAGTAAACAATCCTATTTTCTAGATACTGGTATTATACGTTGCTATATAATTGATTTAAATGGTGATGAAGTAACTACACGCTTTTTTTCCGCACCAGATTTTTTTAATGACTATCTCTCATTTTTTGAGCAAAAACCAAGTCAAGAAAATTATGAGTTAATTACAGATTGTGATATTTATACAATTAGTTTTGATAACGTACAACATTGTTTTCATAACATACCTGAATTTAGAGAATGGGGTAGAATGTTATTAACCTTAAATTATGCATTCGTTAATAGTAGAATGATAGCATTTCATAAAAAAACAGCACAAGAAAGGTATTTAGATTTAAAAATTCGACATCCTGAAATAATCTCACAAGTTCCGCTATATCATATTGCATCATACCTTGGTATTACTAAATACTCATTGAGCAGAATAAGAAAAGAAATCGCAGCGTTGCCATAAGGCAATTTATAATCCTTTTGATACATCCATCTTTGTAAAAAACAAATCATGGATTTATCAATAACAGAGGTACCTACTTGGCTTTCAATACTGTTTATTTTGTGTTTTGCAACAATTCCTGTCTGGCTAATAACTAATACAGTACAAATTGTATTTAAAACAAGTGATTCAAAAAAAGGCGAATTACTAAGAAAAAAAATCATTTTATTTTATGCATTATATTTTACCATAATAGCGCTAATTTCTTTAACTGGTTTCTTTAAAGTTAATATTATTCCGCCAAGAATTATAGTTTTTACTACAATTCCACTGCTATTATTCTACCTTTTTTATGTTCAAAAAACAAACTGGTTTAAATTTTTATTCAGTCATATAAAATTAGAGCAGTTAATCTTTATTCACTTATTTAGATTTGTAGGTGTATTCTTTCTGCTCGTTTATATGTACGATGCTATACCTAAGCAATTTGCATTTATTGGTGGTATTGGAGATATTATAACAGCAATATTAGTACTACCTGTTATTTGGTCAATAAAAATGAAACTATCCTTTTCTAAAATGCTCGTTTGGGTATGGAATATCATAGGTGTTATTGATATAATATCAGTATTAGCTGCTGCTTTTATGGTAACAAAAATGGCTGCTAAAACGAACGAAGTTGGCGTACAGCAGTTTGGAACTTTTCCTTTTAGTTGGATTCCTGCATTTGCACCAGCGACAATAATATTTTTACACCTATTCATATTTAAAAAATTACTTGAAAAAACTAAAACAGAAATCAAATAAATAAAAACCAGATAACATGAAAAATAATGAGCATTATCACAATTTGTTTAGTAATGAGTTGTGACGACCAAATATCATAAAAAGGTAATGAGTCATTTTAATAAGTTTAGCGACCACGCCATTATCAACCTAAAAAAGGCAACACTAAGAGTGTAAAACATCCTAAACCCTCTTAACCCATTAGATAAATAACAGAAATGATAAGGCCGCCTAAATGCTTTTAGACGGCCTCTTACTATTGAAACAGATGTCATAACTGTGCCGGTAAATGACACGCTAGACATTACTTATTCTCTTTTTTTAGTTTGGTATAATCTGATGTTACTGTATTCATTTACACGTATAGAAGTGCTGATATTTCCGCTTTCCTCTACATTTCGAAATACCAGCACCTCAATTTCACCTTTAACATATTTATACGTAGTGCTACCTTCGGATAACAGAGAAAACGTAATTTCTTCTAAAGATGGAATTTCAGACCCAGCAGCGGTATTGAAAACAATAGTATACATTTCATCTGATGCTTGCTCCAAGGTGATTGAAAAATTATTTTCAACTCTAGCTGATGTGTTTACAAATATGCGACCTTCATATGTGCCCAATATTCTATCGTCTAAAGCACATGAAACGCACTCATCCACAGCTTGAGGCTCTGGGTTTATATTAGTGAACTCAAATTTTACGGATTCACCTGCGACCACGCTAATTTCACCGTCTATAGTCAAGGTGATGTTTGTCGCTGTTGCAGCATTTGAATAAAAGAACCCTTTACCATCACCTAAAGAAGTAAATTTAATATTTTTAATAGTAGGGAAATCAGAATCATTTTCACTTGGGAAAATAAAATCCAATTGGTAGGTGTTCTCTCCAGAAACTGTTAATACCGCATAGTTTGTAAAATCAAATACACCATCGGTGCTACCATCGAATTTAACTAATTTTCCGAAATAAGTTTTTACTAATTTATCATCTAATGTTACTCCTTCTTCTGAAGATTCCTCCATTGTATCACCTTCTGTACAGGAGTTGAGTAATAATGTTGCCACAGCAAATAAGGCAAGAGTTGATAATTTAAAAAAAAAATGATTTTTCATAGATTTGTTTTTTATTAGATACTTAAACAATTTTCTAATAAGTTTCCCTACCCTGCTACAATGTTTTTTTAGGTAATAGCATGAACAGTTGTACAAAACGATTTGTTCTAAGGCTTATTGCTTAATCCATATGAATTATTCCCCAAAAAAATCACGTCATCCACCCTTTATGATTTTACTACCGAAGCCATAAATAGTGAGAGAAGCGCTTATAAATTTATAAATGCGCTTATTTAAGACAGCTATTTAAAATTATTAATTACCCTCAAGGCACTTAGCAACAACAAGACTGGTATCTTGTATTATCTCAAATTCTTTCGTTACTGAAATTTTCGCTTTAATTCTGGTAAAGGGAATCAAATCAGCCTCCGTAGGACTCTCATAGTAGGAAAAAAACTCATTACCATATTCTAACAGTTTTTGGTAGAATTTCCGATGCAACATGATCCTCTATATACATCAAATCTTCTTTATTGATGTCTTTATATTCTTGACCTTTTCTTACCGATTTAGACCCATTTATGTGCAATGTGTTGTTTTCTAGAGTAGCTGTAAACGAACCGCCTTTAGAATACGCACTTGGTAGCCCTGTTACCATAAATTCATTATAATTACGTAACACAACCCGTTGTGCATTTTAAATAATGCTGATTTTGATATTGTTGATATTTCAGTTGAAAATGAACCTGTTGATATATTGAACGGTGGTCAACGCTGTTCTTTTAATATTTCTCTCAATACTTCCAAAATTCATTCGCAATTTGCACCTAAGTTGTTAATTATAAATGTTTTATAGCTAAAACAAATTACTGATTATCAGTAAGATGAACAACTTTTTTTGTTTAAATTATAATGTACAAAGGGTTTTAAATCAACATATTAAAGGTCGTTTTGACAATGACGGTTATTGGTATTATTATAATATACGCATGAATAGTAACATGTATAGTTTTGATATTAACAACACTAGTATTAACGAAAGTCCTTATACGCGTTTGGGATTTGATAGCGTAAACCATCTTGAACCACTTATTCCACTGATAAATGATTTTGCAGCGACATCAAACTATAGAACCTTCTATTAAGGACACAAAACCTATCAAGATTCATTAATTAAGGAATATTACCGACTTGCAAACATCATTAAAATTTGGAAATGGAATGAGGCTAAATTTCCAAATCACTATGATAGTTATCAAATTTACTTTTCAGCGTTAATAGATGGAGCACATGCTACGCAACGTTTCAAAGATGAAGGATTTAAAGAAACCGTTATGTTTATTAATGCGCCCATTTTTTATGAAAACTATCCTGATACATCTAAGGAAGCAAAACTAACACGTATTGTTTTTACTGAAATAGACCATAATTACGTAAATCCAGCTACAAATAAATTTTCAGAAATAAATGAGATTATGCAACCTTTAGAATGTTGGAACAAGGGAGCGCAAGCCTATGGCAATAGCTATACGACTTTTAATGAATATATAACTTGGGCAGTTTTCACATTAAATCTGTATGATAATTTTGATACTAAAATATTCAATAAGCATAATAAAGAAGAAGCAGATTTTATGCAAAATGGCAGAGGTATTACCCGATTTCATGCTTTTAATAATTTTGTATTAAATTGGTATAAAAAGAATCAGAATAAGTCCTTAACTGAATTATATCCTGTTGTAGTTGAATGGATTAAAAAACAAGATTGTTAAGTTACTATTGTCCAATAGCCAAAGTTCTGGGATTAAAGTCAGTTGACAACTAAATCTATAATAAATTTTTTTTTTAAGATTCTTTCAAAAATCCTAGTGGATTTTCAATTTGGTTTTTGTTTTCTAAACATTCCTGTGCGGTAAATATTTTACTATGTTCTGATAACGCGCGCAATCATTGGTTGTCAAAGCTGAATTAAAATTTGACACTCTGCTTTTACAGCTTTTAGAAAATCCCTTACAATAAGAATAATTTATTCAAAAGGGACTCTAATTTTCAATTAGTTAAAATTTAATCTTACGTCTTATGTCCAGCAGCGCCCCGACGCTTCGGGGGTCTTACGTCTTTCACTGAACACTACTGATTAATAATATATAATATAAGTACCATTGACTTCTAATCGGTGATATGATTTAATATCTTTGACTAATCAATAAACTGTAATTAAAATTACGCTATGGGAAAAGGTTTTTTTCAAGTACCGACTGCATTCAACGAACCAATAAAAAGCTATGCTCCGGGTACCCCCGAACGTGATGCTGTCCTAAAACAGTATAAAGCATATTACAACTCAACTGTTGAAGTGCCGATGTACATTGGCAAGAAAAAAGTAAAGTCTGGAAAGACAAAACCTATGTCTCCCCCACACGACCACAAACACAAGGTCGGCAAATATCATATCGCTAATAAATCTCATGTAACAGAGGCCATCGACACCGCCTTGAAAGCTCGCGATGCTTGGGCAAATCTTACTTGGGAGCAACGTGCAGCAATTTTCTTAAAAGCCGCAGAACTGATTGCAGGACCATATCGTGCTAAAATCAATGCAGCGACTATGATTGCCCAATCCAAAACCATTCACCAAGCCGAAATAGATGCTGCATGTGAATTCATAGATTTTCTGCGTTTTAATGTAGAATATATGACCCAGATTTATGAGGAACAGCCCGATTCTGCTGAGGGTATTTGGAACAGGGTCGAGTATAGACCATTAGAGGGGTTTGTGTATGCAATTACTCCGTTCAACTTTACCGCAATTGCAGGAAACCTTCCTGCGAGTGCTGCCATGATGGGTAATGTAGTTGTTTGGAAACCGAGTGATAGTCAAATATTTTCTGCCAAAGTAATCGTTGATGTATTCAAGGAAGCTGGCCTTCCGGATGGCGTAATAAATGTTATTTACGGCGATCCGGTTATGATTACAAAAACGGTGTTGGCAAGTCCAGATTTTGCAGGTATTCACTTTACTGGTTCCACTCATGTTTTTAAGGAGTTATGGAAACAAATCGGAAACAATATCCATACCTATAAAACCTACCCAAAAATTGTTGGGGAAACTGGTGGTAAAGATTTTATTCTTGCACATTCATCTGCAAATCCGAAGCAAGTTGCTACTGCAATTGTTCGTGGCGCGTTTGAATTTCAAGGGCAAAAATGTAGCGCGGCTTCACGGGTTTATCTACCTAAATCTAAAGCGACCAAAATCTTGGATTTTGTAAAAAAAGATGTCGAATCGTTCAATGCTCCTGGCTCGCCAGAAGATATGTCGAACTTTATTACCGCCGTAATACATGAAGGTTCATTTGATAAATTGGCTTCTTACATTGACCAAGCTAAAAAGGACAAAAAAGCAAAGATTCTTGTCGGAGGAAACTACGACAAATCAAAAGGATACTTTATCGAACCTACGGTAATTGTAACCACAGACCCAAAATATACAACTATGGAAACCGAATTGTTCGGACCTGTAGCTACCATTTATGTGTATGATGATAAAAACTGGAGCAAGACCTTAAAACTGGTCGACGAAACCTCAGAATATGCATTAACGGGAGCGGTACTTTCTACCGATAGATATGCAATTGACGAAGCAACCAAAGCATTACAAAATTGCGCAGGTAACTTTTATATCAATGACAAACCAACTGGTGCTGTAGTTGGCCAACAACCTTTTGGTGGAGCCAGAGCATCGGGTACAAATGACAAAGCAGGCTCTGCACAGAACTTATTGCGATGGGTTTCTCCAAGACTAATAAAAGAAACATTTGTGACCCCGGAAGATTATCGGTATCCCTTTCTTGGATAGTCGTTTAACCTGTGGCAAAAATTTAAAAAAGACATCTAACCTAGGTGTCTTTTTTTAGTGATAACAGTTAAATTTATAGCATATCTTAATCGTAACGCAACCATTTCGATAATTGTACATCTTACCAACGCATTTCAAATGACGGTTTTATGAAAAAGTTTTTAATTTTTACGCTAGTTATTGCAAACATTATTTCATGCTCAAATAACGACGATCTTCCAGTAATTGCAGCTTGTGGGGTAAATAACCCGGTTCAAGAACTAGATTGGCTCAAGGCAGAAATTGAACGCAGAAAAAGAAACACTACCGAAGATTCGCAGTATTGTTACATCGTACAGGCAATGGCTAACGAACAAACAATTTTCTTGTATAAGGATTGTAATCCGCTAGTAAACAAAATTATTCCTATTAAGGATTGCTCCGGAGCTTCGGCAGGGTTTTTAGGAGATGAAAACTACCCCGTTGAGCGCATTACTATGGAAGAAATCATTTATCGTCCAGCAGATTTCAATTGCCGCTTTTAACGTTTTGCATTACTTATTTATTCTTTTTTTTCTTCTTGCGCTACGGGTTTGCGCTGGAATTCTACATGTAAACACAATTACAATGTAAATTTAACGTTAATTAATTGTAAATTAAATGTTGTTTACGTACTATCTAATCTAAATGTTGTCCTATGCTGCATCACAAACAACGTAGATTCTCCCGTTCAAAAGGAAAGTCGGTACTTGCCAAGTTTCGAAATTTTTGCATCGATTATGCCACATCTTGTCGTAACTCGTATTTGAGTCTTTTACGCATCTAGCGACCAATGCCCTTAAATTTCATGGGCAAATACACCACTTTTTTAGTCTCGAAGAAATCGTCCTGAAAGAAGTCGGTAAGATTGAATATTTGAGCTGCTCTAAAAGTTTTAAGCTCTTCCGACAAATCACCGCCCTTTAGGTAAATAATACCATTTCTTCTTTCGTGAAGGCTTTCTTTTTTTATTTTCCCTTTTACCCAATGCACAAAAGTCGGCATGGCCGCCACAGCTCGGCTTACAATAAAATCGAACTGCTCATTTACGACCTCAACCCTACTGTTTATGGGAATTACATTTTCTAAACCTAGCCCTTCCACGACTTCGGCAACCACTTTGATTTTTTTTCCTATAGAATCAACTAGGGTAAAACGTACTTCGGGGAAAAGAATGGCAAGGGGTATTCCAGGAAAACCGCCCCCGGTACCCACATCCAAAACGGAAGTATTCGGTAAAAAACGCTGCACTTTGGCAATGCCCAATGAATGGAGTACATGACGCAGATATAGTTCATCGATATCCTTTCGGGAAACTACATTGATTTTCTGATTCCAGTCTTGATACAGCTCCGCCAATTGGGTAAATTGGTTCTTTTGCGCTTCACTTAAATCAGGAAAATGGTCAAAAATCAGCTGAGAATTCATGCAAATTTGTATTTGGAAGCAAAAATAGTATATTACCCTTTGTTAAAAACTGCCTTTTTAGGAAAGTATTAGGTTCTTCAAAAATCAATTCGATTATCTTTGTAGTTAAAGTTGCTATCACATGAATAAGACTAATATAAAATTCTCAAGAAAAGACCCCGCTCAGTTCTTTAGAACACTTAACAAAAGAGTAAACGACTATTTTAAGGAAAATAAAATAAAGAAAACCGGTAATTGGAAATTGCATTTAAAAGCAATTATCATGTTTACCCTTTTCTTAGCGCCTTATTTTGTAATCCTAACATTGGATTTACCTTATTGGTCTTATCTATTGTTGACCTTGGTTATGGGAGTGGGCATGGCTGGTGTTGGCATGAATGTTATGCACGATGGCAACCACGGCTCATACTCCAATAAAAAATGGGTTAATAAACTCATGGGAAGCAGCATCTATATTCTTGCTGGCAATGTGTATAATTGGCAGGTACAGCATAATGTTTTGCATCATACCTATACCAATATTCACGAGCATGATGAAGATTTGGAAGCGGGGCGTATACTTCGATTTTCAAAACATTCTAAATGGCAAAAACATCATAGGTTTCAGCATTTTTATTCTGTTTTCTTATACGGATTGTTGACTTTCAATTGGGCGATTACAACCGATTTTCAACAAATGTACCGCTATACCAAACGCAAGCTATCTTACGGTAAATTCCCAAACTTGGTAATGAACTGGAGTACTTTAGTGGTTACCAAATTGCTCTATATAACTATTTGGATAGTTCTTCCGCTAATCTTTGTTGATGTAGCTTGGTGGAAAGTATTGCTAGGTTTCTTTTTAATGCATTATGTTGCCGGGGTAATTCTCAGTGTCGTATTTCAGTTGGCCCATGTGGTAGATGAAGCTGATACGCCGCTACCCGACGAGAGTGGAACCATGAAAAATACTTGGGCCATTCATCAATTGTTTACCACGGTTAATTTTGGTACAAAGAATAGAATTGTAAATTGGTTTACCGGTGGGTTGAATCACCAAGTAGAGCATCATATTTTCCCGAATATCAGCCATGTACATTACACTAAAATCTCCAAAATCGTAAAGGAAACAGCGAAGGAATTCAACTTACCTTATAACGAGTATAAAACCACACGAAAAGCAATTTTTTCTCATTTCAAACATTTGAAAGAATTAGGAAAGCAGCCTTCTCTACAAGTGTAATCTGTTTGTAAATAGTAGTTCCCCGATAGTTGAACTATATAATTTTGTAGTATGCACAAAGAACCTTTAAATAGTTAATAATCAATGTGATTTTTCTTCAGCAGAGAAGGGTAAATGTTTTAGTTTTGGGAAACATTTTAAGCGCCATAAGATTGGCACTCTTGTTGCAATCTCAGATATATCTGTGTTGTACTGTCGCAAAAATAAAATAACCAAGCTATTAAAAAATATTACTGCCTTCGCAGGAATGAAAATAAGTATACATGAGCGACCAATTATCAGACAGAATCAAGAGCGTAACTCCATCTGCAACACTAGAAATGGCTGCGAAAGCCCGTGAATTAAGAGCTGCAGGGAAAGATATTATCGGACTCAGTTTAGGAGAGCCAGATTTTAATACGCCTGATTATATTAAAGAAGCAGCCATACAAGCGGTAAACGATGACTACAATTCGTATACTCCAGTTGATGGTTATGTTGATTTGAAAGACGCTATTATCACCAAATTCAAAAGAGATAATAATCTAACCTATGACCGAATGCAGTTGGTCGTCTCTACCGGAGCGAAACAAGCACTTTACAATGTTGCGCAGGTAGTTTTGAACGATGGTGATGAAGTGGTTTTACCATGCCCTTATTGGGTTAGTTATAGCGACATTGTGAAGTTAGCTGGTGGGGTTCCCGTAGAAGTACCGACTTCGATAACTACGGATTTTAAAATGACCCCGCAGCAATTGGAAGCTGCCATCACCCCCAAAACCAAAATGCTTTGGTACAGCTCGCCTTGCAACCCCAGTGGCTCTATTTACAGTAAGGAAGAGTTGAGAGGCTTAGCCGACATCTTAAAAAAATATCCGCAAATAATAATTGTTAGCGATGAAATATACGAGCATATTAACTATGGGGTAACTGCCCACGCATCTATTGCCGAATTTGAAGATATGTACAATCGTACGGTAACCGTTAACGGAGTGGCCAAAGCTTTCGCCATGACGGGTTGGCGTATCGGCTATATTGGTGCTCCTACCTATATCGCTCGTGCATGCAACAAACTACAGGGTCAAGTAACCAGTGGTGCCAATTGTATTGCGCAACGTGCCGTTATTACTGCACTTACCGAATCACCTGCCCGCGTTCAGTTCATGGTAGATGAATTTAAAGTACGTCGCAAATTGATTCTTGATCTATTGAATACTATTGAAGGGTTTACTTGTAATGAGCCAGAAGGTGCGTTTTATGTATTCCCAGATATTTCTGCCTACTTTGGCAAGACTTTAAATGATACTATAATCAACAATGCATCTGACTTTGCAATGTATCTGTTGAAAAAAGCAAATGTCGCTACCGTTACCGGAGACGCTTTCGGAAATGGCAATTGTATTCGTATTTCTTACGCAGCTTCTGAAAAAGAAATTCGTGAAGCAGTGGCTAGGATAGTAAAAGCGCTAAGCTAATACTCCAAGGCAATCACGAATTTTACGGTTGATTAATAAAAATTTACTAAAATACCAGTCTAACAGCCTATTTATCAAGTATTTGTAATTTGTTTTGTTTTTTTACCTATATTTATTCAACACATACTAATTTAAGATTATGTTAGACTTAAATTTACTTAACGAAAAGGCACTGATCAAGACTGGAAAGGTCGACCATGCCGATTGGAATTATCGCCCATTACTTGGCGAAATTTCGCGTTCTAGATTTAAGTTGATTAAAAAGTTACTTGCAAATAGACATGGAGAGCGCCTCATGGAAATTGGCTATGGGAGCGGTGTTTTTTTTCCGGAACTTACCAAGTATGCCGATGAAATTTTTGGGGTTGATGTGCATGACAAAAATGATGAAGTTACTGAAAAGCTTGCCGAACTTAATATAAAAGCAACGCTCCTATCTAGCGGTGCCGAAAAAATTGGGATTCAAGATGATTTTTTTGATTTTATAGTGGCGGTAAGTGCGTTGGAGTTCGTTTCCGATTTGAATGCCGTTTGTATGGAAGTAAAAAGAACGTTGAAGCCCAATGGTAGTTTTTTAGTAGTAACACCGGGGAAATCATCGATTTTAGATTTTGGTTTTAAGATGTTGACAGGTAAAAGTGCAAAGGTAGATTTTGAGGATACTCGCGAAAATATAATTCCCACACTTCAAAAACATTTTGACGTGAAACGGAATTTAAATTATCCCAAATACAATATATCACCAGTAAAATTATATACTGCGATGGAGCTAGTACCTAAAAAACCTATTGTAATAGATAATTTTAACTCCAATGGTTAAGTTCGTTTCCAGAAGTAAGGGGTTAATAGTATTAATACCGTAAAAAGCTCTAAACGACCGGCAAGCATTAAAAAGCTGCACCACCATTTACCCAAATCGGGTAGCCCGTTAAAATTGCTTAACGGATTCAAATCTCCAAAAGCCGGCCCTACATTACCCAAAGAAGATGCGGCCCCGCCAATAGCTGAAGTAAAATCTAGCCCAAGTGCCGCTAGTACTAATGCACCTATTATAAATAGGAGCATATACAATACAAAGAAGCCAATGATATTATAAACGATATCTTCTCGTACCGTCTTATTATTGTAACGCACGGGAATTATGGCATTGCTGTGAAGTGTGCGTTTAAATTCTAGTACGCCGTTCTTAATGATTATCAATTGCCGCATTACTTTGATACCCCCAGAAGTTGAACCGGCAGAGCCACCTAAGAACATCAATCCGAAAAAGAAAATAGTTAAAAATGGTGTCCAACCTGTAAAATCGGCCGTAACAAAGCCAGTCGTAGTCACCACTGCTATTACTTGAAATAAACCATGTCGAATTGAACTCTCAAAAGCGCCAAAAGGCATCGGGTGGTATTCTGAGACAGGAACCTCAGCTTGAAAATAAACAACTAAAGCCACCATAAGCGCGAATACCACAATAAAAAAGGAATAGTATTTGAACTCTTCGTCCTTAATTACCTTCTGCACTCTGCCCTTAAAGGCAAAATAACTCAGAACAAAGTTGGTACCGGCCAGAAACATGAAAACAATGACAATATATTGTATTACCGGTTGATTGCTCCAATAGGCCAAACTGGCATTTTTGGTTGAAAAACCTCCGGTAGATAAAGTTGCCATTGAATGGTTAATAGCATCAAAGAACGACATACCGGCAAGTTTGAGCAATATGGTCTCTGCAGCAGTATAACCAACATATATCAACCACAAACGTTTTGCCGTATCGGTTATTCTTGGATGCAACTTATCGGCACTAGGTCCTGGTGCCTCAGCGGAGAACAACTGCATACCTCCAATACCTAAAAGTGGTAAGATCGCTATCGCTAAAACAATAATGCCCATACCCCCTATCCAATGGGTCAGGCTGCGCCAA
>Ga0114957_1004257_pt1 | contig 12437 bp, 12 predicted proteins | sample BantaG_FD_87175 | JGI IMG/M metagenome (GOLD analysis project Ga0114957, IMG submission 87175) | Marine algal microbial communities from Bantry Bay, Ireland - BantryBay_4 metaG | ecosystem: Host-associated > Algae > Red algae > Unclassified | place: Bantry Bay, Ireland | collected 2014-11-21 | reverse complement strand
TCATTCAACTCAACTTGACTTTTACAATATTGAATGACATTTTTTGCTTCTCCTTTTTTGACTATTAAGTAATTTGTGGCTTGAGCAATGCATTGACTAGAAATAATTGCATTGATATTTGGGTGAGTTGCATTGGCATTTATTTTTGCAAAATTATTGATCATTTTTTCATCAATCAAACCAAGCGGAACGGAACGCATTGCAGGAGCATTTCCAGGATTAAAACGATCTCTTTGGAAATCTCGAATTTCATCAATCGTTTTTTCTCCATTATAATACCAACTCATCGAACCATGTCCATTCCGTCCAAAACCTTTTTCTACAATTCCTTTTTGATACTCTTCCGTCCATTTTTCAACTAATAGATTTTCGCTAAAAATTTTTTTTGACAAAAGTGCTTTGATCACTCCAATCGTCATTTCAGTATCATCGGTATAATCCCAAGGCGAATAATTTTGAGTAAAAATTTTCTTTCGTTCTTCTTCAATTTTAATATCTCCACGAGCATTTATAAATTTTGAAAAATCAACATTCGCTCGAATCCAATCTCTATCCTGAAATTCGACACCTGCTCCAAAGGCATCGCCAATCGCAATTCCAACTAGCAAATCTTCCATTTTCATGTTATACTTTTTAAAATATCACTCCACTCGATACGTCTCAAAAAATTCCTTCCGAGCAATCCGATAAACTTCTTCCCCTCCAATTGGACAAGCCAAAAAATCTTTTTCTTTAGCCACCATTTTACTTCCCCAATCTGCTTGAAAATAGAATCTATTTTTTACGCCAAACTTTTTTAGCAATCGCTTATTCACTTCGACGGCATAAATTCGCCCTGTCGGTTCATATTCAGAAAACCCAGCTTTCGACCGTTTTTTATAAACATATCTTGACCGAAATTTGGAAGGAGGCAAAATATATTCTTCACCTGCATCAGTTTGATTTTTGACGATGTAGTCACCAGGTTTTGCACGATTAGTCGTTTCTTTTCCATCGCTAGTTGTTGTGGTGATTCGTTCTACGTCTTTCGCTTTTCGAGCAAACACTTTTTTTATTTTTTGATAAATCTTACCCCTCGTTTTGAGTAATGGTAAAATTATTTGCTTCATTTTTTCTTGAGAATGCATCTACTTTTTTTTAGTATGTTTAAAACTTAAACTCACAAAGTGACTTGTAATCGAATCTCGTCAACTTAAGAGTTTGTGCTGAAAATGCCGGGGATAAAAATCCCCTGTTCTCTTCTTTTAAAAGACGGATTTTTGCCATTTAAAAGGAGAAGAGGGGATTTTATCCCCGAGCTGGCTACCACCAACTTTTCTTAAGTTGACGACATTCGAATTCGATGTCACCTTGTGAGTATTTTACGATTTCAAGTTAACTCATCTCTCACTTCCATCAAAGCAAAACCTAATAAATTTAAACCTTTCCATTGATTTGGATCATTCACTTTTTCATTATCCTTAGCCAATCCAATTCCCCAAATCGGATCAACAGGACTCGCCTCCACCAAGATTCGATTCCTTGTATTCAGTAAAAAATTTTTCATTTCAGCGTTTTGTTCAAACTTAAAATGGTTTCCTTTTTTAACAATTTCATAGCGATGTTCATTCCATTTTTTTCCATCAAAATTTCGAACTTGTCGCCCTAATTTTTTCGCTTCGGCTGGAGATTTGCAATTGATTATTTTTTCCAAAACCTCCTCATCTTCAAATAATCTTGCCTTCTCTGCCATCATCCAATGTTCCGCAGATTTATATAAAATATCATCTACGACAAATTCGCATTCCCACCATTGACTTAAACAACTTGCGATAATACTTCCATCTTTCGAAGGTTGATGTCCCCAAAAGAAAAGATATTTGATAGGTTCGTCGGATTCAGCTTTTTGCATGATCCAAGTTATATTGTATTTCATTTTTCTAAATAATTTTTATTTTTTTCAATATTTTTTGGTCTAAAATCTCCATATAATTTTTGCCAAATTTTTCATTTTCCAAATCAGCATACATCCATTGCGGCAAATCATTTTCAAATTCCGTCGTCAAACTTCCAATCGCTAATGCCAACGAAGCAACGGTATCTGTATCGCCTCCCAAATTAATACTCATTCTCAATGCATCTTGAAGTGTATCCGTTTTTTCAAAAACATATAAAACTGCTTCCACCGTTTCCTCTCCGTCAATCTTCACTTCACCATTCCAATTCGCTTTCCATTGTTTACCTTGCACATCTGCCAAGTATTCAATCAGTTGATTTTTATTTCCTTTTTGAAAAATAAAATAATGACTCATCAAGGCAATCGCTTCTGCGGCATCAATTGCTTTTTTAGTTTGATGCGTGACTGCTCCTTGTATTTTTGCTTTGACTAAAACTTCTTTTTCATCTTCAAAAATTCCAATTGGATACGCTCGCATCGCTGCACCGTTTCTTTCACTTTTAGGAATGATTCGGTCTAACAATTCTTGTCCGTCTTTTACTTCTGTCATCAATTGTGAAAATCTTCTTGCATACCCTTTCCTAAAATCTCTTTGAAAAACTTCAACAAATTTGTTAGCAATATTAAGTGAAGTCCATTCTTGATTTTCCAAAATTAACTCTGCAACACCAATTGCCATTTGAGTATCGTCAGTATATTTTCCAGACAAAAACTTCATCAAAGTATTTTCTTTTTCGATAAAACTTCGTTCTGCAAATTCAAATGCAGCTCCGTAAGTGTCTCCGATTGCGCCGTGGATAATCATGGTTGTTTTGTTTATTTTATAAATGGAACTTAGTTTTAATCTCGTTTCTCTCTACTTTTTCCTTGATGAAAAAGTAGCAAAAAATCAAGACTGTATTTTGTAAGTCAACAGTTCTTAACTTGGTTTTTTGAGCGAGGATTTAGTGAACTCAGCTCAGTTTGAAGTAACTTTAGAAAGACTTAGCGAGGAACGAGCTTTAGTCTTTCTTGAGTTACAAGTTTAGCTGTGTATGCTAAAAAAATTAAGTTTAGAAATGTATTAATTTTATATAAAGTCTTGATTTTTTTTTGCTTCGTTTTCTTTATCAAAAAAAAATGAAAGTGGGCGAAATTCACTCCCATAAATTCTTACTATTTTTCTTGTTTTATAAAATCAATCACATCCCCTAATTCCAAAAACTGACGAACACCAAACCGCTGACAAACAATATCCACATTCCCTTTTCGCCAAAAACCTTCAGGACAACACACCAACAATTTCCCACTCTTCGCAAACAAACCTAATTCTAAAAGTGAAATCGGCGACTTCGTATTCGGATCAAAATACATCAAAATCAAATCTGCTTTTTCCAAGGCATCCAATTCCCAATTAACTTGTTCGTTGAAATTTGGATTGTCTATTCGTTGCTCCCAAGAGGCATTCCACTCTTTTCTTCGTGGATTTAAAATCGTGTAATTGTATTGTTTTAATTTTTCAATTACATCGTCTTGCCAACGAGTTGCTTTGTCTTGTTCGATACTTCCAGCTAGGAAGATTGATTTTGATTTTATTTTTAAGGGTTCGGGTGCGGTGATTATTTGCATGATTATTCTTTTAATAATTCCATTTATTTTTAATCAACGTTTCTGCAATTTCTTTGATAAATGAATCTGCCACTAATTAATATTCACAAGGTGACTTCGAGTCACCTTGTAAATTGCAACATCTAAACTTTCTTCATTTCCAATTTAATTTGCCTCTGTAAAAGTTCTCGAATTCCTCCAAGCGTCACCTCCTTCAAAATCTCCCCATCCCGATACACCACCTCCAACAATCCCCCCGCTTCTTCCTCCTTCGAAGCTTCATCTGTCATCTTCGTCACTTCCAATTCATTTCCATCCAAACGAATCAATCCTTTTGCAGAAATTTTAGTTCCATCATCCGTTTTTGGATTCTTAAAGATCGCTCGACCTTCGCCATTCACTTCCCCATAAGTTGCCTTCATCGCAAAGCCAAAAGTATCGCGCGTCACATATTGATAAGTGTACGAACCGATGCCAAAAACCACATTCGTACTCGCAAATCCTTTCGCCTCCAACTGACTACAAATCGCTTCGCATCGTTCCAACGTAATACTATCGCCATAAATTAAACCGATATGTTCGTCTAACATTTTATAAGCTTTGCTCGTCGTCGTTCCACCGAAGATTTCCCAAAGACATTCCACCGCCCCTTTAAATTCGGGCGTTCCAGCTGCTGCATTGGAATCTCCACAAATTATTTTCACAGGATCACCGCTGTCAGGTCGAATCACCACTTTGCCATCTCTCACTAAAATATCACTTTTTAATTCTTGTAAATATATTGTTATAACTTTCCAAAAATCCCAAGTATCAGAAACGATACTGACGATTCCAGTTTTGTAAACATCCGTAATCAAACGGCGAAAAGTTTCGATTTCGCTATCTTCCATTCCCATACACATCACAGAATGTTCCGTCGCCGGTACACTTCCACCTACCAATTCTTTATCGCAATCTGCCCCATAATATTCTTCCAAAAAATCAATTGCGGGTATCGTATCCGTTCCTGTAAAATTTAATAAATGCCCTGCCCCACTCATCATCGCCGCTTCCAATCCAGCCATTCCTCGAAAACTAAAATCATGTGCTTGCCAATCCACAAATGCTTTGTCGCCTCCAGTTTTTTCAGCGTAGCGATCTAAGATTTTTCGATATTGCAAACTCATCGTCGCACTCGTACATGGCATCCAAATAATGCAAGACAAAATCGTTTCTAAAAAATTTGTCACCCAAAAAAATTCTGGCAAAGTATTTTTCATCGTAAACATCGGCATCCGCATCGGCACCAACATTCCTTCTGGCAACGCTTTTATTTCCACCGGCATATATCCCAAATCGTGCAATGCTTCGATGTGATCGTAAGTAATCGCATCCGGTCCCAAATATGCGCTGATGCGTCGTCGGTATTTTTTGACAACTTCCGCTTTTGGTTTTTGGAAAAAATTCTGGTCGAATTCTTCTTGTAGATATTTTTTGAGAAAATATTGCAATCCGAAAAAAACTACTTTATCGACTCCTGCAATTCTACTTTTTCGAGGTGTCCAATTAGAGTAAACTAATTCTGTTCCTGTTGGATATTGATTTCGATGATCTACTTTGTAGCCATCTGATAAATTTAAAGTATTCATACGTTGGTGTTTAAATGGTGAATTAATTTTTCTAAATGATCGAATGTTTCTCGAAGTCCTGCCCTGTCGTCGAGTAAAATATTGTAATAAATTTTGCGTGAGTTAGATTGGTAAAAAGGAGGATTATCATTAATCGCATCAAATGGTATTTCCTTTTCATTGCAATAACTTTTTACAAAATTTTCATCTTCATTCGCAGTAAAAACAATCAAGTAACATCCAATCTTTTTCAATTTTTGTAACAATGTAATTACATGATTAAATTCTAATCCTACTTGATGAAAATCATAAACCGTATTATCAAAATCGAAAGCAACTACTAAACTATCGTAAGCTTTATATTCTTTGAGTAGCCGCTCGAATGTATTTTCTTTTTTTAGATAAAAATCCATATTCTATGTTTTTTGGTGGAACGCGGATGCCGCAGATTTAGCGGATTGTAACAGATCTGACGATTAGAGATATTATGGATTTTTTCTCATTATATAGTAATCGTCAAATCCGCTTACATTCGCTAGATCCGCAGCATCCGTGTTCTATTTCAAAATAGTATCGTCTAATTTTACTTGCGTGAATCCAAGTGTCTCATCAATATCTGAAAATGAATTAGTTGAAAATACTTCATCAAAAACTTGGGTCAATTGCTCCAATCCTTTGCTAAAAATTCCATGCGTCACCATCAAAATTAACTTCCCACAATTCTTTTCTTTTAACTCTTTTGCCAATCCCAAAAATGTTCCGCCGCCATCACAAATATCATCAACAATCACACAAGTCTTACCCTCCAAGTCATCTGCGTAAACTTTAAACCCACTCAATTTCCCAGTATTCACATCACGCATTTTGCTACATTCTATAACTGGAACGCCATCTAAAAACTGAGAAAGTTTATAAATTTTTTTCAATGCTCCTCCATCTGGCGAAATCAAAATGTAATTTTCCTCATTTTGTAACAATCTATTTACAAATTGATGATTAGGAATATCTTTCACTCGATTAAGCAACGCAGGAGTCACTTCCGAATGCGCATCCAAAATGGTTACACTTCGATAATTTTGTGCATTGATGACATCTGCGTAAACTTTTACACTCAACGATTCTCCTACCACCATCACTCGATCTTGCCGAGCTGCCGGAAAATATGGAATGACCAAATGTATTTTATCCACACCCATTCTTCGCAATGCATCTGTGGCAATCAATAAGAGTCCAACATCATTAAAACTTTGAATCCGAGTCGTAATCGTCAACTCATCTGCTTCCGTTAATTCTGCTAAAATTTTAATATGTGGTTCGCCTCCATTGAAAGTAAAACTTTCAAATTCAATTGATTTCCCAAAAGGTACAAATGCGATGTCTAAGTTTAAATATTTCATTTTGCGTTATTTTTACACAAATATAATTACAATAAATCTCAAAAACAAATTATTTGCGTAAAAATAACACAAATAATTATTTTTATAAAAAATCCTTTTTGCATTTAAAAGCAAAAAGGATTCCAAATAACTTACAATCAATTGATTATTAGTTATTTAAATATTTAAAATAAAAATCACACATCAAAAACCATCCCGTTCTTTTCCAACTCTAAATATTTTTTTTCATCAAACCGATAATACGAACCTGGCCTTCCACGCCCACCACTTGACTTTTCTTCCAGCTCTTCGAGAATGTCTAATTTCAAAAATTTCTTTCTGAAATTCCGTCGATCAAGTTTACGATTATAAATAACTTCGTAGAGATGATGAATCTCTTCCATCGTAAATTTTTCATCTAATAACTTAAAACCGATAGGCTTATAACTGATTTTGTTCTGCAATCTGTCGAGTCCATAAGCTAGAATCTTTTGATGATCGAATGCCAATTTTGGCAATTCATTTAGATGAAACCATTTCGCATCTTGCGCATCTGTTGCCGCAAATAATTCAAAATTGGAACTCCGCACCAAACCATAATAGGCAATCGTGACAATGCGACTTCGAGGATCACGTTTTGGATTCCCGAAGGAATATAATTGCTCGAGGTAGTTGACTTTTACGCCAGTTTCTTCTTGTAGTTCTCGTTTGACTGCTTGTTCGAGGCTTTCTTTTTCTTTGACAAATCCGCCAGGGATTGCCCATCGACCTTTGAAAGGAGCGTACTTTCTTTTGACTAAGAGGACAGATAATCCTTCTTTGGGTTCGTAACCAAAAACGATTGCATCGACGGTGAGACTGATATTTGGAGTTGCCATATATGTATAATTTAATTTGCGTACAAATTACGGAAATATTTTTGAGAAAGGTAGGAAGAGTGTGGAAGGTTTTTTATTTTGTTCGGAAATGTAACTATATTTATTTTTTTACGCTGACTTTTTTATGACTCGTTATGACTTTTTATAATTTTATTTTCCTTCGGAAAATTTAGCAAGTGGAGAAAAAACATAATTATCCATAAAAAGTCATAAAAGTCAGCGTCAAAATTCAAACAACAATAATTTTCTCCAGATAATGAAACTCAATGCCAAACTGCTTTTTCAGCTCCTCCACTTTATCCAAATATATTTTCACATCAACTTCCTCTTTTCTTTTTTGCCCAACGATCATCACATTTTTCCCCGTGTGATCGCTAGAGATAAATTCAAACACTTTAGTTTTATAGCCATTTGCTTCTAGAATCAAAGCGCGAATCGTATCAGTTACAATTTCCGCTTGACGTTCTTTTAAGATGCCAAAATTCAAAATGGGTTCGAGGAGAGAATCGTTTTTTATTTGCTTTCGAATTTGTTTGTGGCAGCAGGGAGCGCAAATAATTAATTCCGCTTTGGCTTTAATTCCTTTGGCAATCGCTTCGTCGGTTGCGGTGTCACAAGCATGCAAAGCAATCAAAATATCCGTCTCAGGCAATTCGTAACCTTGAATAAATCCTTGTTCAAAATGAAGATTCTCAAACTTAGAATTACTTGCAATATTATTACAAATCTCAATCAAGTTTTCTCGGATTTCAACACCTGTCATTTTGGTTTTCAAATTTAAAACATTCACCAAGTAATCGTAAAGTGCAAAAGTCAAATAACCTTTTCCCGATCCCATATCAACAATTCGTAAAGGTTTTTGCTCATTGGTATTAGTTAATTTGTCCGCCAAAATCTGTGGATTTTTTCGCAACAAATCAGCGACAACTTCTACGAATTTTTTAATTTGTTTATACTTGTCACCTTTCCCTTTTTGCACTCGATTCTTGTCGTCGAGGATGCCTAGCTCTTGCAAATAGGTAGTTTTTTGCATCAAACCAGTTTTATCTTTATCATGTTGGCGATCAGGTTTTTGGGAAAAAGTAGGCTTGCCATCTCGCAAATTGATTTTGCCTTTTTTATTTTTTTCAAAAACAAAATCACGTTCGGTGGTAAAAAGGTTGGCAATCCAAAATTCATTACCAATTAATTTTTCGAGTTCTGCTGTTCCATTTTTCATGGAAAAATTCTTAGTGATGTCTTGCGTCTCATGTCGAAAAACGAAGGAATATTGCAACTCCTTTTTTATCAATGCGAGTTTGATTAAAACCTTTTTTAGCGATGCAGAACGATCAGCATTTTTGCTTAAAGTCAATCGTACGAAAGTGTCGTTGGCGACGCTTGCTGATATTTTATGGATAAAATCTGTTGGTGAATTCATTGGGGCAAAGATAGACTTTTGAATGAAAAAATTTAGTTTTGATAGGAACACGGATTAGGCGGATTAAAACGGATTTTCGCAGATTTGACGATTATGCACGAATATAATTAATCCGTGTTCATCCGCTCCAATCCGCCTAATCCGTGTTCCTATCAATAAATATTTTTTATCTTGCAAATAACAAAACATCAATACATATGAAAAACCTATTCTTCCTTTTCTTCATCGCAACTTTAACATTTCTCACAAGTTGCCAACAAGACATTTCCAAAAATGAAAACGATGACTCTTCCAAAGAACTCCACGCCATCTTCGACAAAGAATGGAAATTCCGAACCAAAGATAATGATGCCGAACTCCTCCCCGATGTCTCTTCTGAAAGAGAGAAAAAAGACGCTGAATTTTGGAAAAACATTTTGGAAAAACTAGCCAAAATTGATCGTTCTCAACTCACCAAAAAAGATAAAATCAATTATGATATTTTCAAATATCAATTGGAAGATAAAGTCGCTCGAATTGGTTTCAAAGACTACTTGATGCCATTAAATGCAGAAGGTGGTTTTTATACTAACCTATCGTATATGGTTCGAGGAATGCCTTTTGAAAATGCAGATGACTATGAAAAATATTTGAGAAAATTAAAATCTGTTCCGCAGTTTTTTGACGACAATATTGCACTCATGCGACAAGGCTTGGACGAAGGAATTACACAACCAAAAGTGATTGTCAAAAACTACAAAGCATTGATTAAATCTTACCTCGTGGATGCACCTGCAAAGAGTAGTTTTTATGCTCCTTTTTCCAAAATAAATAGTAGTGTTCCTGCGGAATTACAAACTGATTTGCAAGAAAGAGCGCAACAAATTATTCTCACTCATGTCCTACCTGCTTATCAAAAGTTTGATAAATTCATGGCAGACGAGTATGTTCCGAATGCTCGTAACTCATTGATTGCTAGCGACTTACCAAACGGGAAAGCATACTACGAGCAACGTGTTCAGTTTTTTACGACATTGCCAATGACCTCTGATGAGATTTTTGAATTAGGAGAAAAAGAGGTAACACGTATTCGAGCAGATATGGAAAAAATTATTCGAGACGTTGAATTTGAAGGTAGCTTTGCAGACTTCCTCAACTTCCTCAGAACCGATTCTCAGTTCTACGCCAAGACACCAAAAGACTTGCTCAAAGAGGCTTCTTTTTTAGCTAAAAAAATGGACGGAAAACTGCCTCAATTTTTCAACACCTTGCCTCGAAATTCTTATGGTGTTGAACCAGTTCCTGCGGCGATTGCGCCAAATTACACTAGCGGCAGATACTCAGGTGGTTCGCTCGAAAATCATCAAGCTGGAAATTATTGGGTGAATACTTACAAGTTGGAAAGTCGTCCATTATATGTTTTGCCAGCCTTGACTTTGCATGAAGCGGTGCCTGGTCATCACTTGCAAATTTCGTTAGCGCAAGAATTGGAAGGCTTCCCTGAATTTCGAAAAAATACTTACTTGTCTTGCTACGGAGAAGGTTGGGGATTGTACTCCGAATATCTTGGAATCGAAGCGGGCATGTATGAAACTCCTTATGAAAACTTTGGTCGTATGACTTACGAAATGTGGCGAGCTTGTCGCTTAGTGGTTGATGTTGGAATTCATGCAAAAGGTTGGACGAGAGATCAAGCGGTGGAATTTCTGGGATCCAATACTGCGCTTTCTTTGCATGAAGTGAATACGGAAATTGACAGATATATTGGTTGGCCAGGGCAAGCACTTTCGTACAAAATGGGTGAATTAAAAATTCGGGAATTGCGAAAAAAAGCGGAAACAGATTTGGGGAATAAATTTGTTTTGAGGGATTTTCATGATGTGGTTTTGATGAATGGAGCGGTGCCACTTTTTGTTTTGGAAGAGTTGGTAAATGATTGGATTGCGAGTGTAAAATAAAACAAAAAATGAAAGCGCTCAGTTTTGATTAAGCTGAACGCTTTCATTTTTTTACAAATCAATATTCAATAACCATTCTTCTCCCGTAAGGATATTCTTTTTGATGATCTCTCGAAAGTAATATAGAGAATCTGGGTGATTCGCCACATAGCGATATTCTGATCTACTCATTAATACTTCTTCTTGGTTATTGGCAAACGTAACCCTTGCGCCTGATCCAACATTTTCGCAGTCTTCCTCCAATATTAAAGTTTCCTCTAGTGTAATAATATTTAATTTAACTATTCTTTGAGCAGCTTGTTTATTGAAGTGATAAATGATTTCTTCATCATTTAACCAAATAAAACCTGCAAAACCAAACCCACTTGATATTTCAAAATCTTTAATTGCGATGAATTCCTTTGTCTCAATATCTATGTAACCAATCGATTGAGAATTAGAATTATTACGAGTGGTTAGAATTTTATTTCCATTAGGTGCTGATAGAATTGTTGAAGTTCCGACAGGAAAGGCATGAACGATTTCTCCATTTCTATCCATTAATATTATCCTATTTGGATAAAGCGGATGATTCGAATCATAAGGACTAAAACCACAATAAATCAAGCTATCATTTAAACACCATTGAGGCCCTCTATAACTTCCCTCATTATTCGTAATTTTAACTAAGTTAGTTCCATCAAAGTTTACACTCCATACTTGGAATGAAGATAGATCATTTAATAATAATTCATCATTTTGATTCCAATCAAATAAAAGAGGATTATCTATTGTTCTCAGATCAAAACCTTGTTCGTAATATTCATTGCAAAGATTACTCTTATAGACTAACCACTCTCCATCAAAATCGTGGTGTATGAAAATAAATTCATCATCTACGACTCCATTAGAAATTGGAGAATGGAGATAATCGTAAGTGAAATTTGCAATCACTTGTCCAGTACTAGAAAAAGGTATTTCAAAGCAAGTATCTACGGAGGTGGAAATAAGTTCGATTGGACTTTCGCAGATTTTGATATTATTTCCACAAATGATATTATCATCATCACCTTTACAGTTGATAAAAAGGATAGAAATAGTAAGCAGGTAAAAAAGGTATTTCATAGCTTTAGGTTTAGAAAAAAGTCATTGCTTTAATAAATTTTTCATTAATAACGGGAAGGAAATAAATTACGCCAAAAAAGCTAATATAATATAATACTTCAGTCTTTTATACACTAGCGGACTTCCTTTTAATTTAGGTTCATGACTCCCCTCATTTTTCCTATATTTGTTTTTCCAAAAAATGTTCTAAATACATCTACATGAAAAACCAACATCAAGAAGAACCGCCTCCACCGATATTTAAAACGTGGAATCAGATGTACGCATTCGTACTAATTTTACATTTTGTGCTCCTTTCTCTTTTTTACTACCTGACAAAAATTTATTCTTAAACTATGAAGTTGAAAAATAACTTCAATTAAATTTTCAATATGCACACGATTGATTGGGCTGTATTGGTATTCACATTATTGTTCATTGTTTTTTATGGACTTTGGAAAACCCGAAAGGTCAGCACTACCGAAAGTTATTTATTGGGAGATCGGGAATTGAAATGGTGGACAATCGGACTTTCCATCATGGCAACTCAGGCGAGTGCGATTACTTTTTTATCTACTCCAGGACAAGCATTTGATGATGGGATGCGATTTGC
>Ga0114957_1004256_pt1 | contig 12442 bp, 7 predicted proteins | sample BantaG_FD_87175 | JGI IMG/M metagenome (GOLD analysis project Ga0114957, IMG submission 87175) | Marine algal microbial communities from Bantry Bay, Ireland - BantryBay_4 metaG | ecosystem: Host-associated > Algae > Red algae > Unclassified | place: Bantry Bay, Ireland | collected 2014-11-21 | reverse complement strand
TATTAATAATTCATTAAAAAATTTTTCATTATCCTTCACATGACTAAAAAAATATTCAAAAGTGCCTTATTCCAAACCACTTCTACCTTATTCGTTTCCGATAAAACGATTCTTTTAGTAGATCCCAATTGGTTGCCAGCCGAGATAAAAACAATTCAGGATGAGACCAAACAATACCTCGAAGGCCGAAAGTTCTACCTTCTCCTTACCCATTCTGATTACGATCATATTATCGGAGCCAATGCTTTTCCGGAAGCAATTGTCATTGCGACCGAAGCCTTTTCTAAAAATCCCAATAAGAAAAAAGTATTGGAAGAAATACATTATTTTGACGAATCCAATTATATAAAGCGGGACTATCCGATCACTTATCCGATGGTCAATGTGTTGGTGGAAAAAGATGGACAGCAGTTAACAATCGGCGATATGACCCTGATATTTTACCTTGCACCCGGCCATAATGCGGATGGGATGTTTACAGTTGTTGAAGAAGCCAAAACCTGGATCGCCGGGGATTATTTGAGTGATATTGAATTCCCGTATATTTATCACAGTAGTGCCGACTATCTGGAAACCTTACAAAAAGTAGATAGGATTCTGAAGGTACACGATGTTGATGAACTCATTCCCGGACACGGAAATTCTACCACTTCTACTAAAGAAATACAGCGAAGACAATTAGAGAATAAGCGCTATATTCTTGAATTAAAATCCGCCGCCCGCACCGCCCACGAATTTGATCTGGATGCTTTATGGAACCGTTATGATTTTCGTCGGGGTATGGAAGCTTTTCACCAAAAAAACGTGGCGTTGATTGCGAAGGAAATGGGGATTAAAATACCTTAAGGATGAGGATTAAATAAATCATATTTTAGAAAGTCAGAATGGATAGTTATTTTTTATTAACTTATTCCTAAGAGGCCAGCTGGCTAGTGCGTCGGGATCAAAATAGGTCGTATAAGGTGTTAGGTATTTAGTTCCCGACGCACTAGTTAGCTTCTCCTTAACGTGAATAACGTTAAAGAGAAGCCAATAGCCAACCAGCCTATAAATACTGATTCAAAATATTCTCAAACAACTCTTGTCGTCCACTCTCCAGTTTAAGTTCTCCTCCTTTTTGACCGATCTTGGCCAGGTCGAGGAGAGAGAGTTTTCCCGCTTCAAACTTGGCCCCTTTTCCTTTATCAAAAGAAGCATATCGCTTGGCACGCAAAGACTGGTAATCCGAATCGCTCAATATTTTTTCGGCCACGAGCAACGCACGCGCAAAAGCATCCATACCACCAATATGGGCGTAAAACAGATCTACCAATTCCGTAGAATTTCGTCGAGTCTTGGCATCAAAATTTATACCACCGCCCAAAAAACCATTGGCTGGCAGGATCACCAATAAGGACTCTACCAGTTCATACACATTATTGGGAAACTGATCGGTGTCCCAGCCATTTTGGTAGTCTCCCCGGTTGGCGTCCATACTACCGAGCATGTTGTTATCGACGGCAACCTGCAGTTCGTGTTGAAAGGTATGTTGTGCCAGGGTTGCATGATTCACCTCTACATTTAATTTAAAATCATCGGCTAATCCGTGTTCTTTTAAAAACCCAATCACCGTTGCTGCATCAAAATCATACTGGTGCTTGCTCGGTTCCATGGGTTTGGGTTCGATAAAAAACATCCCTTTAAATCCTTGACTGCGGGCGTAGTCTTTGGCCAGGTGTAAAAATTTAGCCAGGTGATCCACTTCTCTTTTCATGTCTGTATTTAACAAACTCATATACCCCTCGCGTCCTCCCCAGAAAACGTAATTTTCTCCTCCCAGTTTGATCGTAACATCCAGGGCATTTTTTACCTGTGCCGCCGCGTAGGCCACCACTTTAAAATCGGGGTTGGTCGCCGCGCCGTTCATGTAGCGTGGATTAGAAAATAGATTAGCGGTTCCCCAAAGTACTTTTACACCGGAAGCTTTTTGTTTTTTCACTGCGTAGTCACTAATGAAATCCAGCCTTTTGGTAGATTCGGCTAGCGTATCTCCTTCTTCAATCAGATCAAAATCGTGGAAACAATAATAAGGAACACCGATTTTTGTGATAAACTCAAAAGCCGCATCCATCTTATCCGTCGCCCGACGATAAGGATCACCAGCAGTCGACCAGGGAAAATTTTTAGTGCCGACCCCAAACGGATCTCCACCCGTACCACAGAAGCTGTGCCAGTAAGCAACCGCAAAACGAAAATGATCCTGCATGGTTTTACCACCCACTTTGCGATCCGCTTTGTACCATTTAAAAGCGAGCGGATTTTTAGACTTTTGTCCCTCGTATTTTATTTTTGGAATTCCCTTGAAATATTCTTTTTTTCCTTTCAGAATTTTGGCTGATTTTGACATGGTGTTTTTTTTTGCGTTAAAAATAAATATTTTTAAGTATCCCACAAAAGTCTTAAGGAATGAGGTATTAATAAACTACATGGAGATGAGAAGAGCAAAAACAAAACCTACCTCTTCAAATCCTCTTCCTCCATCTCTCCAATCACATAATCCAGTGCCTGTCGATGTCGGGCCTCTTGTTGAAGAACATTGGTGGCGGTTCCATTAGCAATATTTCTTTGTAGGGTATTCCACCCGCCAAAACGATTATACACGGTGGAATTATGTGAAGATTCTTCGTTCAAATGATCTACCAAATATTGGTAAGCCTTCTTGAGATCACCTTCTATTACCCATTGACGGAGTTGTTTTTTGATCGCATCATCCCTTTTTTTTATAATGTCCGTGGCCGGAAAAAAGAATTAATAAATTATCTTGCTCGGTTAGACTTTCGTATGCTTCTAAAGTATCCAGAATATTTCCTCGGGTAGCTTCTTCGTCAAATAAAGTCTTGACGTTACTTTTCTCAAACCGATACTGGGAACACAATACTTCAATTATCTTTTTACAATCATCTACCGGGTTTTGTAAACGGGATTGATGTTCATATTTATCAACCCCAATGGCCAAAATATGATTGGTTTTTAGAATCAGGGGTTTGTTTTTTTTATTTCCAAATCCTGCGCCTCTTGGTTGGTTGCTCATATGGTTAAAATAATAATGGACCGCTGCGAAGCGAAATGGTTTATAGAAATTGTTCTGAACAAAGCAGATTCACTACCGTATTGTATGATAATGATTAATAAATTTCCTTCTGAAAAATGGTAGAATTATTGGCTTAAACCAAACAAGTATGTGGTACCTCAAATATAGGAAAAAAAGGAAGCATAGTGTCTTAATTTATTCTTTTAATGATCCTTAGGATCGATTATACTAACAGGGAACAAGCAAGCACTTACTTCCGACCAAGAATTTTGTGTGCGGACGAAAAATGTTGCTCCGCAATGGCCGCACCGATAGACAATTCACCTGCCAAAGCTACCGCACAACAAATCTCCGCAAACTTGTCCACATCGTCTGGAGAAGGGCAACCCATCAATTCTAGCGCTTCTTTCTGAGTCGGTAAGCCGGTACCTCCTCCAACTACCCCAACAATCAAACCTGGTAAAGTGAGGGTGGCGTACAAATCCCCATTATCCTTGACTTCCAACCGGCCAGTACCTACTGCCGCTTCCGCAATACAGGCAACATCTTGTCCGCAAGCGATGAATATGGCGGTCAGCGCATTGGTCACGTGACCGAGATTTCCAACTGCACCCATCTGCACACCGCCGAGCGTTCCGGTTTGCCAAAATTTTACAATGCTTTCTGCCGAAGATTTCAGTACTTCTTTGACGATTTGATTTGGGAGGGTGACTTCAGCAACCACTTTTCTCCCTCTGATTCGACTTAGAGATTTGACGTTGGCCTTCTTGTCACCAGACATATTACCTTCTATATAGTATACCGTTGGTTGGTGGGGTGCCTGTTCCAGAATTTGTTTAAGGATTTGATCCGTCACCAGGGTCACCATGTTCTGTCCTGCGGCTGCACCCGTCTCATAAGAAAAGGTGACATGGAGCGCATTGCCTTCTTGCTGGACGTCTAGATCTACCAACTTGGCAAATCGACTGGCCTGGCTGACTCCTGCCCTGATGACCGACTGCAGAGATTTGATCCATTTGCCAAAGGTAATCGCCTCCATCAGGGTCGCAAACTCAAAATAGGGACTTCGTTGCACCTGATTGGCAATCGTCCGTGCGGTAATACCTCCACTGTCAGAGCAGGCTTTGATCCCTCGACTATATGATGCGACCAGCGCTCCTTCCGTTGTAGCCATAGGTATCCAGTGCTCACTTCTACCCGCAGAACCATGCAACAGTAGCGGTCCCGCCAAACCGATCGGTATTTGCGCAAAACCAATAAAATTCTCTACGTTGCCCTGATAAGTTTGGGAGTAATCCATGGGGGTCTGACCACTGATATAAGGAATTTTCTGATCTTGCTGTCGAAGGAGATCCAGATGCTCATTTGGGATATCTATTGGGTTCATTATTATGAATTGGTAAAAAAAAATGTTCCCTGCAAAACTAGGGATTAAATTGCCTAAGTGGGGAGATTTGAGTGATTCTTTTTTAGGAGGACTTTCCTGGAGAAAATTTCTATGTTTGAAGGTTATGAAGTTCCTTATAGAAATAATTGTGGTACGATGTATCACTTTGCGTGATACCCCGATTGGCGCTGCCTCGGGGAGCTTCATTTAAATCATCCTCAAAATAATAATAGTATGCTTTTAAATCGACGACTTATATATTCAAGTTTATGGACTTTTACCTCTTTAAATTATTTATATGCTGATTTGGTTGGGCTAATGGTAAAATCCATTCCTCTTCCGTAAAAAAAATGGAAGTATTTTCTTCACCACCTTTGAGGTAATACTGTCTAAGGAATGAGTTAATAATAAAGATATTAAAAAATCGAAGATCGAAAATACAAATTTTCTAGTCATAAACTCTAATTAAAGCCAAGAGTGCTATTACTTAACTGAGTCCCAGGAGTGAAGAGCAGCTACCCAAGCGAAAACCAGAAGTGCTTTTAAAGATAGATCTGATATTAAAAGTTAAGTAATTGATTGAAAATGCTTTACGTGATCATGATTAAACTACTTTCGTATACTAACATATAATTGGGCATACTTATTGATTATTATTATAATGTGATGAAACAAGCTGCTTTTACTATTAAAAGAATAGCATTCATTATGACCCTATTAATAATTGGCAATAGAACTCCCTGCTTTGATGAGAAGGTTTATTCAAGAGGTACTAGTTGTAGTCATTATTTTTTGCTTTGGCGGTTATCTTCAAGGACAAAATATTGATTTTACCCTTCGGTATGACGCTACTACTTCCAAATATGAAGTTTATGGAAGACCTGACTTTGATGATCCCTTCTTTTTCGTTGGGGGAGGAAACCAGATTTCTCTAGTTTTCCCTGCTTCTGTTGAGGATTCGCCAATCGCCGTTCAGACCGTAAATGGTGGACTTTGGCTCGATAATTCTCAAGTTTATGCTCCTACCGCAGATCCATCACATGATTTTCATAGTATTGCATCCAATGGATCAGGGGTAAGCTTTGTGAATGGGGAAGAATTATTATTATTCACCTTTATGATTACCGGAACGTCCTGTGTCGCCGGTATACGCTTGTTCGAAAACGCATCAGATCCTCAATCAAATGCCCCCGGAATGGGCGGCGGAGACTTCAATAATTATTTCGCAAATGTCTTTGATTTTCAGGATTATTATCAATCAAATTACGATAATGAGGGAACGATCTGTTTGACGCCTCCTCAAGTTGATCCTGATAATTTAGTCGTTCCTCAGGATAGTTTCAATACTATTTGTATGACTATTTTTGATCCCAATGTTGGAGATACTTTTACCTATAGCATGTGCTCGCCAGCTCCCGCTAACGGGACGGCCGTATTGAGCGGATCGGGGAATCAGCTTTGTGTAACTTATACTCCCTTCGCGGGCTATATCGGAATGGATGAGGTATGCGTAACTGTTTGTGATCAAACCGGATTGTGTTCCTCCTCAATGGTACCCGTTGATGTCGTACCAGATGATTGTCTGGATACGGATGGCGATGGTATCTGTGATGTAATCGATAACTGCGTTTTTATTGTAAATCCTGATCAGTCCGATTGTGACAATGATGGAGCAGGGGATCTTTGTGAACTGGACACCGACGGCGATTCCGTACCGGATGATTGTGATGTCTGTACGGGTGATGATGCCACGGGAGATACGGATGGAGATGGGATTTGTGATAATATTGATAACTGCGTTTTTATCGCAAATCCTGATCAATCCGATTGTGACAATGATGGAGAAGGGGATCTTTGTGAACTGGATACCGACGGCGATTCTGTTCCGGATGATTGTGATATTTGTACGGGTGATGATGGCACGGGAGATATGGATGGAGATGGAATTTGTGATGATATTGATAACTGTATCTTGCTTGCAAATCCTGATCAGTTCGATTGTGACGATGATGGAGAAGGGGATCTTTGTGAACTGGATACGGATGGCGATTCCGTACCGGATGATTGTGATGTCTGTACGGGTGATGATGCCACGGGAGATACGGATGGAGATGGCGTTTGTGATGATATTGATAACTGTGTCTTGCTCGTGAATCCGGGACAGGAAGATTGTGATGATGATGGAGAAGGAAATATTTGTGAAGAGGATGATGATAATGATGGCGTACCGAATGGCTGTGATACTTGTTTGGGCGATGATGCTACGGGAGATACGGATGGAGATGGAATTTGTGATGATATTGACAACTGTATTTCTATTGTAAACCCTGCTCAGACGGATTGTGATAATGATGGAGTAGGAGATCTTTGTGAGGTGGATAGTGATGGCGATTCTGTACCGGATGATTGTGATGTCTGCGATGGGAATGACGCCTTCGGAGACGACGATGGAGATGGTATTTGTAATGACATCCCCGATTGTTTTGAATATCAATTAGAAGTCAGCAACGATGGCGTTGAATGTGTACAACCCTTTACGGATATTAATTTAGTGGCGGTTATAATCGGTGAGCATGTAAACTATGATCTGTTTAGATTTAATTGGTTCGGAGAAAATAATTTTAGTTCCAGTAATCGAAATGCAATATTACCCAATATTCAAAATGTAAATTCTGGAACTTACACGGTTAGCGTTACCAATATATTATCCGGTTGTGAGTACGTGACCTCCACCGTGGTGGACGTTACCGTTATTCCTGATCAACCCCAGATTCTTGCCTCCGCTGATTTTATTTGTGTCGGAAATGAAATGGTGCTTTCTATTCCCGAATACTCGGGAACGGATGTACAGTATGAATGGTTTGGGCCAAATGGAACAACTGGTTCGGGAGCATATCCCGATCAGGCAACGTTAAATATTCCTGATTTTACCCCAAATGATGCAGGGGCTTATCAAGTAATGGTCACGGTGGATGAGTGTAGTTCGTTGCGGTCATCAGTGGCAAATATTAAGATGCAACCACGGCTCATTGCACCCCAAATAACGGGCACTGCCGAGGTGTGTGCGGGTGGAGTTATTTCTCTTCAAACGGAGGTGATCGCAGACCAATATATTTGGTCAGGCCCCAACGGATTTACGGCTGATGTAGCAAATCCGAGTATCACTATTTCAGCAAATACGCAACATGAAGGTACTTATAATTTATTGATCGTAAAAAACGGTTGTACTTCTCCAGTCCGGAATTTTACAGTAAACCTGAGTGAACCACCTGCTACTCCGATTTTGGAATTATCAAATAATATTTGTTTTGGAGATGATATAGAATTGAGTATCGTTAACCCTGATGCTGCCTCCTACCAGTGGATTCCACCTTCCGCTTCGCCTAATAGTTCCTTTGGCGAATTGGGTGATCCAGATAATGTAACCTGGACTACTGCGGGAAATACAAGTATTTCTCAAAACCTGAATTCGCCAATTTACGAACCAGGAATATGGCGCGTTCAGGCTTTAAATGAGCTTGGATGTGTTTCTGAAACTTCGATTCCCCAATCTCTTAATTTTATCAGGCCACCGAACGCTGCAATTGTTTCCTCAGAAGGAGATGTTTGCGAAAACGCTCCTGTATATCTACACGCAAACCCCATCACTGATGTTACTTTTTACTGGTATGATGGTGATCCTTCCAGTTCGACTGCTAGCATTTTAGTGGCGGTAGGCAATGATCCTATTTTATTTAATGTCCCACCTGGGTTACATCAATATTATGTCAAAGCAGAACAAAATGATTGTTCCTCCGCTACTTCAAGTCAGGTGGAGGTAATAGTAAAAGAAAAACCAGTTTTAAATGCTATAAATAATCCAGTTTCTTTTTGTCAGGGAGAAACCATTCAATTGGAAGCGCCTGAAATTTCCGGTGCTACCTATCATTGGTATGGTCAAAATGGATTTACCTCGAATGCCCGAAATCCAGTTATTTCACAGGGAACCGTGGAGGCAGAGGGAACTTATCTACTGTACGTAGAGGTGAATGGCTGTGCTTCGGATCCAGTTACCACGGAGGTAATAATGAGCCCCGAGATAGCAGTGCCAATTGCAATAAACAACGGCCCGGTTTGCATCGGAGATGACTTGTTATTGAGTGTCTCTAATCTGAATCCTGACCTGACTTATGAATGGTTTGATTCTATCGGAAGTGTAAGTGTCGGCGCGGGTGCCGAGCTTTTATTTGAAAATGTTGAAACAGATATAAGTGGTACTTACTACGTGGTAGCTTCTTCGGAAGATTGTAGCTCAGATCCTTCTCAAACCACCAGTTCGGGAGAGGATGCTTTCTCGCAGGTAGTAATCGAAGTAGCGGATTCGGATGCAGCTTACGTAGGAGATCCACTCTTCGCTTGCGAAAATTCAATTGTCATAAATGCCCTGGCTTCTACTACCGGAACCGGAATTTGGAGCTTGTTAGAGGGAGGTCCCAATACCACAATTTTGCAACCGGGGCAGCCAAGTAGTCTGGTAATTAATTTACAGGAAGGAATAAACGAATTAGTATGGTCGGTGACCAGTAATAGTTGTGGAACCGTATCAACCGATACCTTACAGATAGAGTGGGGTATACAACCAACGGTGGTAGATGATCTTGTCGAAATTGAATACAATGAATCATTAAATGATTTAATCGTTTTTGATAACGATACTCCTAATACGAATGATTTTGAAATTAGTATAGTCACGGATGTTGAAAATGGGAGTTTATTGTTATTAGGCGATAATGTACTAGCCTACTGGCCAGAAGAAGGATTCATTGGAACAGAAACATTCGAATATCGTCTTTGCCATAAAAATTGTCCGGAGCTATGTGACGAAGGCTTGGTGACCATTCGGGTAGCGATTGGAGAAGATTGTGAAGCCGCCTCTGTTTTTACACCAAATAGAGATGGATTCAATGATACCTTTATCATCACCTGTGTACCAAATTTTCCGGGGTCTTCCCTTTCGATTTTTAACCGATGGGGAAATGAAGTGTATGCCAATCCGGATTATCAAAATAATTGGGAAGGTACTTTCGATGGAAATCCGCTTCCCGCCGGAACCTACTTTTACTTCCTGGAATTAAACGATGGAGAAGGAACAAAAATGCAAGGCTATATCTATCTGGAAAGATAGATTTAGTTTAAAATGGAACCTTGTATAAATGAGAAAATTAACATTATGAAAAAACTAAAAAAATTCTTGCTCTTTGTAGCCTTGTTTTTAACAATAAGCTTACAAGCGCAACAAGAAGCACAATACACCCAGTTTATGTTTAATAAACTGGCCTTTAATCCTGCCTACGCGGGGAATGCTGGATTTCCTGCTTTTTCCGTTTTACATCGTAGTCAATGGGCAGGATTGGAAGGAGCGCCCCTCAGTCAGGTCATCAATTTTCATGCACCTTTAAAAAATGATCGGGTGGGTATCGGAATGTCGATTTTACATGATAAAATTGGTCCTGCCAACAACTGGTCTTACGAGTTAAAATATAGTTACGGGATTCCAGTCGCAAATGGAAAATTGTCTTTCGGTTTACAGGGTTCATTGAGAAGATTTCACGTTGACTGGAAATCTACCAACGCGATTCAGTCGGGTGACAACTTGTTGCTGGATGATCCCGCCAGTAAAATTTTCCCAAACTTCGGGATGGGATTTTATTTCCAAAATAAGAAATTTTTTCTCGGAGCGTCCATACCAAATATGTTGAAAAGTGATTTGTCTTTTTACGAAGGGACGGACAATCATGCTGATTTTTCCCAAACCACTCGACACTATTATTTTAATGGAGGATTTATCTTAAATAATGGAAAAAATACCAGGTTTAAAACTGCCGTACTCGTGAAATATACCAGGAATGCGCCAGTTACAATTGACCTGAATACGATGGTCATCTTCTTCGACAAACTTTGGCTAGGTACTACTTACCGAATGGGGGGAGACAAAGGGGCGAGTATCGGTGAGTCACTCGATGCAATCGTACAATTTCAACTAAATAAATCCATCAGGGCGGGAGTCTCTTATGATTTTTCTTTGTCTAAAATAAGACATTACAATTCGGGAACGTACGAAATCGTCCTGGATTATACGATTAAAAAAAGTGATGAGGTCATGACCAATCCAAGATTCTTTTAAAAGAAGTTTTCTTTGGGCCTTCGTGCCTTTGTGGCTATAAATTTTTCTTTAAATTTTTGTCCTATACTTAGAGCGATTGTTAAAGTATACAAACTAAAATGAACGTAATGAAAAATATTATTGATCAGATAATAAAAATGAGAAGTTTAAAACCAGCTTTCTATATTTTGTTTTTATTAGGGTTTTCAGGGATGGCTTTTGCTCAGAACAAGGTGTCGACAGATCAGCTATTTGAAAATATGGCCTACAAAGAATTGATCAAAATTTACGAAGCAAAGGGCAAACTAAACGCCCAGGAAATGGAACATATCGCCAACGGTTATCGACTAAACCATGATCCCGAAAACGCGGCACTTTGGTTTGGTGAAGTGGTTAAGAAAGAATGCCATCCATCTAATTACCTTTATTATGCCCAAGCATTACAAAGCGTTGGAGACCCGGAAAAGGCGAAAGTATATTTTCTGAAATACGACGAACTAAGTGGTTCTAAATCGGATGATCAAAGAGGGATTACCCTGGCAGCGGCGATCGACAAAGTAAACGATTGGGAAAAACACGAAGATGTTACCTTAAAAAGAGAAGACGCTATTAATTCTGAAAACCTGGATTTTAGTCCAGCTTTATACCAGGACGGGATCGTATTTGTCTCTTCCAGAAAACTGGACAATAACAAGAAATACAAATGGACCGACGAGTATTTTATGAACCTTTATTATGCTTCGCCTAATATGGAGGGGGAACTTACCAACGTCCAGTCTTTTTCTAAAATGATCAATTCTGAATACCACGAAGGACCAGTTGCGTTTAGTAAAAATTTCGATAGAATATTTTTTACCCGGAACGATCACCTCAAAGGTAAACTAAATAAAAACAAAAAAGGCGTAATGAAACTTGGAATTTTTACCGCCATTCGTGATGGTGAAAACTGGACGGCACCCAAAGCACTTTCTTTTAATACGGTCGAATACGAAGAATGTCATCCCTCTCTTTCGGCCAACGGAAAATTCCTTTATTTCGCTTCTGACCGAGCGGGTGGCCTGGGAGGTATGGATATTTATGTTTCTGAATTTAATGCAGGAGCATGGAGCAATCCCAGAAATTTAGGTCCAACCATCAACACCCCGGGTAATGACGTTTTTCCTTTCATTCACGAAAATGGTACGCTCTATTTTGCTTCTGACGGTTGGGGAGGTTTAGGTGGTCTGGACATCTTTCACACTCAAAAAAATGATTCGGGTATTTGGGCGCAAGCCACTAATATTGGACAACCTTATAATTCGAGAAAGGACGATTTTGGGTTTGTTCTCAACGCAATGGGTACGGATGGTTATCTGAATTCTTTCAGAGATGGAGGAAAGGGAAAGGATGATATTTATAGTTTTAAAACTAATGCTTCTAAAGAGGCTAAAGAAACACGGGTCACTTCAACTGAGAACATCGGCGATTCAAAAACTACCATTTACCAACTGATCAATAATAACTACACAGAAATAACCGTAGACAAGGAAACTGCATTAAAAATGCTGGCGGAGGGTCAAGGTAAAGTTGGACAGTCTGATGAAGGAATCGCTCTGATTGATGGAGAGACACCCAAGCCTTTCAACATCGAAACGTACGAAACCTCTGAAACCATTAAAGCAAACGAAGCTAAAAAGAAAACAGAAATAAAGACAGAAAAACCTTTACCTGCTTTCGATTTGATGGTAAGAAGGAAGCGACTGAACGTTGGTGAATCCTTCGAATTGAATAACGTGTACTTCGCCTTCAATAAAAGTGAATTGGACAAAAAAGGAGAAAAGGAACTGGATAAATTATTAGAGCT
>Ga0114957_1004255_pt1 | contig 12443 bp, 16 predicted proteins | sample BantaG_FD_87175 | JGI IMG/M metagenome (GOLD analysis project Ga0114957, IMG submission 87175) | Marine algal microbial communities from Bantry Bay, Ireland - BantryBay_4 metaG | ecosystem: Host-associated > Algae > Red algae > Unclassified | place: Bantry Bay, Ireland | collected 2014-11-21 | reverse complement strand
CGAGCGCACGCCCGCCGCCGTCGCCGCCGCGCCCGCCGCTGTCGCTGCCACGCCCGCCGCCGTCGCTGCTGCGCCCTCCGCCGCCGCGGCCGCGGCCGCGGCCGTCGCTGCCGCGGCTGCGGCTGTCGCTGCCGCGCCCGCCGCCGCCATTCCCGCGCCCGTCGCCAGCCACCGGGGCGCTTGTCATTCGTACCAGCGGCTGCGGCCGCTGTAGCACTGCGTCACCTCCACGACCGCCACCTCCGGGGAGCCGGCTTGCGGGGCGTCCACCACCACCCCCGCCGCTGGCCGTCGCTGCGGCCACCCAAGCGGATGCGGTCCCGGTTTACGGCACGGCGCCATGGCGCGATCTTTGTTGAGATGTGGGTTTCTCTCCAACCCCTCTGTATTCGTGGAAGGGACGCGTGACTCGCTCATCGTGCTCCCGTCCTCTCTACACCCTGTCGTCGTGGTGCCTGGGGATGTACAGGCGGTGGGTGACACTGAAGAGGATGACGCACGCGCTGAGAGCGATCTCGGGTTGCACGCAAGGCGCGGTGAGGACGATGGGAGCGAGAGGGACAGCGTTGGCAGTGACCGCGAGGGGGGCACAGAGGAGGGGGAGGGTGATGATGGAGGCGACGGTAGCGGCTCTGGCGGACGTTTGGACCGTGGACATGACCAAGAAGAACAAGTAGATGATACGGCCGCCCCATGACCCGCGGCAACTGCGCCCACCTCTCCTTTGGACGCCGTCGCATCCCCACAAGATAACAACGGGGCGGCGGACGAGGTCGCCGATGACGGGATCACCAACGGCATCGCGGAGGCTGTGGCCGACGCGGTAGCCGGAAACGTTTTCGCGCCGACCGACACTACCAGGGCACGTCGTCCTTCTGGCCGCGCAGGCCACACTGCGCTCGATCCGGGCGTGTCGGTGGCTCCAAAACGCCGCACAGGAGCCGCTTCAAGCGTCGAACGCGTGCCGTACGAGGAGGACGCGCTTGCCAACTTCTACGCGACGGAGCTAAGGGTGGCGATGGGCTTGACGGCGCGCATGGGCGGGGATTCGGATGTGTCGGGCGGTTGTGTGCACGGTGCCCGTGTGGTGGTCATTTTGGAGGCTTTTGACCCGGTTGTCACATGGTAGGTCTTCTCCGAGGGCACCCTCTTGGCCCTTTGCAGCTGCTCGGGCGTGCTCGGTAATGGACGCTCGGCGTTTTCCGGGGTGGTCATGGAGTACCTGTAGATGCAGGAGGCGCTTAGGCGGAGCAGCACGTGCCGCCACGCGTCGGCATTGCTGCGGGCGTACGGCACCATCGCCCGCGATGGTATGGTGCTGTCAACTACGACAGCTTCTTTTCGGCGCTTTTGTTGCTGCTCGGACCACTCGACGGCGACGACAATGGCGGCATGACGGAAGCGACCATCACGTATTGCGTGACCCAGGCGGGGCTGGGGCAGAACGTGCCGACCTACGTCGTCTGCTACGACGGCATGTGGGCGGCCGTCGCCATCCGCCCCTCGAGCAATAAGTTGAAGTTGGCCACGTGCTGCCATCTGTCGTGCAAGTCGCGGCCTTAAGGCTGCATCCATTCCAAGGCGGTGAACAAGATCACTTGGGTGGACACCGAGTCGGAAGCGGTGCGGGCGGAGATGGCAAGGGAGGACGAGCTCCCTCTTGGCCCAGCCGGCATCCTGAACTCGGAAGACCTGCCTGTTGGTGCGCCCGCCGCCGCTGGCCGAGACTCTGCTGCGGCGCCCTCCGCAACGCCCACGAAGCCACGCCAGAGGCTTCGGGCACGGAACTTGTTTACGTGCTCGACAGAGGTGAGGTTTTGCGACCAGTACAGCTCGGCCCTCCAGCTGCTTCGGAGCGAATCGAAGTACAGGCGGCTGGGTAAGGTGCATGTGGACTCCAAGTGCCTTGTCTGCGACGACTCGGCCCGCGGCCATGACGTCAAGACGAACACGGCTGATCTCCACACAAGCGTGGTCGGCTGGAGGTGGTCGTCGGGACGTGGACCTGCGCCAATAGCCACTTTGTCGACTATGAAGGGTCCGAGGACGGACTCTTTGCGGTGGCGGCAGAGACCCTGTACGTCCGTGTGTTCTTGGACTCGGTACTGCGCGTGTGCGTCATTGCGCGGTCGACCATGGCGGCGGCGACTGAGTACCTGGCGAGCGTCTTGAGGAATATTGGCGCGTACGCGGACGGGGAGTTCGGGCAGAACCGGCAGAGAATCTCCGACGCCGTCGGCGAGTTGACGAAGACGCTCATCATACCCGAGGTGGCCTTCGACTGCCGGGACTGTGGGGCCGAGGAGGCCACGGGCGGGCGGTTCAAGTGTGTTCTCGGCGACGGCCAAATCTTGGCCGTCCTGCAACAGTACATCATGCCAATGACGAGGCCCGGTATGGACGCGCCGCGCGCAGACATGGTCATCACGTACGCGTGTGCGGTCCGCAACGCCACGGTGCGGGCGGTGATCCGCCACCGCGTCCGGTCGGGCGCTGTCAACTCCGGCGCCGTCACGGCGAATACCGTCCTCAAGTGTCGTGCGTTTGAGGCGGCCATGTCCGGAGCGCCGCCCGCGCCGGCACCACCGCCGACGGAGGAGAGCCGCTGCTTGCGGACGAGGGAGCAGCAGGAGGCCGCATTGCGGTGGTCAGCCGCCACCCTCTTTTATAAGTTCTTCTATGTGCGCAACCTCAACTCGGCGACGGGTGTCACTGCCGCGGGCGCCACTGACGAATTGTGTTTGTCGGGCATCAGTGACGGTGGCAGCGGCGTCAACTTGGCAACCGGCGACCAGAGCGGCGGGAACGCAGAGCGCTCGTCGGGAAGCGCTTCCGAGTACTCTAGCGACGAGTTGGAGCAATCCACGCCAGAGAGCAGCGTCAACGAGTTGGTGGAGAGCGACCCCCAAGGAGAAGGCGTCCAAGAAGCGCAAGAGCACCTGTCTGGCGAAGAGCTCTAGGAAACCACCGGCGTGGAGGAGCTCGAGATACTCACCGGCGTAGAGGAGCTCTAGATGGCGCCGAGCACGCGTGAACAAGCCGTCGCGCCCGCCTCACCTCCCGCAACGCCGCCACTGGTCGCCGATGGCTTTCAGTTTCTGTAGTCACAGCCAGTCGGCGACGACCGGCCGGGCAACGAGACGATGGGGGGCAATGACGGGGCGGGGAACGAGGTGGACAACAAAGATGACAAGGCGGGTGATGAGGCCATGGACGGCGATGAAGAGGAGGGGCACGAAGCGGTCGAGCCCGAGTTGATCCAGGCGGCCGTGCCGCGCACTTACGACCGGTGGCGTACTCCGGTCGCGTCCGTTGAACAGCTGGTGGCAAGGAGGTCGTTTCCAAATAGCGACGACCCGGTCTCCGTGGACGGACAGACCCCTCTTCTCCGCTGACCCAGCGGGCAGTCGGCGCAACCAACGACGTGGTTGTGGAGCCGCTGACGGGCAGCCTCTTCACGCTCGTGCAGCTCGACAAGATCCCTCTCAGCTTCGACGACTTCGAGCTGCTGCTGCCGTATGAGGGGCTGAACGACGAGCTCACCAACAGCATGTCGACGATCATGCGGTGGCGCAACGAGCAAACAGTGGCCGGAAACCAGCCCGCTCCCACGCACTACTTCTTCATCACCTACTTCTACACCAAGCTCTGGCACATGAACGAGTACTCCTACAGTATCGTGCAGCGGTGGACCAAAGATTTTGACGTGCTCAACTACGACAAGATCTTCTTCCCCATCAACGTCTCTAACTCGCACTGGATATTGGCGGTGTTGGACAAGTCTGCCGGCACCATCTCGGTGTATGACTCGCTGGGCGTGCGGAAGGAGATTGTCGGGGAGAGCTGGAAGCGGTGGGTGTTCGATGAGGCCGACTTCTACGACAAACATGCGCGCCAGTGGACGATTGTGCACCCGCGGTGCAGGCAGCAAGAGAACTGTGACGATTGTGCCGTCTTTGCCGTGCAGAACATGAACTTCATTGCCAGCAGACTGGCCCTATCGACAATGATGCGGAGCACAGCGTACTACCGGCGACGCATGGCAGCTGAGCTGCTGGCCAGTAGCATTGGGGGCGAGGGGTGACGGGGTGGTGGCATTGTCCCAGGGAAGGAGGGTGTTGGCGAGCAGCTGGTGACCTGTTTCCACCCGGTTTCTTCTCTCGGCTTGTTTGAACAGGTGAAAAACAAACTGCTTACCATTGCGCACCCGCTATTGCACTCTTCATGCTGGCAGGCTTGGTCCCTGAGGGGGTTCTGGGACTTCGTGTCATGGTAGGTCGTCGTCTTGCTCAAGCGCACCGCCGTCCACGTCACGGCCAATAAATGATAGGGGGGCAACCTCGTGCCAAGGCATTCAAAAAACTCGAAAAAGTATTCGAAGTTACGACAATTGCATGTACAGCACATGTCGCGACCCTGCCTCACAACCGATCCAGGCGGACGGAGATCATGAGCACGATTTGCAAATGCATCATCAATTCCCAGCATGATGAAAATGTAGCGCCCCAGCATCGGCATTTATGTGATGATGCGCAACGGTGTCGCTCCCTGCCTGAGCGGCCCTTGGGGCCAGATCCACCCGACTGGATCCGTCGAAAGAAGCGCCTCCAGATGCGTGACTCAAGGGCTCAGACAGCTGCCCGCCAACTGCTGTGGCCGTTTGTAAGCGCTCTCTCGTGTCCGACCGCAGCAGAGACCCCTTGAGAGCTATTTCGAGTGACCCGCTTCCCCTCCCGCGATGCTGATGTGGGCCCCTATTTCGCGGGTCCGTCGTCCCACCGACCGGGACAGCCGTGGATGGCACTCCTTGCCAGCCGTTTTGTGGCCCTTGTTTCACGTCCCTGCCGGCCCGCCGCTAGCGGGGGTTCTGGAAGACGTCTGTCAGCCCGGTGTGCCTCCTGGCTGCACCCATGAACGGGGGCGCGCGTTTCCACCGCTATCCCCTCTTTGGCCGACCGTCTCGCACCCCTGTCCGGCCCGTGCCCGTCCGTGTATCTGCCGCCGCAGGCCGACAGGCTTGGCTCGCGACTGTCTCCCTGCCTGCCCCCTAGATGTGCCGAATGGGTGAGTGGGACCTCTCCTTGTGTCTGTCGTCTTCGTGCGCTGTGCTTGTGCGCCTCCCTCAGGGCAGCCTGCGCGCCGTGGCAGCCGCAGGCGCGGCCTACTCTTGGCATTGTGGACCCCGTCTACAAGCTCCACGTGGTCGACGGCAACCTCCCCCGCTCTGGTGCGCTTCGCTGTTGGCGCCGCGTCGCCCCTCGCCACCTCGACACTGGCCGGAAGAATCTCCGCGGTTAGACCGTCGTCGACGCCGCCACGCCACTATAGTCATTGTGGACGCGGACGCGTCGGCCACGGCCGAGACGCTCGACCACGGGGCGGGTGCTGCTTCCTCTGCTGCGTCTGGCATGGTTGACACGCCGCTTTCCGCAGCCGTGGGGATCAGCGCGGACCTTTCGCCGGGTGCGACCTCCGTCGCGCCGCTCGGCACTGACTACCCCGTCATTGACGGCGTCCGGGATCGGCGTGCCGTGGTAGGCCACGATGCGGCGCTGGGCGAGGCGCTGGAGGGCCACACGGGAGGACAGAGCGAGCTGACGGGTGGCATCAGCCTGCCAACCAACGAGTCGCCGACGGTGGACGTGTCGTCGGTAGGGGGTGCGGCGCAGATTGGGGGAGGCGACAGCTGCGTCCAACCTCTGCTTCAACCACTCGCGCACGCGGTCGTCGACGCCAAGCGCGACGTCTTTTCCAACGCCGACGGCGCGCATGCCCCGAGCGTTGTATAAGTCCCTGATGCCGAGTTGGCGGCGGAAACCCTGTCTGACGTTGGGCGTGCATCGGTCGTCCACGGCCAGGACACGGGCGGCATGGACGGAAACAACGAGTAAGCGGGCGGGTACGACTTGTACGTGTCCGAGCCGAGCGACGACGACGAGGCCGCTGCCGCGGGCGAGCCGGCGGTGGGCGACGCAGGGTTGGCGGTTGGTGGTGCCCCTGAGTACGAGCCGGACGCGGCCGCTCTAGACGCGGCGACCCTGGACCGGGCCTCTGCGGTCGGCGGGTTGGCGGGTGACGCGGTGCTTGCTTCTGGCGCCAACGACCCCTTGATCGGCCCCATGCCCGACGCCCCGCCCGAGCCGGCTGCTGCCCAAGCTGCGGACGAGTTGCTTTGCGTCTGCACGGACTTCTTCCCCGAGACGGACGACGAGGATATCGACAAGGATCGATGGATGACGGTGCGCACTTTCATTGCGGCCATGCTTTTCGAGCCTGTGCTCAACATCTTTGCCGCGTGCAGCGCCATCGACGTGGGGGTGTTGGCGAGGACGCTCATCGCGCGGACGCGGAGCGCCGAGTGGGTTGAGCTCGCCCCGTGCGTGACCCCCGTCGTCTTCGTTAGGCATTTTCTCTCGCTTGTCCGCCACGCAATGGTCGAGCAGCCTGACCTTTGCCAGGCAGTTGGAGAGCTGATGCTCTTTTGCGTTCTTACGGAGGAGGAGACGATGGCTCGTTGGGTGGCCAAGGCCAAGCCTGCGGCCAAGGAGTACCGTTACAAGTGGGCGGACGGCGATGCGGCCACGTAAGACGCGTGGCTGCTCTCCCTTGGCATCCGTCCCGCCATCTCCCACGTCTTCGCCAGAGAGCTGTCCAAGGCCCGCGCGTCGGAGCAGGCAAACGAGCTGAGGACGGGCCAGTCGTGGCAGGGCCGGCCTGATCTCCGCGCGTTTCCGGAGGACTCGACGGCGGAGAAGCAGCGGCTCAAGGCTGCCGGCAAGCGCGAGGAGAAGATGGACGTCAAGCCCAAGGAGGTCAAGGGGTAGGACGTCGACGATTGCCGCCACCACGTCCCGGACAGCGTGCTTCGTGCCCCCGGTGTCATCACGTTTGTTTGTGGCTGCGGCTACATCATTGGGTTTGAGCTCCTGAGGGAGACCAAGAGCCCCGCCCACGTGGTGGCAGCCCTCGTTGAGCGCTTCAAGAGGTTCCCTCGCGTTATATTTTTCGACACTGCTTGTCAAGCGCAGCGCAACGCCCTGAGGCGGGTGCCTTGGATAATGGACGGGGTGTGCACATTTTGGTTTATTGACAGGTTCCATCGGTGCAACCATACCTGCTCCCCTGTCTTCAATGTGGACCAATACCCGGACCTCACGCGGGGCCACGACACGTCGGGGGCCGAGAGGCAACACTCTATTAAAAAGCGGTCCAAGAACAGCCTTTCGTATATGAGGCAGCGGCGGTTTATTGTGCGGTCGCGCATTATTGCACCACACAACAACATAAAGGTGTCGCAGAGGCGCGTGGCGACCAAGGAGGCCAACCGGGAGCGTATGCCCGGCCGGGCCAAGGTGTCCATGGAGATCCAACACAAACCCGGTGAGACCTATTTCCATAACTTTATTGATGACCATTGTGAGATGGGGGAGCGGTGCCTGTGTAGAGATAGGGTGCAGAAGGACGGGGTAGTCGGGTTGGAGAGAAAGGTGTGAAGAGACAATCTAGTGCCACCAAGATGCAACTGGTTAGGTCTGAAGCCACACTAGCAAATTGGCGCCTTCACGCCCGCGACAATCCATCAGATGAAATCAAGACATCACAGCCACAAAGCGTCCACGCACCTGCTCAGAGCACAGTCACTCGTGACGTCACGTAGTTGGCGAACCGCCGTCTCCGGAACCAGCTGCTCGTTGCAGAGGCCGGTGCGCCCCGCCGCCTGGCATCACATGCAGCTAGACGGGCAGCGCAAAGGAAACAAAGGACAACGGATGTCAGTGGGAAAGACCTTAATGGGCCACGCTGACCATCGGCGCAGTGCAACTGCGTGCGTCGGCCATCGCCGAATGGCAAATGGATGCGAAGCGGGTTCCACGTCGGCGCCTGATACCACCGTCCTGCAAGAGCTACCGGACGCGGTGTGCAGCCAAGAAAGACACGCCGACATACCTACCCTCGGGTTGAAGTTGCCGCGTCACGGCAATGGGGAGAGTGGAGAAGGACTGGGGAAGCTGTAGCACCAAGAGACAAGCACCGAAAGCCCAAATGGTTGGGGTGGAAGAACTAATCAAAAAACACCCAGCCCCCGCGCACACCGAAAAAGTACGGGACGTGTCCAAGTCCCCATCCCAACCAACAGCACGCACCCGGAACTCCAACCGTACGCTCGCGCACATCCAAAACGTCCATTGCGCACAGCTACAAGCACAGCCAATCGAAAAGCAGACATGAGGCGTTGCAGGATGGGGTGCAGTTGCCGCGGCACCACCACCACGTCCGTGCGAGGGGGGGGACAGCGTGGCGGGGGGCGTGGCTGACAAGCGGTGGTTGCGGCATTGTCACCGACCAGGCACGTGTCCGCCGGCAAGGTCGGCGCCGGTGCCATCGGCGAAGAAAATGCGCGCTCCTGCGCCCCGGGAGCGGCCAACGTTGGTGCCGCAACGGCGCAAATTACACGGGCTCTTCGCACCAGCACACACGTGCGACCAGGCGCTTCAAGGCCGCTTTGGTCTCGAAGGATCGCGACAGGACGTCAAAGGTGGTAATGATTTCAGTCTGATGTGCTGAGAACTACTCTGGTACCGGCTTGAATATCACGCAGGGCCTGAAGTAGCACCCGTTTTGGGGGAAAGAGGGGTTGGCCGCCGCATCTGATTGTGACAGAGGCGCCATATCATAAGCTTGCTTTCTGGTGGGATGGCCAAGAGGTGGACCATCGATTCTGGCCATGCTAGGGGGGGGGGTGGCAGCGACAGCCGCTGAGAGGGGCGGATCGCAACTTTGTCCGGGGGGTTTAGGAGACAGGTGCCACGGCCGCCTCTTTGGGGGCGGCGCGGCCGGGGAAGCTGTTATGTGCTCCTGGCGCCCCGGCTGATCGCTGTGCTGTTGTACGGCGTGAGCCAGAGGCAGATCCGATGCCCGTCCCGGTCCCGCCAGACTGTGAGTGCTGGCTTCCCGGATGAAAATCGACCTCTACTTATCAGGAGGAAGAAGCAGGAGAGAGCTTGACTTAGACAGCGTCAGACACAAAGTCCCTACTGACGTCTATGCGGGAGGCAGGCGCTGCATCGTCCGCCAGGTTCCGCATTGAACGAAAGGTGTGGCTCACTCCAGGGCTCTCCGCGAAGGCGGGGCGACGTGGCCAAATTTTGGGCGCCAGGAAAGAGCATGGGTTCAGACAGGGTCGGCGCAGGCCTTCACGGTAAGAGGGGCAGTTACCCATCCGCACAAACGCAACGCTAAAGAGCACCTACACTGTGATGGACGGTGTGTAGCCATTGGGGCTGTGCCAGTTGCGAAACGGCTGAGTACAGTAAACATGAGTCGCGTTCTTTTGGGGGAGCATCGAGTGGGTGTGGGTGACACACCAATCTCGCCGCACTATCCGTATGTCGTCCAGTGGTCTTCTCCAGTCGGCACACAGAAATCGCCACGCCACTCTTCCGCACATGTACAGGCGCTCTGTCATTTCTATATGGGATCATCCTGTATACAAGCACTATGACCAGAGCTCACTTTCCCTCATTTCTCCCACGAGCTGCTTTGTGCTCAACTTAAGGAAAGCACCAGCCCCAATTGCCGCGCAAAAGCAGCGACGCCATCGCCGCCAACCGGTCGGCGTCGTCATCGTCCGAGGTGTTCCTGCCACCGACGGCCGAGGCAGCGCCCGCAGGGCGGCCGCTAATAAGTCAGGCGGCCTCTTGGCCACGACTGCAAGCAATTCTCAGAGCGATGGCGTTTCCCCCGCCAAGGGGGGTAGCAGACGACATCGAAGCGAGCCGTCGGCACTATCAGCCCAGCCTTCGTCAGCCTGACGGTCCCCCTCGTTTTTATCATCCTCCGTATGTCGCGTTAGGCTGCTGGCCGCCGAGCCACGCACGCCCCGCACACCACCCCACTACTCACTTCTTTCCCTGGTGGCACGCATTGTAAGAGAGGTCGCAGATGGACATATCAGCGAGTCCTGTTCACATGGCTAGGTACTATTGCGACCCACTCTCCTAAGAGGACAGCGCCATCCAGGCGAAGCCAAATGGTACATCATCTGCCCTGGCGTCGCCAGAATTCTGCCCTACCACGCCAGCCGCCAATCCTCACCACGACTAGGAAAATAGGTTCGCCTCCCTTCCCAACTCAACTAGCACCTGGCCATCGTTTGGCTCCACGGCAAGGACATGCGAGTTCACGTGCACATAGACCCGATGGCCCTATGGGCAGTGCCGCGACAGAGAATATACAAGTAAGGCGTGCATGTGAATAAGAAGCAATGCAAGTACTCCAATGGTTCTACTACAGTCGACCGCCGCCAATCCCCTCCCTACTCCAACCCTCTCCTTCTCCTCTCTATGCCTGCGGCCCGTACAGCTCGTCCATAAAGAGATAGTGAACGTACTCTGACACCTTGGTAGTGATGAGATGACCCCCGGAAGTGGGGGAAACTTGGTTAAGAGCGCCCGACTATCCGCTTCCGAGAATCGACCATAGACGAGCGCGAAATATTTGGGCGTCTTGTACCCGGCCGCCATGATGACATCGATGCGGACCGGCCTGATTCCGGGCAGGACGCTCATCTGCAGGGACAACAGCTGCTGCAGTGTTGCCAATCCTCGCAGCTCCTTCATGTACTCGTCCCACTTCGAGTACGTGAGGACGTCGTTGCAGCCCGGCGAGGCACCGTCTGCAACACTTTTGCGCTCGAGCCGGGCCGCGAAGCCGTCGGCCGTTCCAAGCCGGCGGCTGCGGTGCCGCGTCATGAAGGCGTAATACTGCACCGTCTCGGACATGTTGTCCATCCCCTTGACGAAGATATTGTTCTCCACCGAGAGGGAGGCCAGGAAGGCGCCCACGTCCCCGCGTATGGCAGCGTCGCCCCTCGTCGCAGCATCCACGCTCCCCTCAATCAAGAAGGTCAGCGACGACCGCCCCGACGCCAACATCCAGTGCGACTGTTCGGCGAGCCGCCCGTCTCACATGAAAGACACCAAGTCGGCCGCCGTCTTGCGCTCAAATAGCTGGTCGAGGATGAGCTGGGTGCCCGCCGCCGGCGATCCCGCAAAGCCCTCCCGCCGGCGGTGGTCACCCGCGCCACCAGTGTGGCGTCACCGCATGGAAGGCGGCGCGTCACGATTCGGCCGGCCAAACAAGGGTTCAGACGGAGCCGAGACAGAGAGGCGGAGCGCGAATATCCGCTTCAAGTTCTCTCACGATCATCAACAATGAGGAACACCTCGGAGGCAAGAGGACCGGTCGACGAGGGAGGGAGAGGGTACGTCAGTGTGATTGGCTGGCTGGCGAGCCCCATGCGTCCCGCCTGGCTGGGCAAACACCCGGCCGTATCTCCAAACGGAGACGTCCGGAAAAGGTCTTCCGCCGTGTGTTGGTGGCTGCCATCGCGGCTCGACACAGCCGCGTCGACAACGGCGCCTGCAAGCGCTTCGTCCACGGCGGGGCGGGCGTCTTCGTCCACGACAGCGACATTGCCGTCGACAGCACCGTGCTCGGCGGCCGGCACGGCCGCCACCGGCAGGGGGTCATCGTCGCCGACAACGATGGTGCCCGCCTCGACGGCGTCCGCGACGCCGCCGGCGCTGTCCGCGACGGCTAGCGGCGCCGGTACACCCTGCTGGCCACCCATAAGAGGGGGGGCGTCGTCGTCGACAATAATGACGCCCGGCTGGACGGCGTCCGCGGCGACGATGGCGCTGTACGTGGCGGCTAGCGTCTCCAAGGCGCCTTCTTGGCTGCCAGGGAGTAGCCGACGACGAGACACATCTACACCATCCCGACGCTCAGCTGCATCTTGATTGCCGCGCGCCGTTGCTGGTCCCCCGCAAGGCTCTCGGCCGCCAGCACATTCGACGTCGGCCGGACCGCCCCGGCCATTGCTAGGTGGCAGGACGCGATCTAGCACGCGCTCCTGAGGAGAGGGAGCACCGGCGCCGGCCGGCGCACCAAAGAGCTCGGCCTCAACGGCCTCGACGGCAGTGAGGGCGGGGAGGCCGAGGCCGGTGAGCCACTGCAGCAGTGCCACGTGCTCCGCCACAACGTCAGCTACAGGAGGTGCATGCCCACGTGAAGAAGCCGAGGGTAGCGACGGTGGCGGCGACAGCGAAGAGCCACGGTCCGCACAGCCGCGCCCAGCACCAGTACCACGGGCCCCCATTTTCAAAGAGAGATAGAAGAAGCGGGTGGTGTAGATAGAGGAGGGGGGCGGGAGGACTGGCGCCTAGCGCGACCGTGGCAACCCCAATGCCGGCGGGGAGGAGAGGAGCCCTCGCCGGTGCAGGAGGGGGGTTCGCGATAGGGATGGGCAGGAGGGGGGTGCGGGACAGGGGTGGGGAGGAGGGCGGTGCGGGACAGGGGTGCGATAGAACGGGGTGCGGGACAGGGGTGGGCAGGAGCGGGGCGCGAGACAGGGTTGGGAGCGAGCGGCTCCCATATCCGAT
>Ga0114957_1004250_pt1 | contig 12455 bp, 2 predicted proteins | sample BantaG_FD_87175 | JGI IMG/M metagenome (GOLD analysis project Ga0114957, IMG submission 87175) | Marine algal microbial communities from Bantry Bay, Ireland - BantryBay_4 metaG | ecosystem: Host-associated > Algae > Red algae > Unclassified | place: Bantry Bay, Ireland | collected 2014-11-21 | reverse complement strand
GTCAATAATCCAAAGCTTCAGGTAAGAATACTCACCTTCAATGAGATTACGAAAGCGCCACTTTTCGGAACGGAGGTCATACTTTCTTCTCTAAAAAACGCTGACCTCGAAGCTCAAATCAAATCCCTGGCAGACAACAATCTTTACGATGGTTATAAGGTGGATTTTTCAGATCAATATAAAGTGGTGGCTACCAAAGAAAAGTATTCCTCCGGTAATGTGGAGTTTAGCACACCTGGTCCATTCGTTGATACCATTATTGAAGCCAGCGTTTATCTCAGACCAGTAGTAAATTTGGAGGTAAAAACCTTTGACAAAGTTTCCGGTGAGCCACTCAATGGAGTAGATGTGAGACTGGTAGAAATGACAGCAGATAAATTATTGGCTACCGAAACAGAAGCTTTCGGACACGAATATAAGTATGATATTAATTGGAAAAAACAATACATCGTCATCGCTTCTAAAAATGGTTACGCTCCTGATACTACTTATGTATCTACCGATGGTATTCCGGTGATTCCAACAAGTTTTTCTGAAAATCTCTTCCTCTGTCGAAATATTTCTGATTTCAAGGATGTAGTACTTTATTTTGATAATGATCAACCAGAACCGGACAATATGCGGACCGCAACGGACATCAACTATCAGACGGCTTACCAAAATTATATCAAAGATTATCAGCAAAAACAAGGGTACTACAAATCTGAATCTGCGCGTACACCGGCAATGGATAACTTCTTTGCCCGGGAAGTACAGAGTGGATTTAATAATCTGGAAACACTGGCGGACAATATGCTAACCTATTTTGAAGAAGTGGATGGAGATGCTAAAATTGAAGTGACCATCCGTGGATTTGCCAGTTTACGTTCTAACCCGGAATATAATAAGGCTTTAACCAAAAGAAGAATTAGCAGTATCGAAAATTATTTCAATAATTGGGTCGCTCCATCAGGTAGGACTTTAAAGGGTTTTCAAGAACGGATTGTTGTGACAGAATCTCCTCAGGGAGATGAAAATGCTTGTCGTGGATGTTATAAAAAAGAAGCCATTACCAGTGTCAGCGCAGCCAAGGATCGGCGGGTAGAAGTTGTAAACGTAAAGATTACCAAAAATCCTTGTCAGCTAAAATAATTCCACCTGGAACAGACTAAAAGAAAAATTATGAATTCAAATATTAACAAATTGAAAAACGGAAGGAATACGGTCCTGAAGTACAGTATACTTTCTGGATTAGTATTGTTTTTGGTTGGAACAAGCATGGCCAGTAATTTTACTGATTTCGCTCTATGGGCAGATGCGGATGGTACCAATATTATTTGTTTTGGTGAAGAAAATGGCGAGGCTACAGTTACGCCAAACGACGGGGTCGCTCCCTTCTCTTACCAATGGAGTAATGGTGAAAATACCCAAACCATAACGGGATTGGCGCCGGGAGAATATGAAGTGACAGTTACTGATGCAGAAGGAAATACTGACACAGATATCGCTTATATTTTTGGCCCTTTTGCAGCGATGGAGCTAAAAACTTCGTCTAATTTTGCTACCTGCGGGTCTAGCATGGATGGAAAAGTAAACGCGGAAGCAAAAGGTGGTTATACGCCTTACACTTATGCTTGGCAGGATAATGCGGGCAACAATTATGATGGATCTTTGGTAGACGGATTAATGGCGGGCACCTATAACCTTACGGTTACTGATGCAAATGGTTGTACAATTACAGGTGAAGAAACCATAGAATCTTCTCCGGAAGGAATCTGGATTATGACCACTGGTACCAACCTGACTTGTAGTGGTGATGCCAATGGTACGGCTTACGCTGCCGCCATGAGTGGAGATTTACCATATACTTATCTGTGGAGTGATCCCGCCATGCAAACGACGCAAACTGCTACCAACTTGTCTGGTGGTATATATTTCGTAACCGTCACGGATGCGAATGGTTGTACTGGGGTAGAACGTATAAAAATTCTTGAACCTTTACCATTAATATTTACAACCACCAACATTACTGAGGCTGATTGTGAGGAAAGTAATGGGATGATTAATACCGATCTGGAGAACGGTGACTATCCCGTTGAATTCCTTTGGTCGGATGGCCAAACCGGTTCTACTGCAATAAATTTAGCTCCTGGTAATTATAGTGTGACTGTAACTGACGAAGGTGGATGTACCGCATCTTTAACGAATCTCATCATAGTGGATGATTGTGTTCCCTTTACCTGTACCGCAGATGCCGGAACCCTCACGCTTAATCAATCATCTCCAGTTTGCCTGGAAAATGGAAGCGCAGTTATTTCAGTTACGCCAAATGGTGATATAACTGTTCCTGGAAATTATGAAATAACGTATGTTCTTACTACTACCAATGATTTGACAATTATTGCAATTAGTGATGCTCCCGAATTCACCGTAAGTGATCCGGCACTTTATACCATTCATACTTTGGTAGCCGAGACCTCTGATAATAGTGATGACAATTTTCTTAATTTATCTATCCTCAACCTGGGGAATTCTACGGCAACTGACCTTCTTAGCATAATTGATGGTACAAATACTTGTGCAGATTTAGATGCGTCGGGTGCTTCCGTTACAGTGATAATATGTGACACGCCTTGTGATCTGCCGATTATTGAAAGTCTGGTCATCATCGAACCGAATTGTAATGAAAGCAATGGTACCGCTGTCATCTCTTTGATAGGTACAGAAACTGACTTTTCCTACGTCTGGACACCCAACGTCAGTAATTCTAATATTGCTGAAAATATTGCCAGTGGTGTTTATACGGTGGTTATCAAAAATAATAGTTCACCTGATTGTCCTTCCATTACAGAAACTTTTTCAGTAGCGAATGCCAACGGTCCAATGGTCGAAATCGTTTCTACCACCCCGGCTACTTGTAATGAGGCGAATGGTACCGCGACCATCAGTCCTTTTGGATTAGTGTACACCTGGTGTAATGGTGAAACGGGCAACAATGCGACGTCTTTAATGGCTGGTGAATGTTTTGTTACCGTGACCGATACGATTAATAACTGTACCGATGTGATTACTGTTTTTATTGAAACAGTAAATCCGTTAATGGTAGAACTTCAAGTAGATAATCAACCTGATTGTAATCAGGCGAATGGCGCGCTCAGAGTACTGGTAGGAAGTGGTAGTTTTATTTATAGCTATGAATGGATGGACGGATCAACTGAAAGTAGCAGAACCGATTTACCTGCCGGATTGTATACGGTAACGGTTACGGATAGTGGACCGACAGGTTGTACAAAGTCTAAAAGTATTATACTCGCAGATAATGTACCAAAAGCTACTGTCACTCTCAACGCGCCAGTTACTACTACTTGTGTTGGTAGTGATGATGGAATAGCAGATTTTACCGTTGCCACGGAAACAGGGTTTGCACTTCCGGTAAATGTAGGGATATCCGATATAAACGGAAACGCAGTAATGAATGGTAACCTGGCACCCGGAGATTATTGTATCAGTATTTTGGATGCAAATGGTTGTCTGGCTGGTGGAACATGTTTTACAGTTTCTGAAGTTTTACAAATTGACCTGGACGTAGCGATCCTTCCGGAAGGTTGCGCACCAGATGGCTCTATTACCCTTACGGATCTCGGAGGTGGAAACGGAGGATATACTTTTGACTGGTCTGACTTGCCCGGTATGGATGATCCTCAAAACAGAACAGGCTTAGTGGCTGGTATTTACAATGTTACGGTTACCGACGCGAAAGGATGTGCGGTTGTAATTAATGGATTAAACTTATCCAAAGATTGCAACTGTCAGCCACCAGTACTAGAAAGTGTAGTAATCATTGAAGCTACTTGTGGAAATACGGATGGAAGCGCTTCTGTTAACGTAGCGGGAGGTTCAGCAGGATATATGTTTAGTTGGTCGGATAATGTGGGTGCTGGTAATGTAGCAGATACCTTATCCGCTGGAACTTATACGGTTACAATCACTGATAGTACTGATCCAACTTGTATGCTTATAGAAATTTTTACAGTTGGCAATAGCGATGGTCCACAAACTGAAATTGCTACTACGTCCGCAGATTGTGGTAGCAATAATGGAACCGCTACGCTTACACCTGCGGACTATAGCTACACCTGGAATGACGGTAGTTTGGAAGCCAATCGCGATGATCTAAATGCTGGTGTATATCAGGTGACCATCGTTGACCCCGCTAACCCTGAATGTTTTGACGTCCAGGCAGTGGTGATTGAAGAGAACAGCAATTTGCTGGCCAATGTGACCATTAACAACAACCCTGATGTTGGGATGAGCGATGGGTCAGCTACAATTGGAGTGACTGGTGGTTCTGGAAATTATAGTTATAGCTGGGGGATGGATGCTACCCGCGATGATTTACCTGCAGGATTATATGCCATAATAGTTACGGATTTAGATACGGGTTGTGAAACCAGAATTATTTTTGTATTAAATAATGCTTCCGGCTTAGCGGTCATCAGTGTTAGTAATATCAGTCCTGTTCTTTGTGCCGGTGGCAACGAAGGCCAGATAGATTTTGATCTGGAATTGGCACCAGACTTTAATGGACCAGAAAGAATTGTAATAGTAGATGCAGATGGTAATACCTATCAAAATGGAGAACTTCCTACAGGTGAATACTGTGCGTTGGTTTATGATATAAATAATGTATTAACAACGAGTACCTGCTTCGTGATTTTACCAGTTCCACAAATTGATCTGGATTTGGCAATTGTCGATATGACCTGTTTAAATCCAGGAGGAATTGAAGTAGTTTCTACCATCGGTGGCTCGGGCGATTATAATTATGAATGGTCTGCCAATGCCAACGCTGGCAATGATCCATTGCTACTAACCAATCTGGAAGCTGGCAGTTATAACCTTACGCTTACGGATAACAATGGTTGTGCCGTTACCGAAAATTTTGATGTTTCTGATGACTCCTATCCTTTGCAGGTAATGCTGGAAGGCATCAATGTAGAATGTGATAGCACTGGAAATGGTGCGATAAATAGTACGGTAATCGGAGGAGAAGGGATGCTAAACTACAACTGGAGCAATGAGGAGGTCGATGCTAATCTTGGTGATTTGCCCGGAGGAAGTTATACGGTGACGGTTACCGATGAAAATGGTTGTACTGGTATTTCAACGACCACAATTGAAGCACCTACACCCATAACTTTCGGGATGCCCGCAGATACCATGATTTGTACTTCCCCTGTTATAATTGGCGCCAACACAAATCTTGATGGACTCGTTTATAGCTGGACGGATGCCAATGGAAATCTAATTGGAGATAGCGAGCAAGTTGTTCTAAATCTTTCCGGAGACAATACGGAAGTGTTTTTAACGGTCGTAGATTCTTTTGGGTGTACCACCGTGCAGGCGATCAATATCATGAGCAGCGCCCCGGAAGTAGCATTGGATGACACGACGATTGCTTGTCTTGGAGCACCTACACAATTGAGCATTGATAACCTGGACCCGAATGATATTTTATCCTATACCTGGGAACCAGCCGCTTCAATTATTGATGGTGGCGATACGGGAAGTCCTACTATTAATATTACAGAACCGGGCAATACCATAATTACCGGAACGGTTACCAATCAATTTGGTTGTACCACCACGGTGACTTCTACCATCATGGTACCCGACCTGTCAATTAATCTTTTGGATTCCATTACTACTTGTGCTGGAGTACCAGCTGCTTTAAATGGTGATGCCAACGAAAATTTGGTATACGAATGGTCTCCTGTCGAATTTCTGGATAATCCCACGGCACCCAATCCTTTCGTTAACGCGCCCGCAGGAACCAATGAAATCTTTACAGTAATGATCTCTGATAGTGCCGGAATTTGTTCAAATACAGAAATAATTGACTTTATGGTTCCTGGTGAATTAATGGATCTGGAAATCCCCGCAGATAATTTTATTTGTGAAGCGGGTGAGGTCACCCTCAACGCTGGCGGACCTGGTGTATCCGTTATAAATTATTTTGACGAAACAGGCCTGCAGCTAGGTAGCGGAGAAACAATATCGCTTCCCGTAGGGGATGTGAGTGGAGAGGTACAAACAATCACCATTCAGTACATTGACGAATTTGGTTGTCCTTCTACCGAAACGGTAAATATCGGAAACGCTACCTTTGCTCTAACAATATTGGAGGAAGTATCCACCTGTCTGGGTACACCCGTAAATATTACTTCTCAAACTTCACTGGATATGGGCATTGAATTTACCAATCAGTGGATGCCAGCCATCGGGATTATCGAGGCTGCCGCAGATTCGTCTGATATTACCGTTAACCCTTCGTCTGATCAAGCCTATCAATTGATAACGACCAACGAATTTGGTTGTTCTGAAACGGCTACAACCGAAGTATTGGTCACTGATTTAAGCGATTTTGTCACGACAGATACGGACAGAGATACCATTTTTAGAGGAGAATCTGCCGAACTGTTGATCTCCGAGAGTGATGAATACACTTACTTGTGGGAACCCGCAAATTCTTTGGATGATAATACTATTGCTAATCCAGAGGCTACTCCTGACGAAACGACTACCTATACTGTTACACTTACGGATGGAGATGGTTGTACAACCACGCAACGGATTACGATTACAGTTTTAACACCAGAGTGCAATAGGCCATTTATTTTCTTTCCAAACGCGTTTACACCAAATAATGACGGATTTAATGATATAGTTTATTTAAGAGCTGCTTTTTCAGTAGATGAGGTATTCTTTATGATTTATACCCGATGGGGAGAAAAAGTATTTGAATCCAACTCACTCGATAATGGCTGGGATGGTAGATTTAAAGGAAAAGAGCTAGGGTCAGATGTGTATGCTTATTATCTTAGAGTTCGTTGTGCCAATGGCGACGATTATACTGAAAAGGGAAATATTACGCTTTTGAGATAATGACAACGATTTACAAATAGAGTATGCGAATTAGGAATGGCGATTAAATAGAGGAAGCATAGTGTCTTAATTTATTTTATCGTTGTTCCTTAAGGGCTGAAAAATCAAAACTGACCATACTTGCTGGACATTTGCGCGGGTTTGAAACTACTCCTTCAGGGTGGGGGTTAAAGTTGGAAAAAATGTCCAGTAGTATGTCGATATTCATTATTTTTTCTATAAAGTACTAGATATCAGTCAAATAAGCCTTTTGTATTTAGCAATTTGTTCTACGATTGCTTAACTTTGTATAGTTATTTCGGCCCCTGAATTCATTTTGAGACAATTTTATTGCCTTAATGCGTTGATATTCAGTTATTTAAATAATATTCCCATGACAAATCGAGTTGCAATGCTTTCCATGCTTGCATTATTCTTGTATTTCCCCCTTTCTGCTCAAATTATCTATATCTCCGAGAACGGCACTGGAAATGGTACCTCCTGGAGTCAGGCAGCAGGTGACCTGGGTGAGATATTGCTGACAGCCCAACCTGGTGACGAAATATGGGTAGCAGCTGGTACGTATCGTCCCGATGAATGCAGCGACTGCGATCAGGATGATCGGGAGGACCGCTTCGAGATTCCAAATCAAGTGCAGGTATACGGTGGTTTTGCTGGGACAGAAACCCAGCGAACGCAGAGAGATTGGATAAATAACGAAACCATTCTTAGCGGAGATATCAATCAGGACAGTCAGCCCGACAGTAATTCTTTTACCATTGTGTATTTCGAAAATGTAGACAGTACGACCATCATTGATGGTTTTACGATCAGAGACGGCTCCGCTAATGATGATCTGTCTAGTGCTGAAAGTTCCGGTCGCAGTGGTGCAGGAATTTACAACCGTGGATCTTCTAAATCCAATCCGGTTATTCAAAACTGTAAGTTTATAAATCACTTCGCAGATGCTTACGGAGCAGCGATCTATAACGATGGTCGCAGCGGTGGAAGTGCAAATCCTGCCATTCTAAATTGTTCTTTTACTGGAAATTATGCCATCCGCAGTGGAGGTGCTATTTTTAATGATGGTAGTTTTCAACTGGGAAAATCAAACCCGCTTGTTAACCATTGTTTCTTTCAGGATAATACCTCTATTTTTGGTGGAGCGATCTATAATAATGGATTTGGTGGAACGTCTGCTCCCCGAATTCTCAATTCTACTTTTAGGGAAAATACAGGTACCAGTATCGCGGGGGCTGTTTATAGCTTTTCAAAAGATTCGCTTGGTTTTGCTGCACCTGTTTTTGGCAACTGCTTATTTGTGGATAATTACGGTAAATCTTCTGGTGCGGTCTATACGCTTGCCAGTGGTGGCAAAGCAAGGCCCGTACTTTTTAATTGCGTTTTTTACGAAAATTCTGCCAACACTGGTGGGGCTGTTTATTGCAATGAGTCTACTGAAGGCGATATGGAGGTTACCATGTATAACAATATTTTCTTCGGAAATACCGCCAACCATAATCCCATTTTTCATATGAGTGGAAGTGGTACCCCAACCATGAAACTATACAACTCAATGGTCCATGCTTCAGATTGTGAAGATGTCGCTCAATTGGATGATAATGATTCTCTGTTCTGTGGAGCAGGCCTTATCTATAATCAGGATCCGCTATTTGTGGATGCTGCTAATTTCGACTTCCGCTTACAACCGGGTTCTCCTGCGGTTGATGCGGGAGAAAATCAGATTGTTTTAGACAACAATATCTCTTACGATATAGATAGTATGATCCGAATTCTGAACGGAACTGTGGATATGGGCGTTTTTGAACTTAACAATAATGTGTACGTTCCTACCAATTTTACCATGCAGCCACTTTCGCAGAATGTATGTGAATTTGAAGACGTTTTTTTTAATACTCAAACCAATGGTACCGATCCGTTGAGTTACCAATGGTTCAAAAATGGACAACCGCTTCCGGGCGAGGACAGAGAAGACCTTTTTATTAATAACCTAGTTCTTGGTGATACCGGAGCGTATTATTTAGAAATTATAACCGCAATTGGTGAAATACTAACTACTGATACTGTGTTGCTTACGGCAACAGAATTTGCTACACCTGCTTTCGATATAAGCGCATCCAGCGAAAATATTTGCGCCAACACACCCGTGACTTTTAATATCAATTCTATGGCCTTTGAAGGCGAAAATCCGACCTATCAGTGGCTCCGAAATGATGACGAGGTTGGTTTGAATCAAGCTACCTATACGACACAGTCTTTATCTGATGGAGACGAAGTGAGATGTGTGCTTACCTCATCCAGAGTTTGCGTAACCACCGAACTGGTATTTTCTAATAGTATTTTTATAGAGGTAACCGACAGGGTTACACCTACGATCGATATTATGGCAGACGCTGCTGAAATTTGTAGTGCGGATCAGGCTACCTTTACTGCCAATATTACTAACGGAGGATCTGCACCGCAAATCGATTGGTTAAAAAATGGTGCGATCATTAACCAAAACACGACTACACTAACTCTAAATGATTTGAGCAGTAGTGACGTAATCGAAGCAAAAATTATCTCTTCTGAACTTTGTGCTATTTCGCAACCTGTATTCTCAAACGAAATTATGTTGGAGGTTACGGAGACTGCTAATATGAACGTAATGGTTAGTTCTGGTAGCCAGGATATTTGTCAGGGGGAAACGGCCAGCTTTTCAGTAATCTCTCAAAATACCGGACCCAATCCTGCTTATCAATGGTTGGTCAATGGAATTGAAGTAGACGCAGATATGAATATCTTTATTACAGATGATCTGAACGATAATGATCAAATTAGTTGTCGCATAACTTCTAGCGAGCAATGCCTGGAAGAGAATACCGTCGTCTCTGATCCAGTCACAATAACCGTAAATACACGCCAGCCATTTTCTATCGAAATTACGGCGGATCAAACGGAGATTTGTGCTGATGAGTCGGTAAACTTTACTGCTGTAAATCTCAATGGTGGATCAAGTGTTACTTACCAATGGTTAGTAAATGGAACTGAAGTAGGAGAAAATATGTCCACTTTTACCACTGATAGTTTAAATAACAATGATCAGGTACGTTGCCGGATAACTTCCACTGAGCCTTGTCTGGAAGAAAATACTGTTGTCTCCGATCCAATCGAAATAGATGTCAATGCACTTCAGCCATTTTCTATCGAAATTACAGCGGATCAAACAGAAATTTGTGCTGATGAGTCGGTAAACTTTACTGCTGTAAATCTCAATGGTGGATCAAGTGTTACTTACCAATGGTTAATTAATGGAACCGAAGTTGGCGAGAACATATCTACCTTTACCACTGATAGTTTAAATAACAATGATCAGGTACGTTGCCGGATAACTTCCACTGAACCTTGTCTGGAAGAGAATACCGTTGTCTCCGATCCAATCGAAATAGATGTCAATGCACTTCTGACACTTTCCGCTGAAATTACCGCCGATCAAACCGAAACCTGTACTGGTGACCTGATAAGTTTTACTTCCACGATCATCAACGGTGGAACCAATCCTACCTATCAGTGGCTGCTAAATGGAAGCGAAGTGGGCGGTAATATCGCAACTTTTTCCAGTGATAACCTAAATGATGGGGATAACATAAGTCTTCTGGTTGCTTCCTCAGAGACCTGCTTGTCAAACAATATGATTACAACTAGTGAAATAACTGTTCAGGTAGCACCTGTTCTTCCGCTGGCTATAAGTATTTCCGCTAATGTTACGACTATTTGTGAAGGTGAGATGGTCATCTTTACCGCAAACCCAACCAACGCGGGAAGTAATCCGGATTATCAATGGTTGATAAATGGTACCGAAACAGGAAATAACTCATCCAGTTATATGACAACGGATTTGACCGAAGCAGACGAGATCAATTGTCAAGTTACCGCTTCTGAATCTTGTTTGTCTACGAACACAATTACTTCGGAGGCTCTTAGTATTGGTTTTGTAGAATTAGTAATTCCTGCAGTTTCTGTCTTGACCAATGCTGTTGAGGTTTGTGAAAATGAATCAGCTACGTTTACAGTACAAATTGTGGATGGCGGCAGTAATCCGAATATTCAATGGTTTTTAAATAGTGTAGAAGTAGGAAATGGAGAAACATCTTTAACCCTTGACGAGTTAAATTCTAGCGACCTCATCACTGCAAGTGTAGTTTCCTCTTCTAACTGCGCATCACCCGATCCGGTGCTTTCCGAAAGTGTCTCTATTGATGTCATAGCGCTTCAGCCTTTAGTTGTCACGGTCAATGCAGAAAACCAGACATCATGTATTGGCGAAACGATCACCTTTACCGCTATAACGGAAAATGAAGGAGAAAATTTAACTTATCTCTGGACGGTTAATGGAACAGCAGTCGTCGACAATAACGCTCCTGCTTTGGAACAAACGCTGATAAATGATATAGAAATTACTTGTACCGTAACCAGTGATGGAAATTGTCTAATTGAGAATACAGTAACCTCTGAAACTTTACTACTAGAAGTCGCTGATGTAATTAATCCTTCTATTGTTATCTCTCTGGCGCAGGATAGCATCTGTATGGAAGACGTGCTTAATTTTTCTGCCAGTATCGCTCAGGAAGGAATCAATCCGGAAATTGATTGGTTGATAAATGGTTTGACTACGGGTAATAGTGGAGAGTTTTTTACAATAGATGATTTAATAGAAGGAGACATAATAACTGCGGTATTATCAGTGACCGAAGAGTGTTCAACTGCTCAATCGGTTTCTTCTAACGAAATAAATATCGACTTTTCAAATTGCAATACAGTAGGTCTGGAAAATATTGTAGATAATGAAAACATAAAGGTATTTCCCAACCCGGCCTCAGAAAATTTTGAGATATATATGACTGACTTTTACGGAGAAATGAATCTCAATATTTATGATCTTTATGGAAGATTGGTCTTTCAAAAGGACGTTTTTATCAATCAGAATGCATTTGTTATTCCGGTGGATAGCCGCTCCTTTTCAGCTGGAACTTATTTTGTTAGTTTAAAAAATAAGGAAAGTAATAATATTACCCGGGTTATTGTCAGATAAACGTTTGACTAATTTTACCAATTGCAATCAATTAATTCAATTTTAAATAAACGCTAAGTAATTTTAAATTTATAGGAACCATGGTCACTTTTTTAGAAAAAGCAAAAAAGCTACGCTTCTCAAGCGTAGCTTTTTTTATTGATAAAAATTAAATAAAGGCATATTGTTATGAAATAACATATTAGGTATAATTATTGTTCTTAATTTTAAGAAATATCAATTGGTTGTTTTCTAAGCGTATAAAATAGCAGACAGATATAGCAAATGCCTTAATTCGTTTTATCTATATTTTTTACCCATCAACCCCTTAGCTCTACTTTACTACTTTGTGCAGCTAGATTAAAAAAGGAAAACTACATCATTGAAAAAATAAAATGTTGATTATCAGTTATTTAACATTAAAAATACTACTACAAAATGGAAGTAGTTTAGTTGGTTTTTAATTTAAAATTTAAACTAT
>Ga0114957_1004245_pt1 | contig 12469 bp, 11 predicted proteins | sample BantaG_FD_87175 | JGI IMG/M metagenome (GOLD analysis project Ga0114957, IMG submission 87175) | Marine algal microbial communities from Bantry Bay, Ireland - BantryBay_4 metaG | ecosystem: Host-associated > Algae > Red algae > Unclassified | place: Bantry Bay, Ireland | collected 2014-11-21 | reverse complement strand
CAAAAAATCATAAATCCTAAACTTCAAAAACTCACAATTTTAAGAAATTGCTCAAACACTTTGAAGTTTTGAACGGATTGATAATCTTTTGAAACTAAAAGAAATAAGGCCGATTAAAAATGAGGAATATATTTAGATAAGAAATTAGAAAAAGCCGAGCCAGTCGCTCATGAGTGGGAGGCGGGAGCGGCACGGAGAATAGCTATTCGAGCGACTTGATTTTTTGGTTCGTTTTTTATCAAAGAAAAAATGAATAAGAGTAAGTTGTGAAAATTGCTTGACGATTTCAAATAAAAAGGATTTATTAGATCAAGCTCAAAAAATTAGAAAGAATGGTTTTACCATCCCTAGTCATAAACGATTCTGGATGAAACTGTACGGCGTATACACTATCCGTTTTATGTTCTAATGACATGATGATGCCCTCAGTATCTTTACTAGTGATCATGAGATCCCCCGCAATCGATTTTTCATCTATAACCCAGGAATGATATCTTCCGGCTGTAAAATTATTTTGGATGCCTTTAAAAAGGATAGAAGCATTTTCTGTTAAAGTAATATTAGATTGGATACCATGGTATACTTTTTCTAGATTTTTTAATGTACAGCCATACACTTCTCCTATGGCTTGAAGTCCTAAGCAAACGCCTAAAATATTTTTTGTGGATTTGTATTTTTCTATAATGGGTTTTAATAAACCTGATTCATCGGGAAGTCCCGGACCTGGAGATAAAATGATATAGTCATAGTCTTCAATTTCTTCTAGTGTGACTTGATCATTTTTCTTAATCTCGATAGAATGATCTACTATTTCCTCTATGGCATGCACGAGATTATAAGTAAAGGAATCATAATTATCTATGACAATAATTTTTTTCATTCTGATATTAGCCAATAAAGAGGCATTAGAGTAAAATATATTCTATAAGTATGACTGTAAAAAAGGCTTGTCAGTTATCGACAAGCCTTTTTATTTTTTACTAGTAATTATAACGGATCCATTTGAATAGTTCCTTTGCATTGATTTTCTTTCCATGCATAAAAATTCCGACTCTATAAATACGACCCGCCATCCATACAAAGAATATGACGGAGGCTATTAGTATTACAATGGATAATATGACTTCCCATATCGGAGGTCCTGAAGGTAATCTTGCAGGCATCAAAATGGGAGAGGTCAATGGAAACATAGAAACAAATTTGACAAAAAGACTATCGTTGTTATCGGTCACAGCAGGAATCATAATAAAAGCGGCAATCACCGGAATAGAAATAGGTAGCATAAACTGCTGAGCTTCTGCCTGGTCTTCTCCTACTGCTGATCCTACCGCTGCAAATAGAGAAGCATATATAAAATAGCCTCCCAAAAAGAAAATAATAAATGCTGGTATGATCAATGCCCAGTTTAAAGTAGCTGCCTCTTTTATCATATTAGGAATATCTAATCCTTTTGAGGCCATTTCTTTCATCATTTCTTCGGACTGAGCAGTATTGGCTTCAGCCATAGCTGAGGCATCACCACCCATAAACTGAATTACAGCCAAGCCAATTAGTGGAACTAGAATTATCCATATAAGTAATTGGGTTAAACCCACACCACCTACTCCTATTAATTTTCCTAGCATTAGAGTAAATGGTTTTACGGTAGATACGATTACTTCTACGATACGATTTAATTTTTCTTCCATTACCGATCGCATCACTAATCCGCCAAAAATAAATATGACCATATACATCATAAATCCCATGGTATAACTTAAAGCTAGTCCGATTCCTTTAGCTGCTGTAGAAGTGGTATCTCCCTGCTGGTCCTCATCCGTAGAATTTATTAAACCGTTTTCTAAAGCCACTTTAGTATTTAGTTTATCGTAAGCAATTTTATCTATACTAGATTTTTCAAGTTTGTATTTTTTAACCGACTTCTCTAATGATTCCTCTATTTTTTCAATCGAGGCAAAACCCAGTTTCTCCTTTGAGTAATAATTAACATCATAATTTTTACTCATGATATCAGTTATCGGAGCGATATGTAATATTAAATCATATCCATCTTCGATATAAGATTTTTTAGCTACTTCTAAGTCGACATCTTTATAATCGCAAGAAAGTAGTTTGGATTCTAATGGATACTCATTCAAAATATTATTCTCATCTAGTACTAGTATTTTTTGACTCGTATTTCCCATCTGCGTTGAAAAGTAAACGGATAGAAAAATTATCAATCCCATAGCCAATGGCGTTAGAAAAGTGGCCAGTAAAAAACTAGGCTTTTTTACTCGTGTCCAATATTCACGTCTAACAATTAATCCTAATTTGCTCATACTCTAGTTTTCTACTTGTTTGATGAATATTTGATTTAAGGTCGGCAATACTTCTGTAAAGCTTTTGATACGGATTCCTTTATTAATAAGTGCTTGTAACAACTCATTAGAATTATGTCCTTCAGAAACTTTTATAGTAACATCAGTTTCAGAATCATCTATAATTGTAAAATCAGAAGATCTTAGATCACCAGGAAAAGGACCATCAAATTCTAGTCTAAAAATATTTTCCTTATACTGGTTTTTAATATCCTCGACTTTACCTTCTAGGATTTTTTCTCCTTGATTAATTAATACGATGTCTTTACAGATTTCTTCTACCTGTTCCATTCTGTGAGTAGAAAAGACAATACTTGTTCCCTCTTGATTCATACGATGGATTTCCTCCTTGATAAGATTTGTATTAATTGGATCTAGACCAGTAAAGGGTTCGTCGAGAATTAATAGTTTAGGCTTATGCATGACAGTAGCGATGAATTGTATTTTTTGCTGCATACCCTTTGACAACTCTTCTATTTTTTTGTACCACCAGTCTTTATTGTCAAATTTTGTGAGCCAGTATCCGATCGCTTCTTTGGCTTCCGTTTTATTCATACCTCTTAATTGGGCAAGGTACATGAGTTGTTCGCCTACTTTCATCTTTTTATAAAGACCTCGTTCCTCGGGCATATAACCGATGTACTTAGGAGACTCGGCATTGATGCGTTCTCCATCTAGGAGCACTTCTCCTTCGTCAGCTCCAGTGATCGTTGTGATAATTCTTATAAGAGATGTTTTACCAGCTCCGTTAGGACCTAATAGACCAAAAATGCTGCCTTTTGGGATATCAAAACTCACCCCATTTACCGCACGATGATTATGATATTGTTTTACTACATTGCGTAGTGAGAGTATGTTACTCATTAATCAGTTTTATAGTTTTTCGTAATGAAACCTAAAAATATCGGAAAGTATAAAACTATGACTGATTATTCGACATCTATGGATAATTTATCGATAGAATAATATTGGATTTGTTTTTGTAACTTATAGTAAAGGCGATACTATGAATCTTTCTATAGGCTATAAAATAAGGTAGAAAAGACCTTTTTAACATTATTTTAATAGTTTAAAAATGAAGGATTTTATTTTTTTAGAGTCTATATATTGAAAACTAATCATTAAAAAATGAAACGATTTAAACTTTTACTAGCACTTTCTCTTGCCCTTGTTTTTTCTTTACTTAATGGAGCTCATGCTCAAATTGACGTAAGTTCTAGCTCGATGAGTTTAGGAGAGAAACCTGCTTTTGTTATGGATTTTGAAAATGCCGATAAAAAACTGGTTGAAAAGAAATGGAAAGAACATGTTAAAGAATACGGTAAAGTAGAAAAGAATAAAAAAGCCAAAGAATGGTATACACTACAAACGACCATTCCTAATATGGGAGGCACAACACCTGTAAATTTATATTTTAAATTAGAAGAGGGTAAAGATATGACTAGAGCTTTTGTCTTTGTAGATGACGGCACTAAATTTATCGGAAACGGGGATGATAAAGAAGATGGAGTAAGAACTTTTATCCAAGGATACGCGGACAGTGTAAATAAAGAAGTGGCTAAAAAAGCAATGGAAAAAGGTGAGGATGAATTGAAAGACTTCAATAAGAAATTATCAAAATTAGAAGATAAGAATAAAGACTATCATGAAGACATTGAGAAGTATCAAAAGAAAATTATCGAAGCAGAAGAGGATATCGAAAAGAATCTGAAAGAACAAGACGATGCTAAGATCAATATCGAAATGCAAAAAGAAAAAGTAGAAGCACTGATAGAAGCATATAATAGTATCGGTAAAGGATAATATACTAAGCAACAATAAAACATCGCTAAGTCCGGTGATCATAATTGGTCATCGGACTTTTTTTTTGGGTTAAACCCAATGTGAGATGTAGGTCCTCCCTCTTAGATACCCTCTATAGGAAGAAACTAAAAAATCAGCAACGGATTAGCAAGAGACTTTATCACATGCTTAGTAAAGCTTTTTTCTAATAAATTTAAAAAGTCTCCATGCGTCTTATGATGTAGGGTATATATATTTAAATGCTGACTGTCCTGAGTAAACTCTCTGATACTTTTTAAAGGATTTGCACTATGTATTAAGGTAACATCTTCGTGAATTTCTTCTCTTCCAAAATGGATATAATTCACAATTTCTGGCTTAAACAAAGTCAGTACATTTGCCTGTTTAATACTATTAAAGGAATCTAAGGAGTCTACAAAACAGGTTACATCCGATGGGCCTGTGTAATCATATGCTAGATAACTTGGTAGTATCAAAACAGGAATCTCTAAATTATCGATTACCCAATGGGTATTACGTCCTTTTAAAATGACATCGTAATCTTTTTTCTTACTAGGATTTACAATTAGCAAATCATACCGTTGGAATATGATATGGTCTTTTAATTTTTTCTTGAAATCTCCTTTTAAGACAAATGAATTTACAAGCGCATGCAATTCTAATTTATCTTGAACAAAGCGTTCTATTTCATTTTCGCAATGAGAGATCATTTTAAGTTTTGCAGAAAACGCTTCTTTATAAATTTGATCTACGACATCTCTATTTTTGTCACCTACTCTTTGATACTTAGGCTCTGGATGTACATGGAAAATATCAATATAAATTTCTGAGTCATTCAATGAACTTATGAGTGCACAGATTTTGTTTTTTAATGCAACTAGATTTTGGTCGTTTTCTACACTTATAAGAATTCTCATGTACGCTTTATTTGCCTTTAAACTAATTTAAAATCGAGGTCAATCAAAATAATTAGTCTTTTTATTATTCAATATTTCCTTATGATTAGAAGTTAACGTAATAACTTGATTCATTTAAACTCGCAGTGGTTTTGTAATACTTAAAGTGTTACGTGTTTTTCCTTAGATCAAAGGAGAAAATAAAGAGAACTATAATTATTTTTAAAATTTGCAATCGCTCTGTAATTAGGTGTTCTAAAACCTATATTCTAATCCCAATCTTGCTCGATAGTTTATACTAGAACTTCTTGTTCCGTTCATATTAATAGATGGAATAAACGCAGCATTAATCTTTAACTTGTTGGATAGCCCATATTTGATACGGAGAGGTATTTCCAAATTATGATCTCTTCGATCTACTACATTAAATTCTGATAAATCAAATTGTTCATTGACATAGCCTAAACCTGCTGAGGCAGAAAACTTACCCTGAGAAAAGTAGGTATAATTAATATTGGTCCTAAATCCTTTAGAGAATCTAAAGTTACTGTTCAATGCTAGATTCATATCTAATTTAGAATGTAATTGTAGATTGATACCAGCTTCTAATATTAATCCATCTGGACCTCCGTAAATAGAGCCCAGAGTTACACCTATTTTAGATTGAGAATAGCTTGCATTTAAAGAACATAAAAATGCAAATAGGAAAATTATTTTTTTCATAATAGTAAAATGGTGGTTGTGAAAAATTTATAACGAAACCAAAACGTACCATTAGAAATTATATGAGTTTTAATAAAGCGACTTAAGTAATTTTTAACTTATGTGTGGATTGTAAATTTAATTCAGACTAAGCCGTCTAATATCTAAAAGCAAAAGAGATCTAAAAATCTAATAGTCTAAAATCTATAGGTCTACAACTCCATTTTTAAATATTTCCCTGTATGACTACCTTTTATTTTTGCGAGTGCCTCTGGTGTCCCTGCAAAAAGAATCTCTCCGCCACCACGACCTCCTTCAGGACCCAGGTCGATAATATGATCAGCTACCTTTATAACATCCATATTATGTTCGATAACCACAACGGTATTTCCTTTGTCTACTAATCGATCCAGCACAAATATCAAATGTTTAATATCTTCAAAATGAAGACCAGTCGTAGGCTCATCTAAAATATATAGTGTATTCCCTGTGTCTCTTTTAGAAAGCTCTAGAGATAACTTTACTCGTTGCGCTTCTCCGCCAGACAAAGTGGTTGCTTGTTGTCCAAGAGTAATATATCCCAGTCCAACATCTCTAAGCGTTTTCATTTTTCTAAAAATCGAAGGGATGTGCTGGAAGAAATCAGTCGCCTCTTCTACAGTCATACTAAGGATATCAGAGATACTTTTTCCTTTATATAGAATTTCCAGCGTCTCACGATTATAACGCTTACCCATACACTGCTCACAGTCGACTAAAACATCTGGAAGAAAATTCATTTCTATAACTCGTTTTCCACCGCCATGACATACTTCACATCTTCCTCCCTTGACATTAAAAGAAAATCTTCCTGCTTTGTAACCTCTAATTTTGGCTTCAGGTAAATTAGTAAATAAGTTCCTGATGTATGAAAAAACTCCTACATAAGTAGCAGGATTAGAACGAGGAGTACGACCGATCGCAGACTGATCGATTTCTATTACTTTATCTACATGATCGATACCTTTGATTTTATCGTAAGGTAGTGAACGGTCGATTGCTTTATGAAAATGCGAACGTAGAATAGGGTATAGAGTATTATTTATCAATGAAGACTTTCCACTACCAGATACCCCTGTAACACATATTAATTTTCCAAGCGGAATATCTACAGACACTTTTTTAAGATTGTTTCCCGTAGCATTTTTTAGAGATATTTTTTTACCCGATCCTTTTCTTCTTTTCTCGGGAATTTCTATTCTCATTTTATTAGATAGATACTGAGCCGTGGTGCTTCCATTCTTTTTAAAAGCCGCAGGCGTTCCCTCGCTTACGACTTCTCCTCCTAGTTTTCCCGCTCCTGGTCCGAGATCGATGATATAATCGGAGGCCAGCATAATATCTTTATCATGTTCAACGACTAAAACAGAATTACCTATAGTAGTTAGATTTTTTAATGCCTTTATTAATCGTTGGTTGTCTCGCTGATGTAAACCGATGGAAGGCTCATCCATGATGTAAGTGATACCTGTAAGTTGCGATCCGATCTGGGTAGCTAATCGTGTCCGCTGTGATTCTCCACCTGATAGGGTACGTGTCGGTCTATTCAAACTAAGATAATCGAGTCCTACCTCTAGTAAAAATCCGAGACGTAATTTTATTTCTTTGAGTACTTCATTGGCTATAGCCAATTGTTTTTTATCTAATTTTTTGTTTATACCTTCCATCCAAATCATCAGATCAGATAAATCCATGGTCGCTAAATGGCCAATGTGTTTTTCACCCAATTTAAAATGTAGAGAGGATTTTTTTAATCTAAACCCATTACATTCGGGACAGATCTTTACCATCATAAAATCTTCTGCCCACTTACGGATTTTCTCTGAGGTAGAATCTCTAAACCATCTTCCGATCATATTAATGAGTCCCTCGTTAGCTAGATTATAAACGAGATCATGCTGTCCATAGGCAGGGTTATGAGCAAAACTGTCATTACCACCATTTAAAATTATTTCTAATGCTTCTTTAGGTATATCCTTTATAGGCGTTGAAAAACTAAATTTATATCTTTTTGCAATCGCACGTAATTGTTTAAAAGTAAGATTATCTCTTACTTCTCCAAAAGGGACAATCCCTTGCTTATTAATACTCTTAGTATCATCTGGGATCACCTTGTCATAAACCACTTGATTGTATAATCCGAGACCTTTACATTCCGGACAGGTGCCGTATGGCGAATTAAAAGAAAATGAATTAGGAGATGGTTCTTCGTAGGAGATGCCAGAGTCTGCACACATAAGTTTTTTACTGTATGGAAAAACTTCACTTGTGTCATGATCCATTACAAAAATAAAATCATTGCTCTGGTTCAGCGCCATCGTTAATGAGTGCGTTAGCCTTTCTTTTTTATCCTTAGAGACGGCGATTCGATCGATTACAATTTCTATATCATGTGTCTTATAACGATCGAGTTGATAGCCTGGAAGAAGATCTACGATCTCTCCATTTACTCTAGCTTTAGTATACCCTTTTTTTCTAATCTGCTCAAATAGGTCTCTGTAATGTCCCTTCCGAGCTCGCACCACTGGAGAAAGCAAAACGATTTTTTTACCCTTAAATTTTTTTAGAATACTTTGTAAGATCTGCACCTCTGTGTACTGCGTCATCTTTTTACCCGTAACATGAGAATACGCTTCTCCGATACGTGCATAAAGCAGTCTTAAAAAATCATAAATTTCCGTAGTAGTTCCAACAGTAGATCTCGGATTCCAGGCTGTTGTTTTTTGCTCTATAGAAATTACGGGACTAAGCCCATCTATTTTTTCTACATCGGGCCGATCCATTTTCCCTAAAAACTGACGGGCATAAGATGAAAACGTCTCTATATAACGTCGTTGTCCTTCTGCATAAATGGTATCAAAGGCTAATGAAGATTTTCCACTTCCACTAATGCCGGTAATAACGACGAGTTTATTACGAGGTATTTTTACAGAAACATCTTTGAGATTATTTTCTCTGGCGCTGATGACTTCTATAAATTCTGACTCCTTAGATTTGCTCATGTACTTCTTCTCAGTTTAGACCAATTCGTTTAAAATGGCCCCCATTTTTTTACTTGCTTTTTTAGCCACTTCTATTACTTCTTCTACGGTTGTTTCTGTAATACGATCTACAGGGTAGCACACATTAGAAATACAGGACATGACTAAAGTAGGAATTTCACATTGCTTAGCAACGATGACTTCTGGTACGGTGGACATTCCGACCATGTCTGCTCCTATGATATGTAAGAATTTATATTCGGCTCTGGTTTCTAGACTAGGACCTTGTAGGCACACGTAGACTCCTTTTTTAAAATCGATGTTTTGGGAATTACAGATTTCTTTGGCTTGAGCCAATAAATTTTCGTCATAAGCATGGAGCATATCTGTAAATCGGATTCCGAGTCGCTCATCCGTTAGACCACGTAAAGGATTCTGCGGAAGTAGATTAATATGGTCTTCTACAAATACAATATCTCCTGAATTATAATCTGCATTTAATCCACCTGTAACATTAGTGATCAGTAATTTTTTAATACCGAGTGCTTTTAAAACTCTCACAGGAAAACTAACTTGTGCTGTGGAGTAACCTTCATAAAAATGATATCTACCTGATAAGACCAGCACTTTTTTTCCACCAACTTTGGCAATTATTAATTGGCCTCTATGTCCGATGACGGTACTTGATGGAAAATGAGGAATCGATCGGTAGGGAATCGCTTGTAATTCTTCTTCTATAATAGTTGATAATCCAGTACCTAACACGATAGCTGTTTCTGGAATCTGATTTATTTTATTGGATATAAATTCGGCAGCCACCTGTGCCTTTTCAAAAAGCCCTTCCATCTAGTCTACGATTAATTCTTTACTGTTTAATTCTTGTTGCTTTATATTTTGAGGTATTTCTCTATACTCGTATTCTTGATTTCTTAATTGAGGAGTAAAACCAGCTTCCTTAATGGAATCCTGGATTCCTTGCGCCGTAAATCTAAAAGCAGCTCCCGCAGCAGAAACCACATTTTCTTCTATCATAATAGAACCAAAATCATTAGCCCCAGCATGAAGACAAATTTGTGCCGTTTTTTTACCTACAGTCAACCATGAAGCCTGGATATTTTTAACATTAGGAAGCATAATACGACTCATTGCAATCATCCGGATATACTCATCTCCCGTACATGTATTTCTAGCTCTTTTAATTCTTTTTAAAATCGTATCCTCATCCATAAATGGCCATGGGATAAAAGCAAGAAAACCATTTGTATCATCAGGCTTTTCACTTTGTACCTGTCTAAGCCATACGAGATGTTCCATTCTTTCATAATTAGTCTCGATATGACCAAACATCATCGTCGCAGAGGTCGTTAAATCTGCCTGATGAGCTGCTCTCATAACATCGAGCCATTCTTCTCCTCCACATTTTCCTTTGGATATTAATCGACGGACTCGATCATTTAAAATCTCTGCTCCAGCTCCCGGCAATGAATCTAGACCTGCCTCCTTGAGGGCTAGCAACACTTCTAAATGAGTCGCTCCTTCTAATTTTGCCACATGTGCAATTTCTGGTGGTCCGAGTGCATGCAGTTTTAATGTAGGGTATAACGATTTTAATTCTTTAAATAGATCGCAATAATATTGTAAACCTAAATCTGGATGATGTCCTCCTTGTAGTAAAAGTTGCTCCCCTCCATATTCAAACAATTCATCTATCTTTTGTTTGTAGGTAGGAATATCAGTTATATAAGATTCTTCATGACCCGGTCTTCTGTAGAAATTGCAAAATTTACAATTGGCAATACAGACATTGGTCGTATTAGAATTTCTATCTATAATCCACGTTACCGTATTATTAGGTACATGATGCTGACGTAATAAATTACCTGTAAACATTAGTTCAGCAGTACTTGCATTTTCAAAAAGAAAAACGCCTTCTTCGATAGAAAGAAATTCTAATTTTAAAGCCCGAGATAGTAGATTTTGAACATTCATAGTACGGATTACAAAAAGAATAACAAATATAAGGAATGTAAGTTTCTACAAGATGTAATTAAAATTGTATGAGTTTTAAATAAAGTTTATACGTCGATAATAAAAGAAATGAGATAAAGGAAGTGTAATGTAATTTGCAACCTAGATTCTTGAGGTAAAAAACCCATAAAATCCTCTTATCTTTGTTTAAGACACCTAGATATGGATCAAGCAATATATCAAGATCTTTTAGCGGCCAAAAAAACAGGTCAAAAGAAATTTGCGGTTCTCATCGACCCTGACAAGGTACGTATGGGTAAAGTAGATAAGGTTTTACAATTAGCCAAAGATGCTAATGTGGATTACTTTTTCATTGGCGGAAGCCTCATCGTAAATGATATGCTAGATCTTCTTTTAAAGTCGATTAAAGAAAACACCAATATTCCATGTGTTCTTTTTCCTGGTAATTCTTTCCAGTTAAGTTATAAAGCAGATGCGATTTTGTTTTTATCATTAATCTCAGGGCGTAATCCAGAATTGCTTATTGGAAATCATGTATTAGCAGCTCCTTATTTAAAAATGAGTCCTTTGGAAATTATTTCTACAGGGTATATGCTTATCGACGGAGGAGTGCCTACTACCGTTCAGTATATCAGTAATACCCGTCCGATTCCAGCCAACAAAGATGACATTGCTATGAGTACGGCAATCGCAGGTGAGTTGCTAGGATTAAAATGTATTTATATGGATGCAGGGAGCGGAGCAAAAAATCCGATTCCAGAATCTATGATTGATATGGTCAGTTCTGCTGTTAATGTTCCTGTTATTGTAGGAGGTGGAATTAGTACGCCGGAAAAGGCAATGGCCAATGTAAAAGCAGGAGCAGATGTAATCGTCGTCGGGAATGCTATAGAAAAGGATCCTGAACTGATAATCGATATGTCAGCGGCTATTCATTCTGTAAAAGCAGCTGTTTAAAATTGAGATATTTTTTATCCATTTCAATGGTCTTCGCATTAGTCGCCTGTAGTGGTCCTCAAGAACCAAAGTTTGTCAGAGTTACCGATATAGAAATTAAGGAGATGAATAGGGATAAAATAACTTTAAATAGTTTTCTCCATTATCATAATCCTAATAAAGTCGGTGTCCAGGTTAAAGCAACAAATATAACAGTGACCGTAAATGATATTATGGTAGGTAACTTAAAACAACTTTATAAAGTAGCCATAGCAAAAGAAAGTGATTTTTCCATTCCAGTCACTACCAGTTTTCCACCTAAAGATATTTTTAAAAACGGAGGTCTATTAAAATCGGTTCTGCAGGCTTACGCCAATGAAAAGGTACGTTTACACTACAAGGGCATTATGACTTTTACTATTGCTGGAATCGATTTTGACATACCAGTGGATTATCATGAAGAAATAGAACTACGTAAGTGAGTAAACTTTTTATCGGGACCGTAATTAAATCCACAGGGAGTTGGTATAAAGTGAGATCTGGAGCCAATGTATACAAGTGTAGAATCATCGGAAAATTTAGACTCGGAAAATTAAAAGTGACAAATCCAGTCGCAGTCGGGGATCAAGTAAAATTTGAAATTGAAGCAACAGAAGAAAAGAATGGACTGATCAAAGAAATTATGGATCGGACTAATTACGTAGTTCGTCAATCTCCGCGTAAAAAACATTTTGTACACTTACTCGCTAGTAATGTAGATCAT
>Ga0114957_1004244_pt1 | contig 12473 bp, 9 predicted proteins | sample BantaG_FD_87175 | JGI IMG/M metagenome (GOLD analysis project Ga0114957, IMG submission 87175) | Marine algal microbial communities from Bantry Bay, Ireland - BantryBay_4 metaG | ecosystem: Host-associated > Algae > Red algae > Unclassified | place: Bantry Bay, Ireland | collected 2014-11-21 | reverse complement strand
TGATAAAAATTCTTTTCATCCATCCTTCAAAAGAACCTTCATAACGGAATAGGTGTAATTTGTTAAACACTTTGATAAATCCATCCTGCAGCAAATCTTCTGCGGTTGAATAATCATGTCCATATCGAAGGCAGATACCAAACATTTTCGGAGAAAAATAGTGGTACAATAATTCTTGTGACTCTCGATGTCCGGCAATGCATGCCTTCAAAACATCTTGAGTAACAATTCCTTCTAAGTAATTTGTTTTTTCCAAACGATTAAAATTTAGTTTCGACATTCGGATTAGTTTTTTTGATTCTAACCCTAAAATAGCATTTAGAAAATTGTTAGTGAAAAATATGAATTATTATTTACTAACATTTTTTACTGAATGATGTGTAATTGTTTGGTTTTCAGTTAGTTGTGTTTATTGTTTTAAAAGTTATATTTATTTTTCAGCCACTCAATTAATTTCCGAATTGCTCGTCCTCGGTGACTAATTTTATTTTTCTCTGCACTTCCCATTTCTGCGAAGCTAATTTTTTGATCTTCTGGCAAAAAAATAGGATCATAGCCAAAACCATCTTTCCCTGTTTTTTCCAAAGCGATTTTGCCATTAACAATTCCTTCAAAAGTAAATTCTTCTCCATCAATAATTAAAGCAACGACTGTTTTAAACCTTGCCTTTCGATTGTCTTGGGTTTTTAATTTTTCCAAAACTAAATTCATATTGTCTTCCGAACTTCGCTGCTTACCAGCATAACGTGCTGAGTAAACGCCAGGTTCCATATTCAAACTTTCGATTTCCAAACCAGTATCTTCTGCAAAACAATTGACATCATAATTATCGAGAACATATCTTGCTTTTTGCAAAGCGTTGCCTTCGATAGTCGGTTGCGTTTCAGGAATATCTTCGTGGCAACCGATGTCTTGAAGTCCGATGATTTCGAATTGATTATTAAGCAATTCTTTTACCTCTTTTATTTTATTGGGATTACTTGTAGCGAAAACTATTTTTTTCATTGTTTGAATTAGTGAGTTTTTTTTGCCGCAGATGGTGCTGATTATTATGATTTTTTAAGATCTCCCCAAAGCTAAAATTGCAAATATACACAACGAGAAAATCATATAAATCATAGTAATCAGCGCCATCTGCGGCAAAAAAAAAAATTATAAAAAGAGAGATTTCATTCCATTCCAAAGTGCTCCTTTCAGCGCCTTATCATTTTCAATCATCGACAATCCATCTGCGAACAAAAATCCACTTTTATAAAAATGAAGCGGCATATATTTTTGCACGTCGAGATTTAGTCCAAAATGTTTTGGCTCAAAACCAAAAACTAACAAATTGTCAATGCCGCCAGAAGAATGAGTTTGTGCAACTTTTGTCCGTAACGCAATGAAACTAAATGCTTCTTTTGGAGTTACTTTTAAAAGAAGAATATCTTCCTTTATATCAAATTTTGCGGCAGCAAGAATTTTCTTTAAAAATTCTAAATGTTCCTCACTTTCATCGTTCTCATTAAAGACGACGAGGAGCTTTTTTTGGTTGCTTCCTTTGCACTTTTTTAGGATCTCAAGTGGTTCCTTGAGCGGAATAACTGAAAAGTTCAAAAAAGCGTCCTGCGAAATATCATTTTCCATCTAAGTGTTTTTTTTACATAATAAAGAATAAAAATTTGTATTTTAATCAAAAACGTTAGAAAAAGTGGATGATTTTAATTATTTTTGAAAAAAATCTACATATATTATGAACTATAAAATAGAAACCACCAAAGTTAACAAATCTCGTCTTCCCGAAATTGATTTTGACAATATTCCATTTGGAAAATTGTTTTCTGACCATATGTTTTCTGCTGATTACATTGACGGAGAATGGACGAATTTACAAATTATTCCTTTTGCACCACTAGAAGTAAGTCCTGTCAATTTGGCTTTACATTATGGGCAATCCATTTTTGAAGGAATGAAAGCTTCCAAAATGAATGACGGAACGCCTGCCTTATTGAGACCAGAATTACATTCACAAAGGTTGAATGCTTCTGCTGATAGAATGTGTATGCCTAACGTTCCAGAAGATTTGTTTTTGCAAGCATTGCATGAATTAGTTGGAATGGAAAGCGGTTGGATTCCTCAGAAAGAAGGAAGCGCACTTTATATTCGACCAGTTATGTTTGCGATGGATGCGAAATTAGGAGTAGCTGTTTCGGAGACGTATAAGTTTCTGATTATTACGGGACCAGTTGGGCCGTACTATCCAAAGCCTGTAAAATTATTGGCGGATACGCAATATATCAGAGCTGCACATGGTGGAGTAGGAGAGGCAAAAACGGCGGGGAATTATGCTGCATCTTTGTACCCTGCGAAAAAAGCAATCGAAAAAGGTTACGACCAAGTTTTATGGTTGGATGCCAAAGAATTTAAGTATGTGCAGGAGGTTGGAACGATGAATATCTTTTTTGTTATTGATGGAAAAGTGGTCACACCTCAAACGACTGGAACAATTCTAAAAGGGATTACTCGAAAAATGATTATTCATATTTTGAAAGACCAAGGAATAGAAGTGGAAGAGCGGTTAGTTGATATTAACGAAATTGTGGAAGCTCATAAAGATGGTCGTTTGACAGAAGTTTTTGGCGCTGGAACGGCTGCGGTTGTTTCCAATGTGGAATTGATTTCTTATAATGGAGTTGACATGAAAATGCCTCCCATCGAAACGCATAAAATTGCACAGATGTTGAAAAATACAATTAACGGAATCCGAAGTGGAGAAGTGAAAGATAAATTTGGATGGGTGGTTCCTGTGAAAAGAGAAGGAGTAACTGTTAATGGTTAATGCTTAATGGTTAATTTTTGACGATCATAAAAAAGCGAAGTTTCGAAAGGAGGCTTCGCTTTTTTTTGCCGTAGATGGTGCTGATTATTATGATTTTTTATGATCTCTCCACATCCCGATTATTCAATTTAGCTGTGGGGAAAATCATATAGATCATAATAATCAGCGTCTTCTGTGGTAAAAAAAAATCCATCTCAAAATTCCATTCTTTCTTTTCCCCGCAAGCTAAAATATTTCACCCACTTCGGAGCTATTGCTTGATCTGCCTGCTATTCGGGCAGGTTTGTCGATGAACCAATAAATTTAAAGATTCAGTACATCAATAAATTGGTATTTATCATTTGTTTTTTTTTGTTAAAATTGAATTTTGAAGAAGGTAATTGTTTAGTTTTGCATCTCAATTTTTTGAATCCTTAAAATCAGCGGTTAAAAAGATAAGCTACTATTGTACATTTGTAAAAAATAAAAATGTTATAAGTGTGTGATTATCAGTAAGTTATGTTTGAAAAGAAAAGGTTTTTTACCAATAAAAAATAGATGAAGATAATTATAGCAGGTGCAGGCGCAGTTGGATTCCATTTAGCCGAATTACTAGCCAAAGAAAATCAGGACATCACCTTGATAGATACAGATGAAGAGGTACTAGATCATGTTTCGACGCATTTAGATGTGATGACTATTTTGGGTGATGCCGCATCAATTCATGTATTGGAAGATGCAAAAATTTCAAACACAGATTTGTTTTTGGCGGTGACTACTTCCAGTTCTACCAATCTTCTTTTGGCAATCATGGCAAAACAACGAGGTGCGAAAAGAACGATTGCGAGAGTAAATAATCCTGAATACTTTGAGGCACAACAAAAAGATAATTTTAAAGAATTAGGTGTCGATGTACTCATTTCTCCTCAACTTTTAGCGGCCCAAGAAATCGAACGATTACTCCAACGAGGTTCTTTTACAGATGTATTTGAATTTGAAAATGGAAGAATTTCTATCGTTGGTTTTACGCTCGATATGGCTTGTCCACTCATCAATAAAACAATTGGTGAAATTGATCAGTCTAATGATTTTACCTTCCGAGGAATTGCTATTTTGCGAGGTCATAAAACAATTATACCACGCAGTTCAACAAAATTAATCAAAGGAGATCATTTATATATTGCATCAGTTGCGGAGTCAATGGATGCCATCTTACAGTTCGTAGGAAAGCAATTGAAACCCATCAAAAAAGTGATGATTGCGGGTGGAACTTCACTTGCTTTTCGAACAGCAGAATTGATTCAAGAAAAATATTCTGTTTCCGTCATGGTAAAAAATAGAAACCGTGCGAAGTTGTTTGCCCAAAAACTGAACAATACTTTGGTCATCAATGCCGATCCAAGTAATGTGGATATATTGAAGGAAGAGGGAATGGAACAAATGGATGCATTTATTGCATTGACTCAAAATGACGAGACCAATATCGTTACTAGTTTGATGGCTGAATATATGAATGTGTACAAGACAATTGCCTTGGTGGACAATGTGAATTACACACATATTTCTCAAAATATAGGAGTGGATACGATTATTAATAAAAAATTAATAGCAGCGAATAACATTTTTAGATTTGTGAGAAAAGGGAAAGTAGAAGCGATTGCGAGTTTGCATGGAGTGGAGGCGGAAGTGATAGAATTTGAAATCCACAAAAAAAATCGACTCCTTCGGAATTGTATCAATGATCTTCATTTACCTATTCACTCCATTATTGCTGGAGTTGTTCGAGGGGAAGAAAGTTTTATTCCAAATGGCGATTTTCTTTTTGAAATCAATGATAAAGTAATTGTTTTTGCTTTGCCAGAAGCTATTCGTCAAGTAGAAGAAATTTTCAAATAATAGAGCAGTCAAAACAGTCAATTAGAAATAAATAATGATAAAAATAGGAGCTGTACTTAAAGTATTGGGAGTTCTATTGATGGTACTTAGTGTATTAATGTTGAGTTCACTTCCTTTCTCATTTTATTATGGAGGGGAAGATGCGATGGCACTTTTATGTTCTGCATTAGTTACAGCTTCATCTGGATTAGGGCTTTGGTATTTTTTTAAAAAACAAGAGAAAGTAGGAAAGCGGGAAGGCTACTTAATCGTAGCGTTGGGCTGGATGTCGATGGGATTAGTGAGTATGTTACCGTATTTATTTAGTGGAGTTTTGCCAGAGATTACGAATGCTTTTTTTGAAAGTATTTCAGGATTAACTACCACAGGTGCTTCTGTAATCAATGACATAGAAGCAGTTCCAAAGGGGGTTTTATTTTGGCGAAGCCTAACTCAATGGATTGGTGGAATGGGAATAATTGTATTGACGGTTGCCATATTTCCTTTGCTTGGAATAGGTGGAGTAGAGCTTTTTATTGCAGAAGCTCCAGGCCCAACATCTGACAAAATTCATCCTAGGATAAAAGAAACTGCCAAGCGATTATGGTTTATTTATGTTGGTTTGACAGCCTTACTTTCCATTCTTTTATATCTCTGCGGAATGAATTTTTATGACTCGATTAATCATGGATTGACTACGATGGCTACTGGCGGATTCTCTACCAAAAATGCAAGTATTGCTTATTTTGATGTGCCATTGATTCAATATTTGTTAACTTTTTTTATGTTCCTAGCAGGAACTAATTACACGATTATTTATTTTGGATTAAAAGGAAAGTTGAGAAAAGTTTGGAAAAGTGATGAGTTTAAAACCTACGTGATATTATTGTTAAGTTTAATGTTTTTTATCACTTTTTTAGTGTATAATTTTACAGATCACCCGTTGGAAAAATCATTTCGGGATTCTGCTTTTCAGATCGTTTCCATCATCACGACGACTGGTTTTGTTTCCGCAGATTATACATCTTGGTCTCCCGGGTTGACCTTGGTTTTCTTTTGTTTGTTATTTATTGGAGGATGTGCAGGATCGACGAGTGGAGGAATAAAAGTGATTCGACATTTAGTATTAGTCAAAAATACTTTTTTAGAATTCAAGCGATTACTACATCCTCGAGCATTAATTCGAACGAAGGTAGATGGTCATTTAGTAGCTCCAAGAGTATTGACACATATTTTGGTTTTCTTTTTAATTTACTTGGGCATTTTCTTTTCAGGATCAATTATCATGGCAATGATTCTTTCTAATTATGAGCATCCGATGATGACTGCATTTGGAGCAGTAGCAACTGCGCTTAGTAACGTTGGCCCTGGTATTGGGGCAGTTGGACCGATGGATAATTTTGCACATATTCCTGATTTGGGAAAATGGTTTTTATCATTTTTGATGTTGTTAGGTAGGTTAGAATTGTTTACGATATTGATTTTGTTTACGCCTTATTTTTGGAAAACGAATTGATTAATGGACTTAATTTTAAATGATAAATTTTGAATTTTGAATCTGTCAAAAGCAATATATTCATGACATCTCAAAATTCTTTTTACAAAACTATTTAGAATATACACTAATCGTTGCGCACTACTTAAGAGAATCTAGTTATTTATATAGGAGGCATGTTAGCGCTCAAAAGGGTGTAGGGCAATTTTCCAAATATTTTTTTTATTACCGTCGGTTAGGTAAAGTGCATTATTAAATTTACATTCTTGAGTAGATTATTTTGTTTCTAGTTTTTACTTTGAAAGCATAAGTTTATCTGGATAAATGACTGATTTCAAAGTGGAAAAATAGGAACAAAAGAAACAGTCAAGAATGTAAGTTTATTATTGAACTTTGCCTTAAAATACGACTTTTGCAAAAAAGTGAAATACACCCTAATATTTATAAAGTAGATCAGGTATTTAGTTCGTATTCCTAAAACTGCTTGAAAGAAATTATTTGCTTTCATAGATTTGTGTTTTTTGGAAAAAAACTAAAAATAAATCCGACTAAAATACAATAGCAAAACCGTGAAAATCAACAACCTCGCAATCACATTTCGATAAAAAGTACTTGCTCGTTTATCCTTCAGGTTGAATGCAAATAATCCAATACTGACAAATAATAATCCGAGCATTCCTCGAATTCCAATGGTCAACATTTCTTCACTCATTTCCCATGATTCTAATCGGAAAAGGATAGCAATAATTCCTGTGCCAAATGCCAATCCACAAAGGATAGACAAAATTACTTCCATCGTTTTATATTTTCCTACTCGGAACATCACCCACGAAAAAGCAAAATAAAGCATCGCCGAAGTGCAACCGCCAATAATTAAGGCTTCACTTGAGTAAGGCATATCTTTATATTTCATCCCCAAACCAATCGCTAATATAATTAATGGAATGATTTCTAAATTTTGCAAAAAACGTTGCAAAGGAGTGGCTGGAATTTCTTTGTTGGAAGGAATAACTTCTTCGAGATCGAGTGGTTCTTGATTTTTAGACATGTTTTTTTTTTTTAGAATATCCAACATTCCTTGTTGAGTGTTGGATATTCAAAAATCATTTATTCGTCAAAATCGCACAAACAATTCCCGTCGCCACCGCTGCATTCAAAGATTCCGCTCCGCCATGTGCACCTTTGGGAATTAAAATTTGATGCGTGATTTTATTTAATATCTCAGGAGAAATTCCTTTTCCTTCATTGCCTATCACAATCACTCCTTTTTTATAATTGTTTTCATCAAATATGTTTTTTCCCTCCAAAACAGTTCCATAAAATGGCAGTTCACCACATTTTTCAAAAACTTCCTCAAATGGTAAGTACATCACTTTTACTCTCAAGAATGCACCCATGCTTGCTTGAATTGTTTTATGATTATAAAGGTCAGCACATTTTTCAGAACAAAAAACATAAGGAATTCCGAACCAATCTGCAATCCGCAAGATTGTTCCAAAGTTGCCAGGATCTTGAATGCCGTCGAGGTAAAGAGAAAAGTTATTTTTAATTATTTCATCGTTCCAGCTAGTTGACAATTGTTTGCCCACCACAAAAACAGATGAAGGTGTGCTGAAATTAGAAAACTGTTTGAAATCTTTTTCCGCAGCTATTTCTATTTCAAATTGGTTTCTTGAAGATTGTTTAAAGTGTTGATACTTCCAATCTTCGGTGGCAATGACCGATTCGATTTCGACGTTTTGAGATTGTAATATTTCTAACGCAATTTTATCCCCTTCTACAGTAAAATTATTATACTTTTGCCGAATCTTCTTAAGCTTTAGTGAGCGAAGGTATTTTATTTTATTTTTTGAAATCATTATATTTTTTTCGTTTGACGTTAACGTTTTACGTTTTACGATCGCCCATTTATTTTTAATTAAATTTTACCTTTTTTAGGTAAATCTCGTTTAATACTTTAGTATTAAACCGTTCCTTACAAAGTATTTGAAAATTATACACGAAATTTTTTACTAAAAAAATCAGATTAGTATTTCTGACAACATGAATTTTAACAGCGCGATAAGGTACACATTTTTTATTTTTTTCATTCTTCTTCTTGGAACAAGTTGTGGGACGCTCAAGCATTTGGAAGAAGGAGAAACTATGCTGCGCAAAAATAAAATTGAAGTAGAGGATAAAAAAAATGTGGATAATATTAATGGTTTAAAATTTGAGTTAAATTCCTTGATTTATCAAAAACCTAATTCGAAATTTTTAGGTGTCTTGCCAAGTTTTGGGCCATGGTATTATTATCGGATTCAAGCTAAAAGTGATACGACATGGTGGGGAAGATTTGTGCTGAAAAATTTTGCAGAAGTACCCTCAGTCTATAGTTTAGAAAAAGCAAATCGCTCTGCGGAGAATATGGAAAAAGCGTTGCGAAACAAAGGATATTTTAATGCAGAAGTAGAATTTGAAACAAAGAAAAAAGGACTCCGAAAGAAAAAAATGCACGTCACCTATAATATCAAAACAGGGAAAAGATATTATTTGGATGGAGTAGATTTTATAAGTAAGGATACTGCTATTTATAAAATTTTACAAGAAATAAAAAGTAAAACCTTATTGCCTCCAGGTTCGCCCGCCAGTAAAACCATCTATGAAGAAGAGACTCAAAGAATTACTTACCATCTGCTAAATAATGGCTATGCTAATTTTTATAAAAAATATTTTTCCAAACTTCAATCCGATACGCTTTCCACAGACAGTTTATTTAATCAGCTCAATAATGTTGCTTTAGAAGTTTTACTACCAAAAGATTCCTCTCAACATAAAACTTATTCCATTGGAGAAGTGAGTTTAATTTCGATGTATGATGAAAGTGGAAATCCAATTACAGATCAGGATTCTGTTTTTAATAATACTCATTTTTATGTAGGAGAGGGAAAACATTTTATCAAGTTAAAAGCATTGGATCGGAAAATATTTTTGCGAGAGGGAGATATTTATCGATTGGAAAATGTAAACAAAACACGAGTCCAATTAGGAAGTTTAGATATTTTCCAATTTGTCAATATCAAGCGATCTGTTTCTGAAACAGCAGATTCTATTTTGAATTATGAGCTTAGATTGATTCCCAAAAAGAGGCAAGAATTTGGAATTGACTTTGAGTTTAATAATTCTAGAATTGTTACAACTAGTAATGCATTTGTAGGAACAGCAGCAGCTTTAAGTTATCGAAATCGAAATACATTTAGAGGTGGAGAAGTTTTTACGGCTAGGGCAGAAGGAGGAATTGAAGTAATTCCAAGACAAAATTTTAGTGTCAATGCTTGGAATGTCAACTTGAATTTTACGATGGATTTTCCCAAATATCATGATTTCCTCAAAACGGATGATTATATTTTATCGAGAATATTTATTCCAGTTCGTAGTATCAGAAATAAGTTTTACCAAAAATTGAAAGTTGAAGGGGTGACGAGTACTTCGTTAAAATATAACATTTTGGCGAATACAGGAAATTATAGAATCGATATTTTTGCAGGCTCTTGGGGATGGAAATTCCGTCCCAATAATAATTGGGATGTGTCAGTCAACAAGATTGGAATTGATTTTTTAGATCCAGTCTTGTCACAATCATTTCGGGATTCTGTCATTGCCAAAAATGCTTATTTGGAGAGAAGCTTTAGGTCTCAATTATTTACGGGAGGAATATTTAGAGATATAAATGTGGTGTATCGGAAGGACATTGGAAGAAGTGGAAAATCTTCTTTGTTGGTGAGAGGGAACTTAGAAATTTCAGGTTTAGAGGTATGGGGAATTAATAAAATTAGAAATGCATTTGCTGATGACATCACTTTCAAATTGGCGAATAAATATGAATTTTCCCAATATGCTAAACTAGAAGGAGACTTTAGATATTACCAAAAATTTACAGGAGGACGGCTGCTAGCTACTCGATTAAATATAGGCATTGCAGGGGATTTTGGATTCTCTAATGAAGTCCCATATGTCAAACAGTTCGCCGTAGGTGCTCCGAATAGTATGCGTGGTTGGCGATTGCGAGAACTCGGGCCAGGGTCTTATATTGATCCAGATGTAGATGAATCGACGACAAACTTTTATCAAACGGGTGACTTTAAAATAGAAGCTAATCTGGAATATCGCTTTCATATCGCTTGGTATTTAAAAGGTGCGGTATTTCTTGATGCAGGGAACATTTGGTCGCTTAGTAAAGATGACGAACGAGATGGTGCAGGGGTTGGCAAGACCTCAGACATATGGAAGGAAATGGCTGTCAATACTGGTTTAGGATTTCGGTTAGATGTAGAATATTTTATACTTAGATTTGATTTAGGATATAGATTAAGAAATCCATATCCTGATGAAAATGGCGATCATCGGCTAGTACGATTTAAAACGATACAAAAAGATTTAGCCTTGGATAAGTTTCGAGGAAGCCTTTCGGTGGGGTATCCGTTTTAGAATATCTGTGGGAATATCGAATATCGAATATCCAACACTCAACAAGGAATATCCAATATCCAAGTTTGACGATACTTCTCATGAATTATATATTATTATCGTCAAACTTACTTCAACATTGGATGTTCCTTGTTCAATATTCGATATTCAAAAAAGGCTCTTCCGCCCATATTTACTACAAATCGGACACGCCACAGGATCATGTCCCCGAGCAGGACAATATTCTCTTCCAAAGAAAATAATTTGCAAATGTAACTTGTTCCAACTCTCTTTTGGAAAAAGTTTCTTTAAATCTTTCTCCGTTTTTACCACATTTTTCCCTGTACTCAAAGTCCAACGGTATGCTAATCTGTGGATATGTGTATCGACAGGCATCGCAGGAAATCCGAAAGCTTGAGCCATGACTACAGAAGCAGTTTTATGTCCCACGCCAGGTAATTTTTCTAATGCTTCAAATGACTGCGGAACAACTCCATCATGCTCCGTAAGTATAATGTTAGATAATTCTGAAATCGCTTTTGACTTCCGTGGAGAAAGTCCGCAAGGGCGAATAATTGTTTTAATTTCTTCGACCTCCAATTTAATCATATCAGTCGGGTTATCTGCTTTGGCGAAGAGGTGGGGTGTGACTTGATTCACTCGAATATCGGTGCATTGTGCAGATAAAAGTACAGCAATAAGTAAAGTATATGGATCTGTGTGGTCAAGAGGAATAGGAGTAGTTGGATATAATTTATCTAAAATTATATGAATTTCGTTGGCTTTCTCTTGCTTGGTCATAGTGGTTATTTTAATTTTTTCAGAAAATCCATCACATCAATTCCATTTTCATAATCATCTAATTCAATCACATTTGCTGCTCCAAATTTTTTATTTTTAAAACTTGTAAAAGCATTGTTATGAGAAAGGATGTGTTGAATTTTAGAAGCCTTTTTCTTCAATAATTCAGTCAAGTGATTTTCATTTTTATACACTTCATAATGCAACATCGCAATTCTTGATTGCAACGCTTCGTCTTGGATTATCATGATACAACCATTTGCTTTGTAATCCATTTTGTTGATGATTTGCAAAGTATAATTGAAGTCAAAATTATTTTTATATTTATTGGTAAGTACAATGTTATTAAATTCATGTGTCGCTTCCATGAGAGGAACAAAATCATAATTTTCTGGAATATAAATTTTTGAAACACTTCGACTACTCAAGCCAAAATAGTGAAAAATATCTTCGCCCAATTTGGCTAATTCTTCCGTCGATTCTTTTCCATTTAAAACTGCAATTCCAAATTTATTTTCTCTAACGATGTTTGGAAATTTCGAAAAATAAGCTTTAAATACTTTAATCGAATCTCGATTTCCATTTGCAATAATCGCATCAAAATCGGTCATTCTTTCTACGAAAGAAAAGTAATTTTCCACCTCAGGAAATTCACCTTTTATCACGTTGATGCAATAGGGAATCAAAAAATTATCGTCCGCCGAAAGTTTAATTTTTGCTTGATGACCACTTACAAAAACACTCAGCAAATCATGAAATCCAACCAATGGAAAACTTCCTGACATGATAATACCAACAGTTTTTGTAGGAGAAATTTCAGGAACTTTATAATGCTTCGCCCATGTTTCTAATTTTTCTTTTTGTAAAAAATTAGTAACGATATTTTGCAAACTTCGATCGCTGTTTTCGAGGATAAACCAACTGTTTTTATTTTTGCTAATTTGTTGTGCCGCAATTAATTCTTCCTCTTTCAATTGAAGGATTCCGCCGAGGTAAACAAGTGCTTCTATTCTTTTTGATAAATTCAATATCGTTTTTTTTGTAGGGGCAATCCCTTGT
>Ga0114957_1004242_pt1 | contig 12477 bp, 24 predicted proteins | sample BantaG_FD_87175 | JGI IMG/M metagenome (GOLD analysis project Ga0114957, IMG submission 87175) | Marine algal microbial communities from Bantry Bay, Ireland - BantryBay_4 metaG | ecosystem: Host-associated > Algae > Red algae > Unclassified | place: Bantry Bay, Ireland | collected 2014-11-21 | reverse complement strand
TAGTTGTATTGGTTGGTCGGCGGCGCAAGCCAATTCCCATTAGGGGAGTTGGGCCCACGCAACGGTTTCTGCCCTTTAAGGACGAAGGGCGACGACGGTGGGAGGCACCGTCGTCGCCGGCAAGTAAACCGTGCCTTTTGTCCGGTACCTTTGGCGGCCCCTCTTCCCGGATCGGGTGATCCTATAGGGGGCACGTTCTTAGGACGGCAGCGGTGAGATACTTTCCTATTCGGGCCCGTGGCTACGGGGTTGCGCTACACCCACGAGAATCTCCCCGAGCTCAGCTCCAAAAGGAGCTGCCCTCCATAAACGTGTACAAGTGATTACATCACACGCATTCAGCAATGCATGACAATGGCACAGCCAAACAAGCCGATGATCGCATAAGTACACCGGGAACTATCCAGGCAGACCGCGGTTACTACGACTTACCTGCGCGGGCTTGAGGGGCTGCCTCAACAAGGCCGTCACCATCAAGACGGTGTACGCGCCGGACGGTAGCCAGTTCGGCCCGTTCACCTTGACCACCGACATGCTGGCCACCGACGCGGCAGTGGTGGTCGACACGAACGTTGCCACAACGATCGCAGCCGCCGTTTGCGCCAGGGCAATTTCCGTCAAAGAGTTGGTGGTCGTTGGAGAAAAGCAGGTGGCCGAAGGCTACCGCCCGGTAACATCTGCCGCGTCCGCAGACGAGCAGTTTGAAGACGCAAAGGTGGGGACGGGGGCGGGCGTGGTGGCGTCCACGGCGGCTGCCGTCGGCGCCAATCCTCCGGCCGAGGGCAAGCTCCCGTCCGCTGCTCCTGTGAGTACGCGGCCGGCCTATGATGCGGTGTGGGTGGGGACGGGCGAGGTTGCGACTGATGCCGCCCCCGTTGGCGCCGAGCCGACCGCCCAGGACCAGGTGCTGGCCACCACCAAGGGAGAGGTGGCCAAAGGCAGCCAGTCGTAAATTCTACATAGCCCGCCGACGTGTCGCGAGCTCACAGGCCAGGGGTGGTGGGGTCGGACTATGGGCTCACCGCGGCCGCCGCCATCGGCGAGGAGGCAGTGGGCGACGACATGCTGATGGCATGCGCCATCGGCGAAGTGGCTTCTGGGACGCTGCTGTTGGTGTCCATGGCTTCTCTCAACGCTTCGGCGCGCCGACCGGCGCGCACCCTGCTGAGGTGTCGCCGTCAGCCCACAGGCATAGTCACGCTGCTGCGACAGTCGTCGGGGCCAACGACGCGCCAAGAAGACGGCGTCCGACAAAACGGTGCCGTCTAGACGGAGAAAACGGCCGGCGGAAGTGTTCCGGTAGCGACTGCTTCGCACTCTGTCGTGCAGCCGGCGGACGTGCGCCGACTGGCGGCTGTAGTGAAGGCGGTTGTCGTGATCGATGAAGCCTGTGACGGCTGGGTGAGCCACCCCGCGCTTTACCGCCGCCAGGTACATCGGGTGCTGCAAGGGGGCGGTGCGGTCAGTGTGGAGGCAGACCGAAATGTGGAAAGCGTCCATTGTCAGGGAGAGTGGATTACTAGGGAGGATTGGAAAGGCGGGGAATGAGGAAGCGAGTTGAAGTGGAGGAAACGGGGATGAGGGTGGTGGGGAGGAAAGAGAAGCAAACACAGGGGCGGGGCAGATGGCGAGATGCAACGAGAGGAGGCCGGGGACGAACGAGGCCAGCCGGTCGCATGATACACTGCCCGATAAAGGCGGGTGCCTGCGACTACCGCGAGCGCCTTGACGACCACTCGAGCAGCCCCCCCTCCCGCCCCCTCGAAGGCATGCTCTGGGGCAGCTCGCAAAAGGCGGTCAACCGCTTGTGCGTCCAACGTATTTTGGGGTCAGGCCTGCCTTTGAACTTGATCATGTGAATTAGTTCTCTGTATATTAATATGCGACTGCTGCCCTTTGACGACTATGCATATTAACTCGAGGAGAAAATGCAAACCACGTCTTCGTTGAACTTGTAGTCTTCCTGGAGCTGACTTGCGTCGTGTGTGAGTCCCATCCAGGAACCGTACGCTTGGCAGCCGAGCGCGGCGAGGCATGTTCTTCTGTCGTTGAGCTATCCATAGCATGATGAAGAGCCGACAATTTCCTACGCACTCAATCTACAAAGCAGTCAAAAAGATCAAGCGGAGAGGAAGGCGATGAACGCCAACATACACACAGAAAGAACATACCAATGCGCATCTTCAACGCCCTTGACCGCCGCGACCCGTCTTACAGGGCGACCGTCGCACCGGCTTCGTCGCTGGCCTTTGTGGCGCCGACTTGGCAGCCGACGCTCGGCGCCAACGCTTGGGGGCCGGTTCTTTCGCGTTTGGAGCAGTATCGCCAGGGCTGGGTCGTGGTCGCTTCGAATCGCGACGACGGGACGGCTGGTCTCCACACCGTCCAGCTGTCGGGCTTGTGGAAGCCTTGCCGTCCTCCGCCGCCGACGAACCGCCCGTCGCTACCGGTGGCGAGGGGGTCAACGCCGTATGCATTGCGCCCACTGCCGCCGCCATGCCGACGATTGGGGTAATTGGGGGGGACGCCGACTTTAAAATCGGCACACATTTCCCGCGCGCCACGGGCGTCGGTGTAGTCGCGGGGGCTTGCTCTTGAGAAGACGGCGCCGACGCTTTGGTGGTACCACGCGTTGCCAGTGCGGGCGTCCATTTTCGCAGAGTTGCTTTCATTGCGGCACGGGTCGTCCGCACGGACGGTACCGTTGCCCGTCGTGACGCCGCCGCCATCGATAACCCTGCGGCCACCCCAATCGCCTTGGCGTGCACGCCCCTTGTTGATGGCGCGGGACTTGCCTTGAGTGGCAGCCGCGGTGTGGGCGGTCGCGGGGGCTTGGATGCCACTCGCACGTTGCCAACCACTGGCGGCTCAGGCAACGGCGGCTTGGGAGCCAATGGCAGCTTGGCCGGCGGCGGCGTCTTGGCCGCTTGCGGCGGCTTGGCCTATGGCATCTGGTCCACGGGCGGCTTTGGCACCGCTGCCGGCTTAGCCGGCGGCGGCGTGATGAACTCTGGCGGCCGTCCGTCGGCTAGCGGCGGTTTGGATGCGCCAGCTGCGGCGGCCGCTGCCAGCTGCCTTGCTGCCATCGACCGAACTGAACGGGCAGCAGTTCCCGCCGACGTCATTGCTGGCGTTCTCAGCCGCCGTAGTAGGTCTGCAGCGGTAGGCCGCTTTGATGGCCGGGAGGTTGCATCCGCCATGTGTGCCACGCCGCCCTCCCTTGCGGCCTCAGTCGGCAGCTTATCGGGCCGCCGCACGTTGAGCGGGAGCTTGTCGTGCGGGAGCTCGTAGGATGCCGGCAAGTCGGCGAGGGGATGACCGGATGTCAGAGAGTTGGGCGTCGGTGAGACGGTAGACGGGGTGCCGAGGGGCGGCGCATCAGGTTGTAGTCGCAGAACAGCACCGAAAGCGGGCTCTGAAGCAGACGCGGGAGCATTCGCATGGGCCGCGGTCGGCGAAAATGATGCGGAGGGCGGCCGCGCATGGACGTCAATGGCGGCAAGCACAACAGGCAACGTCGACAACGTCTTAGACGCAATTGGTGGTGGCTTATGAGGACGACATTGCCATTGTTGCCGAGGGCGCCGCAGTTAAAGTGCTGGACTGCGCGTTCCGGCTCTCAGTTGAAGTCGACCATGGTGCCACCCTCGCAACGGCCGCCGATCGTACTGCACGAAGAGATCTTGGCAGCAGCGCGTGCGCCCACGACAGCTTTTCCGCCTGGATCTCTTGCGCTGTAGGGGCCAGCTGTGCCTACGTGGTGTTTGGCACCATCGGCTTCGGCGTCGGAGGTGCCCGAGGAAGCGCTGTTGACGACGGTGGTTCCACTGTCGGATGCCGCTGAAGACGCGACTGAGCAGCAGGTGGCACTTTCTTCGGCGCCGCCACAGCCGCGGCCGCAACCGAAATGGGCGACGGCGTAGCCCCGCCCATCGTTGGACACCTCATCCTCTGCGTCCCTGCCGCCCCCACCCCTGCGAAATCCGCCCCTGTCACCTCAGTGGTTACCTCCAACGATCTTGCCGCCGCCGTTGTTGCCGTCGCCGTCCTTTCCGGTGTCGCCCCTGCCGCCACCATCGGTACCTCTGCCGCCCATGCCGCCGCCAAGGGTGACTCTGCCGCTGGTGCCACCGCCGCAGGTGATACCACTGATGGTTCCACCACCGTAGGTACCATCGCCATTCGCACCCCCCCCGTGCTTACGGAGGCCGTCCTTGCCGCAGACGGCCTTGCCGACCCCGCTGGTGCCCCCTCTGTTGGAGATGCCGCGGTGCTTGTAAACGCGTTTCTTGCAGTAGGCGGCCTTGCCGCCGCCGTTGGTGCCGCCGTCGTCCTTTTCGCTGGCGGCCGAGCCGCCACCATTAGTGCCGCCTCCATCCTTTCCGCAGTCGGCGTTGTCGCCGCCGTTGGTGCCGCCGCCGTCGTTATCGCCGGCGAACTGGCCGCCGCCGTTGGTGCCGCCGCCGTCGTGGCTGCAGACGACCTGGACGCCGCCGTTTGTGCCGCCGCCATTGTTGCCGCCGCCGTCCCTGCGGCAGGCGTCCTTTCCACTGCCTTTGGTGCCACCGCCGGCCGTGGGGCTTCCGTGCTTCTAAACGCGGTTCTTAGCGCTGGCGGCCTTTCCACCGCAGTCCCTGCCGCCGCCGTCCCGGCCACGGCGCCTTCTTGAATGGGGGCTTTGGCGGCCGCTAGCGCCTTGCGCACTCGCATCTGTTCGAACGCTGGCGCCACGGCACGTGGTCCTTGAGGCAGTTCACAGTCATCAAGCCCATACCCGGCGCCAAGTGCACTTCCTTGTGCTCTCCCGCTCGTCGGCGCAGCCGCGGTGACCGATGAGAGGGCGCGCTGGGGACGCGGGACGGCAGCAGGTCCTGAAACCGTAGGTGGTATTGAGCCAGTGGGCGCCGAGGGTTGGGTGTGGCCGGCTGACGCTGCAGGCGGGCCTTGGCCGGCAGGTTCTTCAGACGAAAACGGGATGCCTGTCATCGGCGCGATTGTCACGGTGCGGCGCAGCCGCGACCGCTTCAGCCGGAGGTTGTACTTGATGATCGTCGCCTTGGCGTTTGGCTCCCGCTCGACCATCAGCAGCATGTCGGCCACCCTCTCGGTGGCAGGCGCCGAGGGCGTGGCCAGTACTCTCCGCAGGCGCACAAGCGTCTCGCCGTCGTTCGGGCCATTTGTCTTGTCCGCCGCGCGCAGCAGCTTGTTGTCCACCTCGACGGATTGCTCCCACCACTCGCCCTTGTCATTCTCGGGCCACCAGCGGCGGCTGACCCGAATCTTGGCGACCGAGGCCGAGTTGCACACACTTTTCAGCAATGCAGGCACAAGGGTCCTCATTAGCGTCAGCGGCTTGCTTGACCTCGTCAGAGGCTCCATCACCACGTTCTTAGTGTCCTGGCTTGGGATAACCGGCAGCGGCGCGGTGGCGGTCTCGGGGCAGGTTTTCGCCGAGGGCCGGTTGCGGCAGCCCGTTGGAGCCGCCCTCGATTGGATTTCATCATCCATGTCGGTTGCCGAGTTGTTGCTACCCGCTTCATCGTCGGTTTCTGCGTAGTCGCTGCCCATACGGTTGCCGACCGCGCCGTCTGGGTCAGCTGACAAAGTAGATGCGGGGGTGCGTCGGGTGGTGCTCCTCCAGCCGAGGGAGCCCCCGTCGCTGGCGGTGTGCTGGAAGCGGTGAGGCTGGATGCCAAAGGTGGAAGCCCACGCGGGCGCGACTTCTTGAACGACTGGCTTTTGGCCCGTGCAAGCCAGGGCTTTGCCTCCAGCAACGTTGTCGAGCCGGCAAGCATCCTGTTCGCGCCCTCAATGTAGCGGTAAATCATATTGAGCACGCGCTTTGCAGGGCTGTCCAGGACGACTTGATCCTCGAAGATGGGCACCCAAAACACGTTGCCGCCGAGGTCGTAGCCAGACATGTGCAAGTGGAAGTTATCGTCGGGTTGTCAACGGCAAAGTGCTCCACCAAGTCGAGCAAGACCTCGATCTTTGCTACGGACGGCGGCGTCATACGGATTCCGACCAAGCGGTTGATGTTCTTCTTGAGCTTGGCGTGCGTCTCACGCACCGCCTCGAAGACCATTTTAACAACAAGAGAAGGCACCAGGATCAGCGGTGGTGCGGTGCCACCCAGCCGCCGCTGGCCGGGCGGTGACAGGCCAACGGGGAGCCGTGCTGGGGCCGGTCGAGAGCAGGAAGAAGATAATGGCGGGAGGAGACGGGGGTGTTCCGGGGGTGATTGATGTGAATGCGTGGGTAAAGAGTCGGCAGGCCAAAGGCGCAAGGAGAAGCGTACTGCCGAACAAAGCGCGTTGAGGAAAGCGGGGAGCGCAAAGGCCAAAAGGATTCAACGGTGTGGGCAAACATTGGGTTCTCACCCCCCAACGTCCGGGGGTGATGGGGAAAGGGTGCGGCGTGCGACCATGTGGCAGCGTGCCGCCGGGGCAAGACGGGAAGAGGACGGTCGGCGAGCTGGCCGGGCCCACAAAGTGGGAGCACAACCAAGGTTGCAGGGCGGGCACCCAGAGCACCACGCGCGCGATGTCGGAGAGCGAGCCCGCGCGGCCCCGCAAGAGGGACCCAACAGAAGGCGCTTTGCAGGTGGTCGGTGTTCCGCGGTCCACCTGATTAATGAAAGGAGGAACGGTCAAACCAGATCGCATAATGTGATGCAAAGATTTGTGGTGAGCAAGAAACTTGTGGTGAGCCCGTGCAATTTTTGTGGCCGTCGAGGGCGTGCGCAAGGGGCCTGGAAGGGGGGTCATTTAGGCACATGATTGGTCGTGGCAGTGGCACGGGCGTCAATCGGCAGTGGACGCGGCGTGCCGGCAGGCCCTCAGGGCGCGGAAAGGCAGCCAATGGAGCCCGTTTTCCCAGATGACGGCGGCGTGCCGGCGTATCGTAGGTATTCCCACGCCCAACAAGAACCGTTGTAGGATTCAAATCAAGTCCAAAGATCAACTGGTACTTAGCGAAGGTCAAACGTCATAATTGCATTCGAATGGCGCGCTCTTCTGGCTTTAAATCCGCTGTTGGTCGGAATTGATAGATATCCACGGCTACCTACTCATCTGTTGATTTGGGTGTTGGTGATAGCCGCCTTGTTGCCTACGGGTACGGGAGTTCAGTCACTGACACCTGTAAAAACACCTAATCACAATATACGTATGGTAGGGCCTGGTATCCACCCAGTCGAAGTGTGGTGTAGCGTCAAGAGGGTCCACCTAGGGCGGAAACGTCCCGTCCAAGTGAACCGACGGAACGTGCGGTTGCACAACGCCGTCGTGAACTACTCCCCCAACACCCCGCGGTCCCTCTTCCTGACGAATATTCGGCATGTGCCGGTCCACCTGACCAAGGGGTATTTTGTCGAAACTGCAACGGCCTGCACTGGACCGCTGCACGTCGTCGAGGAGGAGATGGAACCGCGGGCGGTCCTAACCATAGGAGCGGGCACCCGTGGCCATCCCGACGAGGAGGTCAAGACGGGGCGGCAAGCCGAAGAGGGAATTGAAGAGGGACAGCGCCCGCCTCACCCACCCGACAAGACGTATCCCAAGCCGGAGGTCCACTGGGACGGTGTCCCCGATACGCTTCGCGGTGGGGTGGAGAACCTTCTTGCGGAGTACAGAAAATTGTGGGCGGGGTCTGTCGGCGACGGTGACGTCACCCCGCATCGGATCGAGATGACCCCCCGGGCACTGCCACGGCGAGCCGAATCCTATCGGGCAAGCCATGCTTCCAGGGACGTAAATGTTAAGGAGGTGCAACGTCCATGGGACGTCGGGGTTATCGAGCCCGCGAGTGCGAAAGGGCCCTCCCTGTAGTCCTGGTTTCTAAACCCGACAAGACGATGCGTTTCTGCGTGGATTACCGCCAACTGAACGAAGTGACGGTACGGGACGTGTACCCGTTGCCACATATGGACGATTAAATTGACTTCCTCGGGGACACAAAGGTGTTTTCGACGCTCGACTGCAGCTGAGACTTTTGGCAGATCCCCGTGGCGGACGAAGACCGCGACAAGACGACCTTCATTTGTCATGAGGGGGCCTATCGTTACATCCGCCTCCGTCTCGGTCTGTTAAACTCTCCGGAGACCTTCCAACGGGCCATCGACATAATCCTCGGGAAACTCAAATGGAAGCGCTGCCTCGTGTACCTCGACGACATTATCGTCTTCTTGCAGTCGGCGAAGGATCACGTGGAATGCCACCGGGAGGTCTTCACGGTGCTTCGTGGCGCGAGTGTCTGCCTTAAAGTCAAGAAGATCCACTTATTTTAAAAGCAGGTGGAGCATTTGAGGCACATCGTTGGCCGGGGGAGGCTGAAGGTGCAAGACAAGACCGTCCGCGGACACAATGGAGGCGTATCCCCCGCGGTGCAAGAAGGGTCTTCGTAGCTTTTACTGGATGTACAACGTCTATCGGAGGTTCGTCAAGGACTACGCCCAAGTGGCGCAGCCGTTGGCCGCGATGATGAGTTGCAAGAGACCCGATTGGTTGGGGTCGCTGCCAGACGATGCCTTGGGGGCGTTCAAGGAGCTCAAGAGGCGACTGAAGGAGGCACTCATCCTTCCTCTCTCTACCGCGGCGCCTGGGGGCCCACACGTTGGACTCGGACGCAGGTGCGAGACGAGTCGGCGCGGTCCTACTGCAGGAACAGCCCAAGCAATCCCCTCGGCCCGTGGCCCTTTGGAGCCGCTCTCTTAACGCGGCGGAGCGCAACTACAATACGACGGAGCGAGAGTGCCTTGCGGTGGTGTGGGCATCCCTTCTCCTTTGTCTCTATGTCAAGGGGACTCGCTTCACGGTACGCACGGACCATGCGGCGCTTAAGTGGGTGCTACACATGGACGGGGCCCTCATGATGCTGGCGCGAGGGCCGTTTCGGTCGGCGGAGTTCGAGTACGTGGTGCGGATGCGGACAGGTGCGTCGCACCACGCGGCGGACACGATGTAGCGCATCTCAACACCCGCGGGAGACGGGGGGGCGATACCCGACGCGGTACCCTGTCTGGCCTTGCCCAACTCATCCGCCGCATGGCAGTTACCACAGGAGACCAAGGAAGGGCTCCTTTCCCCCCTGACGATCTTCGAGCTCCTCGAGGGGCAAGCAAAGGACGGACGGTGCAAGGAGATCTGCGCGGCGACGGACGGCAACGACAAGTCTCGCTTCTACGAGGACCCAAACGGTCTTTCGGTGCGCACGGCGCCGTTGAACGAGGCCGCGCAGGTCTAAGTGCCGACCCACATGCGCTACGAAGTGATGATGCTGAAACAGTACCCGCCGCAAGCCGTGCACCCGGGGTCGAACAAGATGTACACGTCGACGAGACAGTGGTTCTATTGGGAGTCTATGGTGGTGGACGTCTACGCCTTCGTTGTCAAATGAACTCAGTGCGGAAGGAACCGCGTTGGCAAGTGACGTATGACGAACTACCTCAAGACCTTCCCCCCGACAGAATCGCTGACGAATCTGTGAATGGACCTGCTCGGGCCCCTTCCCCGCACGACGGCGGGGAATGAACACCTGCTGCTCATCGTGGAACGCTTCTCCAAGATAACGCGTGCCGTCCCTCACCATCGGATCGACGCGTAAACCATCGCGGCAGCCTTTTCGGACTACTGGGTGGCGGCGTACGGACCCCCAGCGACGGCGCTATCCGACAATCGCTCCCACTTCCGTTCTTCGTTGTTCCAACGTGTTTGTTCACTCGTTGGGATCTCCAACGTGTACTCCACGTCGTACCACCCGCAGACGAACGGCCAAGTCATACGGTACAATCGAACCATCGTGGCGCAGCTGCAGATGTTTGTCGGGGACCACCAAGACCAATGGGACGAGCCGGTGTCGATGCTGACGCTGGCCGTCAACAGTCGGCCGCAGCAGAGCACCGGGATGGCGCCCCTTGAGTTTGTCACACCAGAGCGGGTATAGAGTCTCTGCGTCGAGCGTATGGTTGACTCCTTGATGCCCAAGGAGACGGAAGGCAGCCCCCGAGCCATCAAAGAGGCCATCCGGGCGCGTCTTCGTAATATAATCCACAAAGTACGGCGGTCCCTTAAGGTGCCACAGCGGCGGTACAAGAGGAACTACGACGCCCGCGTGCGGCCGGTCAAAACGGACGTCCACGCGGGCGATTCGCTATGTGTCGATGGCTTCGCACGGAAAAATTACATGCTCGGGACCCGCGCGGCCGGACCATACAAGGTGTTGTCCCGCGTAGAAGGCACGTTCTCGTTAGACATCGGCGGGTACTTTGAGACAGTGAGCAGCGACCACGTGACGGCAGCGCCGGGCCCGCGGGGGGATCCGCACACGCTTCTGCGGAACCTCAGGGCACCCCAAGACATTTTGGTCTTCGACGCGCATCAACACAAGATCAAGAAGCCCGTCTGGGAGGCCTTCCTGGGCCATGAAGCCGCGGACGACGGCACGCTGCGCCTGTGAACCCGCTGGTGCAAATACCGCCACGAGGAGGATAATCTCGAGTTCCCGTTGGTGACGGTGCCCTTGCCCACGTGACTGTAAACCGCTTCGTTGTAGGCCACTGTGTCGAGCTTGTCCCGCTCCGGGCCACAAAGAGCAAGAATTCTCTCCACCGTGTCGTCGTCCCCGCCCCCACTGCCAGTTGCGCGCTCGTTGTCTGCCACTCATTTGTTCGGCAGCGCGGTCCGCGTCGTTCTTGCTGACACACCCGCTGCCCTGCTCCTGGTGCCACCGATGGACGACTTGGCCCCTTTCTGCGACACAAAAATCCCTTCCTCCATGGAATTTACTCGTCACGACACACGCGTATCATCTGGCACCTAGCGGTGGCGTGAGAGGCGGCGGTGTGGCATGCGTGGGTAGCGGCGACGGCACAGCAGCTCTCTGGTTGGCAGGAGGATGACACGTCGAGCGGATCAGGGGGCGCTTAGCGGCAGCGACCGCGTACGTAGAAGGAGGTAGGCCGTGCTAGCGGCGGCGGCGGCGGCGCGCCCACGCGCGAAACAAGGCAGCGTCAATAGCACTCCAACTAAACGAGGAGGTGGGTACCGCAGGGCTCCACTTAGGCGAAGGACGCTGCTGCGCTGCGGCGCGCCAGTAGAAGGCAGCGGCAGACCGGCAGCGTGCTGGTCGGAAGCAGGGAAAGTTGTGTCCGGAAACCAGTGTGAGTCCAGCGCCGTCGGTGACGTCCGCCGTGGACGCCCAACCACTGCGGCACCGTCGACAGCAACATGCTCTCTGATGAAGGCTGCCGCACAGAAGCGTCTTATTCGGCAGCAGGATGCCGGGGCACCGGGCACGAGCGGCCGCGCGTTGAGCGGCAGCCAGCGCTGCGAGCGTCTGAAGCCACGCCCTGCTCTGACATGTCTCCAATCACAGCCATGGCTAGCCTGTCAGATTGGGAGGCACAGATCAGAGCGGCCCGATTGTGCAGCCTCTTACATGGCGCGGAGGCCGCACGCCAGCGCCAGTGTATGCCTCTAAGAGTATCCCAATCGATGGCAGTCAAAGGATCCTACAGGCTGGGCATTGTATACGTACCCGGCGAAAAGGAGGCCGCGAAGGTCTCGAAGTGTTTGTTGTCTACGTTGCCCATGCGACTTGGCCAAGGTCGATGGAGGTCCGTTCTCAGTAGACACTTCTGCCACGCTACCTGCAAAGCGTGGCTCTGAGAGAGCCGCATACTTTCCAGACGGCATCGAGGGATACGCGTCGCGGTGAGACGGCACGGCCTATTGTCCCTGACGCGATTCTGGATCAACGACGCCAAAAGTGGATGACCAGAATCGTTGATTCCAGCTTGTTTGCCCATTACTTTTTCTCCCCACGAACGCCGTTGCCTCGATATATGGCCAAACAGGGAATAAACATACCTGCAGGGAGCTCTAGGGAAGACGATTCTTTTGGTGCCAGGAGCGCTCGTAGGCTCGAAAAAGAAGGGCAGTGATCGATGGGTTGAGCACACCAAGCTCTTCTCAGCGTCGAAGTGCCCGAAACATTACGGATCAAGTCGATCGATCGGGATCAAGCTTGCACTTGCGTGTCCGGTCGCCCTTTCTCGCAGGTGGCGGCAGTCTGAGAGCGCGCGCGCATTCTCACCCGAGCCTGCACTCTCAAGGCCGCCAGATGCCCGCGCAGGCATTGCGCTAGCCCTTCCCCCCCCAGCACATGTGGCAGACGCCTCGTGGCACATGGGCGCCCACCCAGCCGCGCTTTCCTACCGAGTCGGCCACCTCGCCCAACATAAAATGAGCGTCTGTTGCTTGCAGGTGTCAACACACCGCCACCCACCGCTCACCACAACCCTCACATCACTTCACTACCTGCCCTCCTCTCTGACCAGCGACCCCCGCATCCGAAAGACGTGCCCCCCGCCTACTTTTTCCGCCTCACCACCTTTCCCACACGCTCCTCCAAGACAAGCGGGCGCCGTATCGCCAACTACCCCTTACCCCCCGTCGCCGCCGCCTCGCCCGCCCGTCC
>Ga0114957_1004241_pt1 | contig 12478 bp, 4 predicted proteins | sample BantaG_FD_87175 | JGI IMG/M metagenome (GOLD analysis project Ga0114957, IMG submission 87175) | Marine algal microbial communities from Bantry Bay, Ireland - BantryBay_4 metaG | ecosystem: Host-associated > Algae > Red algae > Unclassified | place: Bantry Bay, Ireland | collected 2014-11-21 | reverse complement strand
GCCGATCCGGATGCCTATGTTTACTATCAAGAATACTTTATCAGATTTCTTTTGGATCACCAATTTTTTGGAAACCATCCTCTCTTGTGTCATCTGGATGCCTTGTACGAGCGCAACGATTGCACGACAATACCGAAAAATATTAGATGGCTTCGCTGAAAAAACAGGAGGTGATCCTGAACTAGTAAACTGGCAGGGACATGATTTTAGCTTCCGCGGAATGGCTGGTTTGGAAGCGGCGATGATGAGTGGAGCCGGACATCTGCTGAGTTTTACTGGAACGGATTCTATTCCCTCTATTGATTTTTTAGAAGAGTATTATGGCGCAGATGTAGAAAAAGAATTAGTTGGTGGAACGGTCTCCGCCACGGAGCATTCCGTGATGTGTATGGGAACCCAAAACGATGAGATCGGTACTTTCCGTCGCTTAGTCACCGAAACCTATCCTGCTGGAATTGTAAGTATTGTGTCGGATACCTGGGATTATTGGAAAGTGATTACGGAGTATATTCCTGTTTTGAAAAAAGAAATTCTGGCGCGTGATGGTAAGGTAGTGATTCGTCCAGATAGTGGTGATCCGATCAAAATTATTTGTGGCGATCCTGACGCGACACCAGGTAGTCCTGCTTTTAAAGGATCAGTAGAATGCTTGTGGGAAATATTTGGTGGAACGACTACAGATAAAGGTTATAATTTGTTGGACCAACATATTGGATTGATCTATGGAGATAGTATTACCATAGAACGATGTACGGCTATTTGCGAACAACTGGAAGCGAAAGGCTTTGCCTCTACCAACGTAGTATTCGGTATCGGTTCTTACACTTACCAGTATGTGACCCGCGATACATTTGGTTTTGCGATGAAGGCAACGTATGGCGAGGTGAACGGAGAAGGACGTCCTATTTTTAAAGATCCTAAAACAGATGATGGGACCAAAAAATCTGCCAAAGGATTATTAAAGCTTACGCGTGATGCGGCTGGTGAACTTCAGATGGAAGAAATGGTTAGTGCTAAGGAGGAGCAAGAAGGACTGTTGGAAACGGTTTATAAAGATGGAAAATTGACGAAAGAATGTACCTTAGCTGGAATTCGAGCATTGATGAATGGGGTACCTGCTTCGGTAGAGTAATCTAAATTTTACTACTTTGAAAATTCTATTTTAAAAAAAATTACAAGCATAATTATTGCCAGAAAGAAACAACCGAATAACCTTCGTATCTTTGTGGCGATTAAAGAAAATTTTATGCAAAAACCCAATAAAAAAAAGAAAGTATTCCTCGGCGGTACCTGCAATAATTCCCTTTGGCGAGAGAAATTAATGCCATTGCTAACCATTGACTATTTTAATCCTGTCGTAGAAAACTGGACAGAAGAAGCCAAGCATCAGGAAATCGAAGAACGCAAAAATGCAGACTATTGTCTATATGTATTGACCAACAAAATGGAAGGTATCTACAGTATCGCCGAAGTAGTAGATGACTCCAATAAGCGGCCTGAAAAAACAATCTATTGCTATATCGACTTCGATGGTACCTTTGAGCCACACACCATAAAAGGGCTAAAAGCTACAGGCGAAATGATTGCCGCTAACGGAGCTACCTGGTGCAAAAATTTGGAAGAAGTCGTACAAGTATTGAACCAGTAAAATATTTCAGCATAAAGTCTATTCCTAAAGTTGCTAATCCATCAAACTTTATCTACTCTTGAGTTGTTTCTCTTCGTAACAACTTAAAATCACCCTATGCTTTCTAAATTACCCTCTCTTTCTACTCTATTTTTTACCCTTTTTTGTTTCTTTTTTATAAACCATAATTTCCTTTTTGCACAGGAAAATGTCACCCTGAGCGGCTATGTCAAAGATGCTTCTAATGGTGAAACACTCATCGGTGCCACGGTTTTTCTAAAAGAAATCAGCAAAGGTGCCACGACCAATGTATATGGTTTTTACTCGCTGTCCGTTCCTTCTGGTACCTATAATGTGGAAGTAAGTTATATCGGTTTTGAAAAAAAAATGCTCCCAGTTACGCTGACCGCTAATCAAAAACTCGATCTTGAACTAAAAGAAGAAGCGGCAAGTATAGAAGAGATTGTCGTCGTGGCTGAAAAAGAAAATCAAAATATTACCAACACCGAAATCTCTACTCAAAAACTAGGAATGGCCACCATCGAAAAAATGCCGGCCCTGCTCGGTGAAGTAGACGTGATTCGTAGTATCCAACTCCTGCCAGGTGTAACAAGTGTCGGAGAAGGAGCGACCGGATTTAATGTGCGGGGTGGAAGTATTGACCAGAATCTGGTATTGCTCGATGAAGCACCCGTTTATAATTCTTCTCACCTTTTTGGCTTCTTTTCTGTTTTTAATCCCGACGCAGTCAAGGATGTAAAATTGTATAAAGGGGGTATTCCTGCGCGTTATGGCGGGCGGTTGTCGTCCATTCTGGATGTGCGTATGAAAGAAGGAAACAATAAAAAATTTACCGCTAATGGAGGGGTAGGGTTTATCTTTTCGCGGTTGTCTATTGAGGCACCGATTGTAAAAGACAAAGGTAGTTTTATCATCGCCGGACGTCGTTCTTATATTGATGTAGTTGCCAAGCCATTTCTTAATGATGATTTGTCGGACACGGCATTAAATTTTTATGATCTGACGTTAAAAACCAATTATAATATTAACGACAATAACCGGGTTTTTCTTTCCGGATATTTTGGTCGAGATAATTTTAAGTTTGGAGAAGATGCTGGATTTAACTGGGGAAATGCGACCCTTTCCTTTCGTTGGAACCACCTGTTTAGTGATCGCTTGTTTTCAAATATTACGCTTTATCGAAGCCGCTATGATTACGAATTAGCTTTTGGTGGCGATGCTGAAAATAGGTTTGACTGGAACGCGAATATCATCAACTATTCCTTTAAACCAGAACTGTCTTATTATCTAAATCCGGATAACCTAATCACTTTTGGTGGCCAATCCATTTACTATACTTTCGAGCCTGGAAATGCAGTAGGAGTGAGTGAAGGAGAAGTGAGTGACATTAGTTTAGATAGTAAAAACGCCTGGGAAAATAGCGTCTATCTGGAAAACGAACAAACCCTAAACGATCGTTTTTCCCTACAATATGGACTGCGATTCTCTCATTTCAACTATTTGGGCAAAGGTCGAAAATTCACCTATACCGACAACGGACCAGGAGAACGAAAAACCCTCGTCAATATTGAAGAAATCGACAAAGGAGCGTCCATCCAAACCTATAGTAACCTTGAACCTCGCCTCGCCGTCAAATTTCAACTCAGTCCTAAAAGTTCTCTAAAGCTAGGTTACAATCGAACTTCACAATATCTACACCTTATTTCAAATAGTACTGCGTCTACTCCAGTAGATGTATGGACTCCATCTACCAATAACATCAAACCACAAATAGCGGATCAGATCGCATTAGGGTTATTTAAAAACTTCAAAGACAATAAATACGAAACCTCCGTTGAAGTATATTATAAAGATTATCGAAACCTCACTGAATATATTGAAGGATCATTATTGTTTTTAAATGAATTCCTCGAAGGAGAATTGGTCAATGGTACAGGACGCGCCTATGGATTAGAACTGTATGCAGAAAAGAAAAAAGGCCGATTTACTGGATGGCTCAGTTACACCCTCAGCCGCACAGAACGCTTGGTAGAAGGCATCAATGAATCCAACTATTTTCCTTCCCGATTCGACCAGCCGCATAGTCTGAGTATTACTGGGTTTTATGAAATAAGTAAACGTTTTACGGTCTCTGCCAATTTTGTGTTAAACAGCGGAACACCCGCTACTTTCCCAACGAGTAGAGTAGAGCAACAAGGCTACGTCATCCCCTATAATTCCCTGAATTCTCGTAACAATGTGCGTATCCCCGCTTATCACCGACTAGACATTGCCGCTACGCTAAAAGCGAAGGATCGTGGTAAAAAGTTCCGTAGCGAATGGGTATTCGGTGTATATAACGTATACAATCGCCGTAACCCGTTTTCTATTTTCTTCCGCCAAGATCAGAACCGTCCGCAAGTAAATACACCCGTCAATACGGAAGCAGTACGTTTTTCTGTGGTCGGAAATTTTATCCCGAGTATTTCGTGGAATTTTAAGTTTAATTAAAAAAACATTTTAGATGCAATACATAAAATTAAAAAAAATCGCCTTGCTTACCTGTTGCTTCGCCTTAGTTTTTACCGCTTGTGAAGACATTATAGACCTCGAACTGGAAGAAGGAAAAGTAGCGTTGGTCATAGACGCCTGGGTAAACAATGAAATCAATGGTACGCAGGAAATTCGATTGCGCAACACCGCACCTTATTTCTCCAATGCTGCTGCTCCGGCCGTACTAGGAGCCAGTGTTATTATCCGTGACAATCAAGGAACGGAGTATCTTTTTGAAGACCGCAACGATCAGGGAAATTATACTTGGATTCCTGCGATAGGAGAACAGTTTGGAATTATTGGAGAAACCTATACGCTTACCGTTCAGTTGGATAACAAAACCTATACGGCTACTTCCACGCTCTTTCCTACCGTTCCAGTTGACTCTGTTACGTATGAATTTCGGGAAGAATCGCTGGGAGAACCAGAAGGATATTACGCACAATTTTTTGCTCGTGATCTGCCAGGGCAAGGAAATACTTATTGGATCAAAACGTATAAAAACGGTAACTTTCTAAACAAGCCTCAGGAAATAAATATTGCCTATGATGCCGGCCCTTCTGCTGGAGCCGAGGTAGATGGCCTGATCTTTATCACTCCGATTCGCGAAGCTATTAACCGAACGCCCGATTCAGGAACGGATGCAGTAGACGATTTCGATGTTCCGCCTTACCTGCTTGGCGATACCATCGCCGTAGAAATCTATTCGATTTCCAATGAAGCGTTTAATTATCTCGAACGCGCCCGCACCCAGCTCACCCTCGGTGATGCGACCCTTTTTGCAGAGCCACCTTCTAACATTCCTACAAATCTGGTAAGTAGTGCAACCGATGAAAACCCACAAGGCTTTTTTGTGGTAAGTGCCGTTGCACGAAATCAGGTGATAGTGGAGTAGCGTAAGATTGCTAGTTACGTTTCTGAAAGCAGCGAATAATACCATTCTATCGTTATGCTTTTACTGAGGTTCTTTAGGAATGTTGATTAACTAAATTAAGACACTATGCTTCCTCTTTTTCCATCACGCTTTGTTACTAAAATGGTTATTATGCGGTGCATACCGCCCATTTCAGCGCCTTGATTGATGAAAAAATAGTTCGCCTTTTATCTCAATCTATTTCAGCGCCATTCCTTGGCAATCTCACTTACTGCTCGTTGTCCGTCTCTACACTTTTAATCTTATTCATGGAAAAAACAATACGCTTTTTATTGTTTTGTATGCTTGTGACTTTAAGCATCAGTAATATACAAGCTCAAAATACGGTGAGTGGTGTTGTCTTAGATGACAATGGAGATTCGCTTATCGGGGTTAATATATTGGTGAAAGGAACAAATCGTGGTACGGTCACGAATATTGACGGAAAGTATACCATTAATTGTAAGGTAGGAGACGTACTTCTTTTTTCCTATACCGGGTATCAATCCTGGGAACAAGAAATAACTCGAAAAGATATTCGATCTACTTCTGTAGCGACTCAACTTCCACATAAGGCAGTAGAACCGATTACCTCTGATGATTATCTGAAAGCCATTCCTTCCAATCCCTTAGACAAACCTACCTATAAACAGTTTCCTGCAGATGCTATATCATACACAGGAAATATCTATTGGCGTAATTTACATAAAATTGAAATTTCAAATGAGAAAGCAAAACTGATTCCAGTATCTAGTCCCTGGAAATATACCGTGCATTTTAGACAGGATTTTAACTTTTCTTATGTTCAGGATGATAACCTTCCTGCGCGACAATCCAGTTTTGCAGCAGGTAGTACCATCAATGGTAATCAGGAATTGCTACATTCGGATGCACTGTTCCCGACATCATTTGGGCCTGCATTTAGTGAACTGAGTTATGATGGTGTACCAAATAATAACTGGCCTGATGGTCAGCTAATCGCACGTAATATCGGCGATGGAAATGATATAAAAAAAGCCACTTCACCGCTATTTCCCTCTATCTTTTCACATACCACATCCCTTACGACGCGAATAACAAATAGTGTTAGTCATTTTGTGTTAAATTTTAAAAATAAAACTGGGAAAGATGTTTTTGGTATACAACCTTTTCAAAAAAATAGAGTTGGCTTGAACTACAATAGAAGATTCGGAAGAGGAAAGGTGACGTTAGGTGGCTATTTTGAGAAAGACCGAAATAAGCAATCTAACCAAAATGGACTTGCTAATCACCTCTATCAGATGGCGTATGTTTCTCCAGTTGAATTTGATCTAAAGCATTCATTTAATCAGCAGCAGAATCAAACGATTAACAATACTCATTTTGATAACCCATTTTATTTATTGGATAATGCTCTGGATCAACTTACAAATCGCAGATATAATATCACCGCAGGATATAATGGAAATCCATTAAGAAATACTTCAATTCTTTCCGGTTTGAATATTATTGTTAACACTTCCTTTACTGGACAACAAAGTAATTTAAAATACCAGCCCGGTAGTTTACAAAAAGCTTTTGGTGATACGATCAGCCTGATCGAACATCATTATCAAAAACCGATCTGGCGAAATAATCTACAGCTTGTTGATAGGGGAAAATACTTCAAGTGGCATCTTGGTATAGAACAATATCTTGAAAGCATTAAGTATCAATTTTCTACCGTTAGTACAGATTCCGGATTTGTCCCTTCAGACCAGACGATCAATCGTACGCGTAATAATTGGCAGATTACTCCTCGGATTACCTGGATGCCAAATGGCGGTCAGGAGTTGAAACTGACAGGCTACAATCAGATTTTTCACAACTCCGATGGTTCCTCTATCTGGGGATTGCCGGGTGGGTCACTTGAGCTTTCGCTGAATAAGTATTTAAAGAAGAAATCAAAAATTAACAATCTGAAATTTATTCTGCAAGCCAATCGTAGCGTATTTCAACAACCCCTGATTTATCAGAATCGCTCTTGGCTTCACCAAACCTTTTCTATCTTCGACCCCAAACCCTACTTTTACTACCCTGAATTGTTTACACCGGGAAATTTGAATCCTGAAATCCGATCCAATGGTTCAGGACAGTTCCGTATGACAATCTTTGATAAACGTCTCCACCTTGATCTCGGTGCGCACATTACGCGCAGAACCGATGTTGTGTTGCCTTTTGGTACATTGGAGAATACAAGATTGGATAATGCAGGGACATTGTTGGATCACAGCTTTGATATAGGAGTAGAATATCAGGCAAATACTGGTTACTATTCTTATGGAAGAAGAGGACTGGTCATAAGTTGGAATATGAACTGGTATCGATCAAAGGTGAAAAAAATACAAAATAATTCAGTACCAATAGTCATTGGAGGCAACGGTGATGTACAACAAGTATTAATAGAAAATGAATCTGCGGGTGCATTGTTTGGCACTTCTTTTCAGAAAAATGAATCGGGCGCATTAATTATCGATCCGTCTGGTTACCCATTGGAATCTGAAGACGCAGTGCTTATCGGAGATGCCATTCCTGATTTTGTCATGCGATTTAATTTGGCATATCAACTCAGACAATTCAGATTTTCTGCTCACTTGGAATGGAGTCACGGAGGCGATTTTTGGAATGGAACCCAGGCCAGTTTAGACTATCTTGGCCAGTCCGCCACAACCGCATCCCAAAGAAATATTGCTAATTTTATTTTCCCAGGCGTCCAGTCAGACGGAAGTTCCAATACGACTCCCGTTAATTTTGGCGAAAGCCGTTCCGCCACCGACCTCAACCGATGGCAGCGCTATGGCCCTGCCGGAGTAGGACAGGAATACATACAAGATGCCAGTTATTTGAATCTGAGTAAGATAGACCTTAGTTATCAAAGTAGACCGAGCAAGGATTTTATTCAACAATTCACTTTGGGTATATATGCCAATAACCTGTTCTCGTGGATGCCTGCCCGTGGATTTTCCCCTTACCGTTCTTTCCGCGAGCAGGAAAGCAATACCGCGTTCCAATTATTTAATCTACCGTTGAACACGGAGATTGGATTTTCTTTTAAACTAAAAATTTAATGCTATGAAAATGTATTCCTTTTTTTTAGTACTGCCATTGTTATTAATAAGTAATACAATCACTGAGGGTAATCAATATTCGCAGGGCTTGATTGAAAAAATATATGCACAGACGGATCGCTCGCTGTACTTTCCGGGAGAAACAATTTGGTTCAAAGCCTATGTAGTGGATGGCAATCAGCAGGTGACGCCGCTGAGTGAAATTGCTTATGCTGAACTGGTGGCACCCAATGGAACGGTTCTAAGAAAAGCAAAATTGCGAATTGAACATGGATATGCTAATTATCAGTTTGAGCTTAAAGAAAGTGATCCCGGTGGACGATACACTTTGCGCATTTTTACAGAATGGATTCAAATGCAAGGAAAAGTATTTACGTTTTCTAAAGAAATTATTGTACAAAAAATTGTCAAACCCAATCTCCTCCTGACCCTCGATCTGAAAAAAACAGCCTATGGCCCAGGCTCTAATTTTCAAGCAGATTTTACTGCTAAAGATCTGGAAAATAAGCCACTTAAAAACCATCCCATTACCTATCGAATGCAGATCGGCGGAACGCCCGGACCTGTCCAAAGGACTACTACTGACAATGAAGGAACAGCTAATCTGACCGGACAGCTACCTCCACAACTCAACACTAGTGATGCCCTCTTGTTGGTCCATCTAAACTATAAAGAAAAACCAGAGTCCATCAGTCGTAGCATCCCTGTTATATTGAACAAAGTAGATCTCCAGTTTTTACCAGAAGGAGGACAAGCCATCATGGGAATGCCTGCCGTTTTTGCGTTTAAAGCGATCAGTGAATTTGGTAAACCTGTAGATGTGGGAGGAGTGATAGAGGACGAAGGAGGAAATTTTATACAACACTTCAGCAGTAGCCATGATGGCATGGGAACGGTATCTTTTACGCCCTCAGCGAGTCATCAGTATTTTGCGCGAATCACTACTCCTTTTCAATCGACCACACCGTATACTATTGGTCGAATCGCTGCGGAAGGAATTCATTTAAATTATAGTAACCATAATAATTTTTCTAAACAAGAACTAATTATTTATTCCAGTTTAAAGATAAAATCTGTTTTAGAAATAATAAAAAATGGTAAAGTCGTTTTGACTAAATCGGTTGATCTAAAAAAAGGAAGCAATATCATTCCATTTGTTACGGAGCAGTTCAGCATGGGAATTCATAAAATTTTAGTAAAAAATAAAACAGACCAGCCTCTTGCTGAACGGATGGTATTCTTTCATTCCGACCGAGAAATGAAGATTGCTATTGAAACGGATAAAGCAGGATATGATAATCGGGAAAAAATGAAAGTCACCCTTCGAACTACTGATAGCGAAGACAACCCTGTTCCTGCAAACTTATCGGTCAGTATTACAGATGAAAAGATCAATAACGCCGCTGATGACAAGCAGGGAAATATACTAGCTAATTTATTGATTACCAGTGAATTAAAAGGGGAAGTTCATGAGCCGAATTATTATTTTGACAAAAAAGAAAAGGATCGGATGGCTCATTTGGATTTGCTGATGAAAACCCATGGCTGGCGTTCCTATCTATCAGCACCAATAATGGACTTGGTCAATGCACCGTTTCAACCAGAGCGGGCAAATATTCAGACGGGCTGGGTGGTCGATAAAAATGGAGCAGGAACGACGGGGAAAGTTGTGATTCTTGACAATCGAAATAGAAAACTTGTTGCTATTGATGTAGACAGCACCGGACGTTTTAGTTTTGAAAATACGGGAAACGCTGCCTATACTTTACTCGCTTATCGGGAAGATCGCCAACAGGTTTATCTGAATACGCCACAACAAAAGCAACGTCTACCAAAGGGGAAACAAAAAAATAAGGACATTGTCAATCGTACTTCGGAGCAACCTGTTCCGATGCTCATCGTTGATCATACGATTACTACTGTCCCTTCACCGAGCATGGCGGCAACTCCTTCCGCAACCGTTACTGGTTCCAGGGCGGTCATGAAGTCGAGCGCGGCCTCACTAAGCGAAGTGGTCGTAACGGGATATGGAATGCAATCATCTGATGCTTCAAAAGGATCTTTTGCTATGGTGACTTCCAGAGAGATCGCGAATCTACCTATGAATATTGTGGATGCACTAGCGGGACAAACCGCAGGTCTGATCATTACCGATGAAACGGGTAATCAGGGGGCTGGAAATGAACTGGTTATCCGAGGCAATAACCTGGTGAATGGAGATGGTCCATTATATGTACTGGATGGTGTTCCGTATCAGGAAGCTGGTGTTAACAATTCGGTATTGTCGGATCTAAACGCAGAAAATATTGCAAGTGTAACCGTTCTCAAAGGAGCAGCGGCCACAGCGGTGTATGGTAGCCAAGGCGCACAGGGTGTCATACTGATCCAAACAAATGGGATGGGTAATTATTATCAACAGGATAAAAGGTTTCATAGCAAACCCGCCATGAAAGCAGCCTATCAATATGTAAGTAACTACCGTGGACAACAAAATAAATATGGAGCTACACAGGATTTTTATCAGCCACTCTACACTAGTTCTAACGTGGATAAACGGACTGATTTTCGGCGTACGATTTACTGGAATCCTGTGGTGCAGACCAATAAAAACGGAACCGCTACTTTTGAAACCTTTACCTCCGATGCACTCACTAGTTTCGCCATTACCGTAGAAGGTATCAGCGCAGCTGGGCAACCTGGTTGTCACATTCATAAAGTATTTACAAAAAAAGAATTTTCTGTATCTAGTCAGATGCCGGCCTATTTGAGTGTGGGAGATACGCTGGAATTTCCTGTAACGATTACTAATAATTCCAATAAAATTAAAAAGGGTAACGTCCATGTAACCTTGCCCAAAGGGGTAACTTTATTATATCCAGAACAACCCATCACCTATGAGGTAGCACCAAATAGTTTTAAAACAATAACGCTATTTTGTTTACCTAAAAAGACTGGAGGAAATCTAAATTTTAAGGTAGCGGTAGATGCGGGATCACAGACCGATCAGTTTCAGAAAAAGATAAATGTTGTCAGCCCGGAGTTTCCGGTCGAAGTGGCATTGAGTGGAGTAGGTAAACGAGCGTTTGCGTTTGATATTAAAAATCCGGTGGAATATTCTATTCAAGCAGCGCTGAAAATTTATTTGGATGCTATTGGTCAGGCGATGGATGGGATAGAAGGATTGTTGCGTAAACCACATGGCTGTTTTGAGCAGACCTCTTCTTACACTTATCCGAATGTATTGGTACTGGATTATTTACGAACGACTGGAAAGACGAATAAAGGATTGGAAAAGAGCGCCTTAGAATTTATTGATTTTGGCTATAAACGGTTGATGGGTTTTGAGACCAGTGAAAATGGGTTTGAGTGGTTTGGAGGGCTACCGCCACATGAAGTGTTGACAGCTTACGGGATATTAGAATTTACAGCGATGAAAAAAGTATATCCCGGTGTCAGTCAAAAAATGCTGGATCGAACGATAGCATGGCTGCTCGGTCGGAAAGATGGAAAAGGAGGATTTAAAAAAGCTTCAAAGGGGCGGAATACTTTTCATAAGGCTAGTGCAGCCGTAGCCAATGCTTATATTATTTATTCGCTAAGTAAGGCTGGAATCATCGAACCCACTGAATTAGAGTATACCACGGCACTAGCTGAATCCCTGACATCCGGTGACGCGTATCGGATGAGCCTGCTGGCGCGTGCCGCACACTATCGAGCAGATGTAGTAAATGAAAAACGTTTGCTAGTAAAATTGAATCAACTCCTGGACAAAAAATCCTGGAAAAAATTACCGGTAGAAGAAACGATCATGATTTCTTATGGAGACGACCGTCATACGGAAACGGCCGCGCTGATTGTAATGGCGATGTTGCCACACGAGGTATATCAAGAAAAGGTAAATGAGGGAGTGAAATTTATTTTAAATAAAAGAAAAGGCGGAAGATTCGGCGCTACACAAGCTACCTGTTTATCTATAGAAGCCATCATTGAGTACGCGAAAAAACAAGAACAAGATTTGCGCAAAAGCGATAGTTATTTCTACTTCACCGTAAACGACCATGAAGAAAAAGTGGACTTTAGTGAAGTGCAAAACGGTATTATTGCTATAGACCGACTGGAAGATTTTCTTATAGAAGGAAAAAACAATTTTGCCGTTCGCTTCTCTAATGAAAAAGCAAGCATTCCCTTTTCCCTTACCGTCAATTATGACACCTATTTACCTAGTACTCATCCTGATTGTCGCGTGCGTATTGCCACCTCAATAGCAGAAAAGCAATTAAAAACGGGCGATAACCTACG
>Ga0114957_1004235_pt1 | contig 12492 bp, 8 predicted proteins | sample BantaG_FD_87175 | JGI IMG/M metagenome (GOLD analysis project Ga0114957, IMG submission 87175) | Marine algal microbial communities from Bantry Bay, Ireland - BantryBay_4 metaG | ecosystem: Host-associated > Algae > Red algae > Unclassified | place: Bantry Bay, Ireland | collected 2014-11-21 | reverse complement strand
CGACTGAAATAAAAATGTCACTTTCTATTTCGTGCCCTTGTTTATATGGGAAGGTTATTATATCCGTATATTCATCGTGTTTAAGATAGGTCTTATTGATCTCCAAGAGATATTCGTCACTACAGAATATATAACTCAGCTGGGTTATTTTTTTATCTTCTTTTCTGACAATATCAAGAAGCCATGCAATAAGCCTTTCTTCTGCTGGCAGATCGAATTCAATTTCTTCTTTATGGAACGTTATTGGCATTTTAAATTTGTAGTTAAGTGTAAAGGTATAGGTTTTCAGATGGAAACATATTGCAAATAAAAAAGATAATAAATTTTGACTACTCCACCGCTAGAGGATAAAGCATTCGCCAAAATTTTTCAACCCAAAAGTCGAAAATCAGATATTTTGTGAAAACATCTTTTTTATGACCTCGACGCAAGCATCGAAAAATTTAATTATTATAAATAGCTGCATTTAATTTATACAAATTTACTTTTAGATCTTTTCATAGTCAATACTTGTGAAAGATTTAATAAGGATTTTGAGTTGGCTAACTAGTCTTTACAATATTATAAACAATATTAAACACGAGAAATGCTAAAGAAGCATAAGGCAAGACCATCATTACACAAAAGCTGATAATAAATGATGTAGAAAGAAAATTATCTGTTCCAGTATCATACATTATATAGTTTTGCACAATGACAATTGCGAAATATGCAAGAATGACAGAAACAAGTTGCAAGATATTGAGGACTGGATGAGTCTTTTTTTAAATATGGCCATACACCAATAGGCTTATGCTAAGAATAAAAATGCCCCAAATAGAAAGGGTAAACTTTCAACTAGAATATTTAGAAAAACCATTTTTGGACTTTAAAAAAAGAAATAAGAAAAGGCAATTTTAAGATTAGTATTATTATACCTGTAATAATGCTGATCATGAAATATTTTATATGTGGTCTAACTGCTATCATAGAATGAAATCTATTCCACTATACATGGCATTAAAATCCTAACAACAAGAGCTACTGTAATTGATAAACCTAATAATTCATAAAAATCTCTTTTATGAAAAATTGAATTAACTAGGACTACACAAATTATAATTAAAGGTATTTCAAATATTGCTGTAAGTGATTGACAAAACCACCCCAAATAAATAGTCACATACCAAACAGTTAGTCCAATAAGTACATTGAATGTAAGATAAAATAAGGAATATTTTGAATCAACTTTCATGACTATTTATTTCGACCCTTTTAGCTATTGACACGAGACTAAAGTCTCGTAAACAAGAGCTTACATATTCCTCCTATACTGCCCACCTACTTCATACAAAGCATTTGTTATCTGACCTAAAGAACACTTCTTCGCAGCAATCATCAGATGTTCAAAGATGTTTTTATTCTGAATACTCGCTGTTTGAAGATCTTTTAATATAGTTGCACTGTCCTTTTTAGATGCATCTTTTAGATTTTCTAATGTTTTGATTTGGTCCAATTTTTCTACCTGTGTAGCACGGATTACCTCTTCTGGGATTACAGTAGGCGACCCATCTTTTGACAAAAATGTATTGACCCCGATAATAGGGAATTCTCCAGTATGCTTGAGCATTTCGTAATGAAGACTTTCTTCTTGGATTTTACTTCGTTGGTACATTGTCTCCATAGCACCAAGTACGCCACCACGCTCAGTAATTTTATCAAACTCTGTCAATACAGCTTCCTCAACAAGGTCCGTTAGTTCCTCTATGATGAATGACCCTTGTAGTGGATTTTCATTCTTAGCAAGCCCTAACTCATGGTTGATGATCATCTGAATAGCAACAGCACGTCTTACTGATTCTTCTGTCGGAGTGGTGATGGCTTCATCATATGCATTGGTGTGCAGCGAGTTACAATTATCATAGATCGCATACAACGCTTGTAGAGTAGTCCTTATATCATTGAAGGAAATCTCCTGCGCGTGCAATGACCTCCCGCTTGTTTGGATGTGGTACTTTAGTTTTTGAGATCTATCGTCTGCACCATATTTTTCTCTCATTGCTTTAGCCCAGATTCTTCTTGCCACACGACCGATTACCGCATATTCTGGATCAATACCATTGCTAAAGAAAAAACTTAAGTTGGGAGCAAACTTATTAATATCCATTCCTCTCGATAAATAATATTCCACGAAAGTAAACCCATTAGCTAAAGTGAATGCCAATTGTGTTATTGGATTAGCTCCGGCCTCTGCAATATGGTATCCAGAAATCGATACAGAATAGAAGTTCCGTACACCTTGATCTATGAAGTACTGTTGTACATCACCCATTATTTTGAGTGAAAACTCAGTACTGAATATACAAGTGTTTTGTGCTTGGTCTTCTTTTAGTATATCGGCTTGTACGGTTCCTCTCACAGAAGTCAAGGCTTTTGCCTTCATCTCATTATAAATATCGGCATCTAGGACTTCATCCCCTGTAAGACCAAGCAACATAAGACCCAGGCCATCATTGCCTTTTGGAAGATCTCCATAATATACTGGTCGATCTAATCCTCTATCATCAAATTTTGCCTTTAGAGCAGCTTCTACTTTTGCTTCTAGCTTGTGTTTTGTGATATATCTTTCACATTGTTGGTCTATAGCCGCATTCATAAAGAAAGCACAAATAGTTGCGGCTGGGCCATTGATCGTCATAGATACAGAAGTACTTGGCTTACATAAGTCGAAACCAGAATATAACTTCTTAGCATCATCAAGACAACAAATACTTACTCCGGCATTGCCAATCTTTCCATAGATATCTGGTCTGTGATCAGGATCTTCTCCATAGAGTGTTACAGAATCAAATGCTGTACTCAATCTATTCGCGGGGGTATCCTGAGATAGATAATGGAATCTTTTGTTTGTTCTTTCTGGACCTCCTTCTCCTGCAAACATACGAGTCGGATCTTCTCCTTTTCTTTTGAAAGGGAATACGCCTGCTGTATACGGAAATTCCCCAGGAACATTTTCTTGTAGATTCCATTTTAGGATGTCGCCCCAGTCACTATATTTTGGCAATACTACCTTTGGAATATCACTACCAGAGAGAGACTTAGATGTTGTTTCTACCTTGATCTCTCTGTTTCGTACCTTATAAATAAATTCTGATTTTTTATAAGACGCTGTTTTCTCTTCCCAACCTTCTACGATACGTTTGCAAGAACCATCCATATCTTCAAATGTTCTAGTCAGTTGATTATCAATAGATTCTTTTATGGAACTATCAGAAATAATCTCTGCAGTAGTATTAAGTGCATATGCTTGCGAAGCCAATTTTGCTTGCTTCAATACCCATCTATCATAGTTTCTGTTGTTTTCAGAAATCTCAGATAAGTACCTTACTCTAGCAGGAGGGATAATGTATATTTTCTCACTTTCACCATCCAGAAAAACGTTTTGTGCAGGAAATTTAGCACCTGTTCTTTCTTGGACAGTATCCATGATCTTACGGTAGAGCGTGTTAGTCCCTGGATCATTGAATTGAGAAGCAATGGTTCCAAATACGGGCATTGTGCTAGGGTCTTCGTGCCAGAGATCGTTGTTTCTTTGATATTGTTTTTTGACATCCCTGAGTGCATCGAGTGCACCTCGTTTATCAAATTTATTAATGGCTATCACATCAGCATAGTCTAACATATCGATTTTCTCAAGCTGTGTAGCTGCTCCATATTCTGGAGTCATTACATACATACTTACATCAGAGTGATCTACTATCTCAGTGTCTGACTGGCCAATCCCAGAGGTTTCCAATATGATCAGATCATAATTTGCAGCTTGGAGGATATCCATAGCTCCTTTGATATGTTTTGAGAGTGCAAGATTACTCTGTCGAGTTGCCAAAGATCTCATATAAACACGATCATTATTGATAGCATTCATACGGATTCTATCTCCGAGGAGTGCTCCACCAGTCTTCCTTTTTGATGGATCTACTGATACTATAGCAATATGCTTTTCTGGATATTCTATGAGAAATCTTCTTACAAGCTCATCTACAAGACTTGATTTTCCCGCTCCCCCTGTTCCTGTAATTCCAAGAATAGGAGGATTAGTAGATTTTTTTTCAACATCAGCAAGCCAATCTTTATGGTTTTCAGGAAAATTTTCGATTGCAGTTATAAGTCGTGCTACTGCTTTTGGCTTTCTTGAAGGTAGATCTTTTAATTCCCCATCTATTGTTTCTCCAATTGGAAAATCACAGTTTTGAAGTACATCATTTATCATACCCTGTAATCCCATAGTACGCCCATCATCGGGGCTGTATATGTGACAAATACCGTATTCATGTAAGTCTTTTATCTCGGAAGGAAGGATTGTACCACCACCTCCTCCGAAGATTTTTATATGTCCACATCCATTTTCTTTCAGTAAGTCATAGATATACTTGAAGTATTCGTTATGACCACCTTGATAAGATGTAATTGCAATTCCTTGTACATCTTCCTGAATTGCAGTATCTACAATCTCTTTTGCTGATCTATTATGACCAAGATGAATAATCTCTGCGCCAGATCTTTGCATGATTCTACGCATAATATTTATTGCTGCATCATGCCCATCAAAGAGAGATGCTGCGGTAACTATTCTTATTTTATACTTTGCTTGGTAAGGTGCTTGTACCTCCATAGATCATTGTTTAAGTTAGGGACTGCGAAGATACAGAATATTGATGGCTCTATAACGAATTGTGTAGTTAAGATTAAGGATTACTATAGAATCTATGAGCATTTTTATTAATTGCACTAGTCGTTGTTAAAAGTCTCGATTTTTAGGAATTATTATCTGCCTTAACGCGTATTTAACTGGAATATAAAGTAACTATTATGTAAAAAATTAGTCTTAAGTACATGAGATTATGTGTATGCTTTCTCCTTCTTTTTTCCGTATTACAGAATGTATACTCACAATCTGCTAGTCCATTGAAGTTGTCCAATATAGTGTATTCCAAATATCCGCAAAGCCAGCAATACGATACACTACACATCAAGTATGATGAATTAGGTAGAGAAGTGGAACAAAGTGTTATTTCTCAAATTTCTTCTCACAACAATAATACTTGGCATAGATTTACAACGGAGTACGATTCTCTAGATAGAGAATTAGGAGGAGTTGTTTATTCTTTAAATGGAAGTAAAACAGACCCACCTTACTACATTGGAGACACCGTTATGGGGAATATTGATTCTTCTATCGTGCAGATATGGTACAGTCAAGATACGACTTATGAAAAATGGACTCATTCTAATGGTTGGTCTAGTTTATCTTATAAAATATTGGACAAAAATGGAAGAATAATTGAAGAGGTTGAATTTAATAAACGAGAAGAATATAAAATGAAGAAAATTGTATTTCGAGATACAATAAATCACATTAAGATCACAAAAACTCAACACTTCAAAAACTCAGGAATGCTATGGTATACGGAAACAGACAGCCTGTTTTGTGACTCCCAAGATAGAGGTATCTACGTAATAAAAGACAGTACAAAGAAACGAACTACCCATCGTAGATCAGTGCCTAGTTTTGATTGTAATATTTGTATACATCAGTATAGCCGAGACTCACTCGATAGAGTGTACCAAATAACTAAACTTAGTACTGTAGGATATACATTATCATTGGAAAATTATGAATACAATGAACAAGGAAAGGTGACCAGGCACAAGAAATCAATTCCTCATGGAAAGGTAGAAGATAAAACATATCAATATGATAGATATGGCAATCTGACCGAGTATAGAATGCTAAGAGATGACGAATTGTTTCTTCATCAAATACATCACATTCGATATAAAAGTAAATAGCCGTACTTTTTAGTTTCGTACTACGATTTGGTTACACCAAAGAAACAAATCTAACCCTCTTTTGATAATGTAAAAACCACTACATTTACACTCAAAGAGATATTACAACGACATGACAAGAAAATCAGCACTTATTATCCTCGATGGTTGGGGACACGGAAAAGATCCTAAAGTAAGCGCATTAGCGCAAGCAAATACGCCATTTGTAGATAATTTGTATAAGCAATATACAAATGCAGAATTGATAACATTTGGAGAAGAAGTAGGTCTACCAAAAGGCCAAATGGGAAACTCAGAAGTAGGACACCTCAATATAGGAGCGGGTAGAGTTGTCTACCAAGATTTAGCTAGAATCAATAAAGAGATAAAAGATAATACGCTTAAAGATAATGCAGTAATCAAAGCGGGAATTGCAAAAGCCGAAAGTACAACTAAGAGAGTTCATCTATTAGGATTATTGTCAGACGGAGGAGTACACTCACAAATTAATCACCTGCTGGCGCTCTGTGATATTCTTAAAGACAATGATGTTGAAGTGTTTATACATGCATTCCTTGATGGAAGAGACACAGACCCAAAAGGAGGATATGGGTACTTGAAAATAGTAGAAGATCACATAAAAGGCACTAATGCTAAGATAGCTACGGTCATCGGACGATATTACGCTATGGATAGAGACAATAGATGGGAACGTATTCAAAAGGCGTATCATCTAATGGTAAACGGAAAAGGTGTAACTACTGAAAACATCGTCGATGCTGTAAAATCTGAATATGATAAAAATATTACGGATGAATTTATGGAGGCATTCCAAAAAACAGAGGACGGCAAAAACATAGGTAATATACAAACGGATGATACGGTAATTTTCTATAATTATAGAACGGATAGACCAAGAGAAATTACTACTGCACTGACGCAAAAGGATTTCCCTGAATACAATATGTGTGCACTTCAATTGAATTATATTACGATGACCGCTTATGATGCTAAATTTAAAGGGTTGAAAGTAATATTTAGAAAAGATAATCTTGTAAACACAATCGGCGAAGTTATATCTGCAAATGGATTGACCCAATTAAGAATTGCCGAGACAGAGAAATACCCACACGTAACGTTCTTTTTCTCAGGAGGAAGAGAAGAACCGTATGAAGGTGAAAATAGAATAATGGCAGCATCCCCGAACGTGGCTACTTACGATCTACAACCAGAAATGAGTGCTCAAGAATTAACAGATAAATTAATAGCAAATATCAGGGGGGAAACACCTGATTTCATCTGTCTCAACTATGCAAATACAGACATGGTAGGACATACTGGTGACTTCGAAGCGGGCAAGAAAGCGGCAAGCTTTATAGATGGTTGTCTCAGTAAACTAGTGCCGACGATGCTCGATCATGAGTATAGTATCATGATTATTGCCGATCATGGTAATAGTGATGTCATGATCAATCCTGATGGATCTCCCAATACGGCACATACTACGAATATGGTCCCAGTCTTCTTCTTAACTAATGATGAAGAACTGAAAGAACTAAAGATAAGAGATGGTAAATTGGGAGATGTAGCACCAACATTATTAAGTGTAATGAAGGTGGATGCTCCTGTGGAGATGGATGGTGACGTGTTGTTGAGTTAGTATTCATGAAGTGTCGCACCAAATACATTGTTTTATGAACTAACTACCATCGTAACATCTTGCCCTTTAGAGTGTAAGACAGGAGAAAGGGTTGAATACGAAGCACTAGATGTAAAGCGGAAACTTGAAACAAACTGAATGGATTCACGAAGCTAAAGCATCGAGTACATTATATATTCTTAGCACCAACCCTATCTACTAACTTCTGTAAAAAAGGACTCGCAAAAATGAAATTATGAAGTTGTTCATTATCAGATTTGAGAACTTGTTCTTTATCACCTTGCCAAGCAAGTTGACCCTTGTGAAGAAGACATATGTTTTCTCCTATTTCCATCACAGAATTCATATCATGAGTATTGATAATGGTGGTAATATTATTATCATCTGTGATATTGGATATGAGCTCATCAATGGTGATAGATGTTTTCGGATCTAAGCCAGAATTTGGTTCATCACAGAATAGATACTTAGGATTTAGTACAATGGATCTAGCTATACCAACTCTTTTTTGCATACCACCACTAATCTCTGAAGGAAATTTTGTGTTGATACCTTCCATGCTTACTCTCTCTAATACTTTGTCTACTCTGATTTGTTTCTCTTTCATGGACATTTTGGTAAACATATCCATCGGGAAGCGGATATTTTCTTCGATTGTCATACTGTCAAACAATGCATTTCCTTGAAAAAGCATCCCAACTTCCATTCTTAGTTCTCTTATTTGTTGCTTTGATAGTGAGCTGAAATCTCTATCATTATACCAAACTCGACCAGCTGTTGGGGCGAATAGTCCTACCAATATTTTAAGCAATACAGTTTTTCCAGCTCCACTACGACCGATAATAAGGTTTGTTTTTCCAGCTTCGAATGTAAAGTCTACACCTTTCAATACTTCCTGATCTCCAAATGATTTTTTAATGTTTTCTGCTCTTATCATGTTAATATCAATGCTATGATGTAATCTGCTACTAAGATCAATATAATACTATATACAACAGCTCTTGTACTGGCTTCTCCTAATTCTATACTACCACCTTTTACAAAATAACCTTGGTAACAACTTACTGACGTAAGTATGATTGCGAAGGTTGCCGCTTTGACAAACATTATAAATATGTTGTGTGGTTCGAAAAATAATCTCAGACCTGTCACATAGTCATTATGAGAAAATAAACCTACAGGGACACTCGCTAGATATCCACCTGCAATACCTACAAATGCAGATACGGTAACCAATAAAGGTATCATCATGAAAGCCGCCAATACTTTAGGCATAACTAAATATGCACTGGTATTAACACCCATGATATCCATGGCATCGATATGCTCTTTTTGTCTCATCCCACCTATTTCTGCAGCCATGTTAGATCCGACTTTACCAGCAAGTATAATGCAAGAAAATGTAGGGGACAATTCTATAATCATCATATCTCTTACAATGTAACCTATGAACGAGTTAGGTATAAATTGACCATCCATCTGGTAGTAAAACTGAGTTACTGTCACAGCTCCTAAAAAGATAGATATCAAAAATATGATTGGCAATGACCCAAGACCTATGTCGTACATCTGCCTGACCAACTCCTTGTAATACATTCTTATGTTTTCTGGTCTACGATATATCTGCCGTTGCCAGTCCACGAATTTGCCAAAATGGAATAATAAATTGAGTGGATTCATTAATTATTTATAGTTCTATAACTGCAAAGATATTCAAAACAATGGAGTGATATAATTTGTTTGATCTTAACATCAATAATGTTTGTTGATATATTTTAGTCCATATTGCAAGTAGCTAAAGATTTATCGATATAGATTGAATAAAACCTAATTTATAGCTAGTTTATTTTTCGCCTTATTTTTTTACTCTTTTAAGTTTTTACATTCTTTTTTCGTCTATCATATATTGATGCACTAATCTACCCAGCTCGGCTAAAAACGGAATTCCCACCTCATCATATTCATAAACACCGTCATTGTAAGTTTGATTTTCGTTTACATGGATGGTGGCAGTAAGGAAGTATTCAATTTCATTTTTGGAATCTTGGATAAAAGCACAATCCGTAAGATAACCATATGCAAAACCTACTTTATTTTTTATGGTAATATGTTCGGGGATTGGTTCTTTAGAGTCACCAAACAGAAAGAACTTCACATAACCATCATAGTATTCATCAGTCTTGTCTTTGAGATAATTGTGGTCCCTTGGTAGTGTCTCCATCGACTCTAGAACAAATTTTCTATCATCTTTACTGAGCTTATATTGCATTTCTGGAGGATAAAGATTTGGTAAAATTATTCTTTTGAGGGACTCTTGTAAATCTTTGATGTTGATATAGTTCTTTTTACTAAAGTCAAAGGGCTTATCAATTTGCTTTCCGACAGAATCTATAAATGCGACACCTTTTTTTGTTTTTGAAATTGGGGTAAGCCAATAGCCTTGTGCATAGGAAGACTCTCGCGTGTGAAAAATTTCATTTTTTTGATCAAGAAAGTTTACTGAGGGAGCCCATTTGTTTTCTTCAAAAGAAAAGCCACTTGCACCTACTCTATGCACGATTCTACTATTGGTAAATATCCCCTTATTATGAAGATGGCTATTGATATAATCTTGAGTTGTAAATTCGTATAACCTATTGTATGCATCGTTATCGCTGACTACGAATAGCTTATCTATATAATGAGCAATGGAAGCAAGTCCTGTACTACTGGTAGAGTCTTCCAAAACTGGGGACTGTGGTATCCTCAATGAATCTATTGTTATCCGAGTATTTCGGTCAATTTCTAAACCAGCTGCACGTAATTCTTGAATTTTTTGAAGGGCTAAAAAAGCAACTGGCATCTTGACAGTACTAGCTGGGTAGAAATAGTCATCTGGTCTGAAATTAAAAAAATGATCTTCTACAATAGTGCTATCATTCGATTTAATAACAGGAGAAAAAAGAATTTGTATTTCATACTTATCCTTCTCGGATATTATCTTTTTAAATTGTTCCGATCCATTTACAAATATCTTCTCCAAAGTGGATTTTGGAAGATTGTTTTTACATGAAAAAAATGTAAATATTGACATCAAAAACAAGAATAAATACTTCATAATAGAATATTATTTCTGCCAAATATAAGGAGAAGCTGTTATATGCTCAAGAATGGAAAATCTAAAAAACTTGTCAATAAAGAGAAAATAAATGAATAGCAGTTCATCAAAATTCTTTCGAAATTTTTTCTTTTGTTTAGAAAGATTCTCCGATAAAAAAATAAAAGCCTGTACCCTCTTCTGTAATGGCAAAATCTATTCGTGTCCAAATGTCTTTTTTTGGAAACACTAAAAATCGTAAACCAGCACCGCCAGAGACTACAAAATTTGAAATATTTAAATCACCTACTTGCTTGAAAACAGAGCCTGCTCCAGCAAATACAGCAAAGCCTAGTCGGTTAGTGAACTTAAATGGAATAGGTAAAAAGCGATATTCTACCTGAGCCGCCAATTGATTTTTGTCTCTGTATCGACCGTAGTAATAACCTCTCATTATACTTTCTCCGCCCATCAGCGCAAGCTGATTGAATGGAATATCTCCGAAGTTTAACTGGCCTAAAACCTGAATCGCCAACACATTATTTTTGACCATTGGTTTATAAATACGAGTATCAGTTATTACAGTGGTAAACTCATATGAACTTCCCCATATTGGGTTATAATGTAGAAAAGCGAGTTCTGAGAATAATCCCTTCCTAACATTAAGCACATTATGTCTACTGTCATGAATCAAACCTAGGCCTAGCCCGATATTATTAGATCCATCATGCCCTAAAGGCAATTCGAAATCTGGATTCTCGGGATCCTCTAAGACAAAATCAGTACTAGATAGACGTTGATAATCAAATTCTAAACCTACATAGATATTGGTTTTTATTTTTCTTAAGATACGCTCTTTTATTTGAACTTGATTGGCCCCAACCTTAGCAATAGATTCTATCGGTGTATCGGTTCCTATTCCATGATAAAAAATGGGAAAACTTTGGATACGTATTCGACCGAGGAAAAACCATCGATTTTTATCGGAATAAAGAGCATGATCAATCCAAAACCCATACTGGTTCTCTAAGGTGAAAAAGGAAAATGCATTTATCTCGCTCAAGCGATTCGTTGTATCTCGATTTGCAAAATATACATACAAGGCACTAGCACCTATCTCCCAACTTGTTTCTGGCGCAAATGCAATTGTAGGATAAGCTATGAGTTGTGGTTCTGACAAATCACTTTTATTATTGACCATATGATCAATATATCGCTTTACAAAATTTTGAGCGATTATGGCATTCGATAATAATAATAGACCCATTATCATTACGCTAAGTTTATTTAACCTTATGAGTATTTCTAACTTTTCTATCATTTAGAAGACATACGTCTATTATTAAAATGGCATTTAATTACTTGACACCATCAATTTATAAAATGCAAAATTAGCAGGTAAGTTTTGAATTTTCTTTTACAGTGTTAAGAAATCGATATTCTACCCGGTGCTCAAAATTTATGGTAATTTTTTTCGCGGCACAGATTTTTAAAAAAACACTCAATTTTATATAAAATAGTTATTTAATCATTTAATTCTCCCATGGTTGCGTCGGGGTCTTAAAAAAGTTGTTTTTGCATAAAAACGCTTTATCACAAAAGGAATCGATTTTCGAGCTTCAGCTATGAAAAATTTTGGCGAATGCTCCATCCGATTGCGGTCGGGGAGTAGTCAAAATTTAGAATCTTTTTTACTATTGGTTAGTAAATCAAAAATTTTTGAGAACTACTTTTAGTTTGAATTATATAATATCCATTCTTGAGGTTAAAATTTATTTGTTGGCTATTTCCACGTAGAACAGTTTTACCATCGATAGAGATAATAGACCACGATTCATTTTTTTCAATATTAAGTATAACAGAGCCTCCATTTTTGATTTTGTTGTAGTGTAGAATTTCTTCTTTTTTTGTAAAAGAATTCAATGAGGTTGTTGTACAAGAGTTATCT